>OLWL01001412.1_pt1 | contig 13380 bp, 10 predicted proteins | sample 1674151 | NCBI WGS metagenome assembly OLWL01 (sample SAMEA103958148, study PRJEB25191) | human gut metagenome
ACGAGTTGACCAAGGAGTTCAACCAGTTCTATCACGACTACAGCATCCTGAATGCCGAGAGCGAGGCTGAGAAGATTACCCGTCTGGTTCTTGCTGCCAACGTGGCTAAGATCTTGAAGAACGGTATGTCTCTGCTCGGCATCGAGGTTCCAGAAAGAATGTAATATATACATAAGATATAATAACCTACAATTTAAAAATAAAAAAAATATTGACTATTTGACATAATGAGCATGGCCCTGGAGCTCGACTCCAAGGCGCATGCTCATTTCAGTTTTAGCCAATCCTTTTTGTTTTCCAACCCCAAAAAGAAAAAAGATGAATAAAATGCCCGTAAATCCTCCTTCATGGAGAAACGATACTGTTTTGCCTCTACCCAACGAGGTAGTAGCCAACGCCTGGGCTGTGGATGCCGCCTGTTCCGGCAATCCCGGTCCGATGGAATACCAATGCATCGACCTTCAGACCGGTGCCCAGGTTTTCCATTATGGTCCTATCCACGGCACCAACAACATCGGCGAGTTTCTCGCCATCGTCCACGCCCTCGCCCTGATGCAGCAGAAGGGCATTACCGACAAGATAATTTATAGCGACAGCGTGAATGCCCAGCTCTGGGTAAGCAAGAAACAATGCAAGACCAAACTGGAGCGCACTCCCCAGACCGAACAGCTCTATCAGATCATCGCCCGAGCCGAGAACTGGCTCCGCACCCACCCCATCAACATACCTATTATAAAATGGGAAACGAAGAAATGGGGCGAGATTCCAGCCGATTTCGGAAGAAAGGGATAAAAAGGACATTTTTATGTGCCTTTCCCGAAATAATGCCCGCAAAAGCTTGCAATTTCAGATATTTTGTTTAATTTTGCAGCTATTACCGTATTAAACATACATAATCGTAAGAATGGAAATAGAAAAAGAAACAATATTATTAATGTCGAAAGGAGACAAGAAAGCATACGAAACGATGTTCCGCAGGTTCTATCCTAAGGTACACCGTTTTGTAGCCATGCTCTTGAAAAACGAAGATGATGCTGATGACGTCAGCCAGCTCATCTTCTTAAAGGTATGGAACAAACGCGAGAAGTTTGCCGATATCCAGAACTTCGATTCCTACCTCTTTATTTTGGCAAAATATACTGTCATCAACTATATTTCCTCCAAGCACATCATCCCAATAGATATTGACAGTCTGCCAGACAGATACGCCAACGAATCTTCGCCACATGACGATGTGGTGGCAAAGGATACCCAGCTGCTCATCGACATGGTGGTAGAAAGCATGCCGCAACAACGCCAGATGATTTATCGCATGAGCCGCGAGCAGCATCTCAAGAACGAAGAGATAGCCCAGCGCCTGGGTATTCAGAAGAAAACGGTAGAAAATCATCTTAACCTAGCTCTTAAAGAAATTAAAAAAGCCTTATATTTGATGATTTTGTTACCTTGCCATTGGGTGTAACACCATTGAAACATGTCTTAAAAATAAATGAAGTTTTTATTATGGCAACAAAGATAAGGGATATCATAGATTATTATAGTGGGCACAATGTGCCGGATGAAATAAAAGAAAGGGTATTAGATAGAATTTCCAATACACAAGACGATAAAGAGGCGAACGAGGCATTTAGAGAATTATGGGACAAGGCTGATTCTGCCTATATGGAAGAAGAAGAAATTTCTGCTGCATACAACCGCCTCTTCGAAACAGAAGAAACAAGAGAAATAGAAAAGAAAAAATCGCTTCGAATCTTCAACTTTGCCAAACTGGCTGCCGTCTTCGTACCGCTGCTGATGCTGATTGTATTCGGCAAGCTCTACGTCCAGATGAACAACCAACTCAAGGATATAAAACTGGCAACCATGCTCCAGGAGCATACCATCAACGAAGAGAGCAAAGTCATCGCCTTGGCAGACGGAACGAAAGTAAGACTCAGCCAGAGTTCCGTACTCCTCTATCCTTCCTCTTTCAAAGGAGCAGAAGAACGCAAGGTTTTCCTGTCGGGAGAGGCATTCTTCGACATCAGACATGATGATGCCCAGCCGTTCCACGTCAGCACTCCTCATTTCGAGATTACCGACTTGGGCACCTCTTTTACGGTTTCATCTTATTCAAATACAGATGAAGTATCTGCCACACTCAAAACCGGCAAGATAGAACTCCGCATCATAGGTCAGGAAGACAAGGTTTACAGCATGAAGCCTAACGACCAGTTAGTATATAATGTAAAGACCAAGGCAGTAAACCTCCGCAAGGTTTCGGCCGAAGAAGATGGTACAAGCTGGCGCAACAAGGAGATTGACCTGAACGATGTAACGCTGGCAGAAGCTGGTAAGATTCTGGGTAATGCATACGGAGTGAAATTCATCTTCCGTTCAAAGATTCACCAGAAGACGAAGGTTACAGTTCATTTCAACCGTGGCGAAACCCTCTCGGGAGCCATGTTTGTCCTGAAGAACCTGATTCCTGGTCTGGAATATGAAGTGAAGAAAGATGAAGTTATCATCAGGTAGGCATATATTATAATAGGTAAACAAAAGGCGCATTATGTAAAAATGATGCGCCTTTTTTCATAAAAGAGTATCTCTGCACGGGATATGAAAACAGAAATAATAACATAAACTGGAAATATCATGATAAAGAATTTGATTTTTGATTTTGGAAAAGTACTCGTAGATTACGAATACTTTGAAACGCTTGACCAGATATTCAAGACCCACGAACAGGCTGAAGAATTCTATCATCTCCTGATAGACGGCAAATGGAATGAGAATATGGATCGCGGAGATTCTTTCGAAGAAACCTTCTGCAAGATGCAGCAGATCATGCCGCAATATAAGGAAGAAATAGCAACCGTAGCCCAGCGCTTTAACGATTTTGTAAGGGGCGAAAAAGAAGGTATGCGCACCTTGCTGACCCAGTTGAAGGCAGAAGGCTACCACCTTTACGGACTTTCCAACTGGTGCACCAAGGTTCACGAAACGATGGCACAATATCCCATTTTCCAACTTCTGGAAGGACAGGTGATTTCTTCAGAAGAGAAAATCATCAAACCCGACAGAGCTATTTATGAAAGAATCTGCCAGAAATACAATCTGAAACCGGAAGAATGCCTTTTTGCTGACGACAGAATAGAGAATGTAGAAGCCGCCCAGCGTTTCGGAATGCAGGCCATCTGCTTTGAGGATGCTGCGCAGTACGAGCGGGAATTGAGAAAAATTCTGTCTGAGGAAAGAACGATGTAAGTTCTGATTATCAAAAGCATTACTGCTATTTCCATACCCAAAGCATTACTTTTTAAAAAAAATCAAGGCTCTAAATTAGCAGCAAGAAATGCTAATTTTAGAGCCTTCATATTATGTATTTATAATTTCCAAAAGAAGAATTTTATAGGGTGTTTGCGAACACAAGATATTTTTTTCAGAAAAACTTCATTTTAACAGTTTTGTAATTGGGTGTAACTCTCTTTCCCGTTGTCTTCAAGACGTAACAAGCAAATTATTATTAACTTAAAAAGATAAAGTATGAATCTTAAAAGAATCTCTGCGTCATGCTTCTGTTTGCTCCTAGCAGGCCAGATGACCCTTTCGGCTCAGAACGTCAGCTTCAGCTCAAACAAGGTAACGCTTAAGTCTGCTTTTGAGAAGATTGAAAAGGAATCTAAGTACAAGATTGCCTACAACTCCTCACAGCTGGATGCTAACCGTTCGGTTACATTAACCAAGAAAAGTGATGATGTCTTTGGTATGTTGAACCAATTGCTCAAAGGTACCAATTTTACCTATGAGATGGAAGGCAACTACATCGTCATCAAGCCTCAGCAAAAAGCTAAATCTCAGGCTCATGGCAAGAAAATCAAGGTACGTGGTGTAGTGAAAGACGAAACTGGCGAGCCAGTTATCGGCGCTACCGTCATGGAGAAGGGTACCACCACCAATGGTGTTGTAACCGATATTGACGGCAACTATACCATCGAGATTCCTGCAGACGGAATGTTGGCAGTATCATACATTGGCTGCAAGGACCAGGACATCAAGGTAAATGGTCGCGAAGTAATCAATGTTAACCTGGCAGATGATAATAAGGTCTTGGAAGAAGTTGTAGTTGTAGGTTATGGCGTGCAGAAGAAGCGCGACGTATCTACTGCTGTGTCTTCTGTCAAGGCAGAGGCTCTTGCCAACAATCCTTCTACCGACTTCCGTCAGGCTTTGGCTGGTAAGATGCCTGGTGTACAGGTAACAGTACCTAGCGGAGACCCAGAGGGTAGCGTAAGCATTCGCGTTCGTGGTGTAAGTACCGTCAACGCCGGTAGCGACCCTCTCTATGTAGTAGATGGTGTTCCTATGGAGCGTGGTTTTGCCAACCTGAACACCAACGATATTGAGTCTGTTGAAGTTTTGAAGGATGCTTCTGCAGCAGCTATCTATGGTAGCCGCGGTTCTAATGGTGTAGTTCTCGTTACAACCAAGAAGGGAACCTCTGACAAGCTCTCTGTTTCTTACGATGGTTACGTAGGTGTACAGAACGTATCAAAGAAACTCGATATGATGAACGCTTACGAATATGCAGAATTCGTAAAGGATGCACGTAACAACGCATATCTTTCTAAAGTTCCTGGTGCATCTGCAAGTGACCCTAACAGCGTACGCCCTAAAGGTTACATGCAGATTGCAACCGATTTGTTCCCATATCTGGAGGGTGTTAAGGGCTTGACAGATACAGACTGGCAGGATGCTATCTTCCGCACAGCGATGACAACCGGACACAACATTTCACTTTCTGGTAAGTCTAACAGCGTCAACTATTTCGTATCAGGCAACTATATGAAGAAGGAAGGTACCATTATCGGTTCTGACTTCGAGAAGTTTGGTGCCCGCATGAATCTCTCAGGTCAGCACAAGCGCTTGAAGTTCGGTGTTAACTTCGCTCCTTCTTATTCTGTTTCTAATTCAGTAGATGCATCTGGTGCAGGTGGTATCGTTCAGTCTGCTTTGATGATGCCTCCAACCTTCCCTGTATACAACGCAGACGGTTCATATAATTTCCAGGGTAATGGATATTGGCGAATTGGTACAGACTATGAGCACAACGAGGTGATGAACCCTGTTGCGATGGCTCGCTTGCAGTCTAATGTTACCGACCGCATGTCTATTACCGGTAAGGCTTATGCTGAATTGGAACTGATGAAGGGACTTTCCTATAAATTGTCTTTGGGTGGTGACTATTATGGTGCTCATAATGATAAATATCGCCAGTCAGGTTTGCCTTTGAAGGGAAAGGATTACTATGATTCTCCTTCAAACCCAACAGGTTACAGCTCATCCAGTTTCTTCTTCAACTGGTTGGTAGAAAACCAGTTAACTTACACAACAACTATCAACAAGAAGCACAATATTACAGCCATTCTTGTACAGTCTGCTCAGAAAGAAACCAAGAAGACCGACAACGTAACAGCAACCGATTACCCTAATGATTACATCCAGACCGTAAATGGCGGTACTGTAACCAAGGGTGTTCTGACAAGACACAATGGTCTATTGCTTCTTACCTGGCTCGTGTTCAGTACAACTACGAGGGACGCTACATGCTTTCTGCAGCCATCCGTACTGATGGATCTTCACGTTTCGGTAAGAACAACCGTTGGGGTTATTTCCCATCAGCCTCAGCAGCTTGGCGTATCAGCGACGAAAAGTTCTTCAAGAACGTAAAGGAGTTGTCTTTCGTTAATGATATGAAGATTCGTGCCAGCTATGGTGTAACCGGTAACTTTGAGATTGGTAACTACGACCATCTTGCAACCATGTCAACTGATAACTATATCTTAGGTACTAATGGTGGTTTCTTGCAGTATGGTTATAAGCCAGATAATATCAAGCGTGATGATTTGAGCTGGGAGAAGAACCAGATGATCAACGCCGGTATCGACCTTCAGATGTTTGACGGCTACATCGGATTCTCTGTAGACTATTACAATACCAACACTTCAAACATGTTGCTTTATGTACCAGTACCTCTGTTGACAGGTTACAGCACCTCACTTCAGAATCTGGGTAAGGTAAACAACCGCGGTTGGGAATTGGCTTTGACATCACAGCATACATTTGCTAATGGCTTCGGCTATTCATTTAATGCCAACTATGCCAAGAACACCAATGAGGTAAAAGAGTTAGGTCCAGGTAATGCACCTATTATTTCTTCTGGTAGTGTTGCTCATGCTTATTATATTACAGAGGTAGGAAAGCCTATCGGTAACTATTACCTCTTGGTACAGGACGGCATCTTTGCTACAGAAGAAGACTTAAAAAAGTATCCTCACTTCGACAATACAGAAGTAGGTGACTTCAGATTCGTTGATGTTGACGGAGACGGCAAGTTGGATTTGGATAAAGACCGTACAATCTGCGGCAACTACATGCCTAAGTTCACATACGACTTCGGCGGTAAGCTCTGGTATGCAGGTTTCGACATGGACTTCAACTTCCAGGGTGTATATGGCAACAAGATTCTGAACTTGAACAAGCGCTACCTCGACAATATGGAGGGTAACACCAATGGTACCAAGATTGCTCTCGACCGTTGGAAGAGTCCTGAGAATCCAGGCAGCGGTTCGGTAAATAAGGCAAACCGTAAGCAGACAGGTTACAACAGCCGTACTTCTACCTGGCACTTGGAGAGCGGTTCATACCTTCGTCTCCAGAACCTGTCATTAGGTTATACTTTGCCTCGTGCACTTACTCAGAAGTTTAAGGTTGAGAAGATGAGAGTTTATGTTTCAGGACAGAACCTCTTCACTATTACCAACTACAGCGGCTACAACCCAGAGGTAAATGCCCGTCCTTCCAAGAACCTAACTCCAGGTGAGGACTATGGTACTTATCCTTTGGCAAGAACATATATGTTTGGTTTGAATCTCACATTATAAAGAATATAGTAACATGAAAAAGATATTAGTATTAGCATCATTGGCAACCCTGCTCATGACCTCTTGCGGAGACAGCTTCTTCGATTTGGAGCCAGCAAGCAGCGTAACCATTGACAAAGTATATAAGACTGCGAGCGATTATAATGTAGCAGTTATCGGCTGCTACGCAAAATTGCAGTCACAGGTGAATTTCTATACAGAATGCTGCGAGTATCGTAGTGACAATCTTTCTTTGGGCGCCCCAACAGCAGGTACCCAGGACCGTTACGATATCGACCATTTCACAGAGAAACCATCTAATGGAATCCTCAGTTCTTACTGGGCGAACTTCAACAACAACGTTTATCGTTGCAATCTCTTGCTCGACCAGATTGATGGTGCAAACTTTGCAGAAAACCTGAAGAAGCAGTACAAGGGCGAAGCGATGTTTATCAGAGCTTTGAACTATTTTAACATGTACCGCATTTGGGGTGGCGTTCCTGCTACCAAGCATGTAGTAAGTGCTGCGGAGGCTCTGAAAGTTGCGAGATATTCTGATGAGCAGATGTTCGATTTGATTGCCGGAGATTTGAAGGAGATTGTTGACAACAACTATCTTCCAGAAACTTACTCTTCTGCAGATATGGGTAGAGCTACCTCTGGTGCTGCCAAGGCTTTGCTCGGTAAGGTATATCTTACTTTCCACAAATGGACTGAGGCTAAAGACATTCTTTCTCAGTTAATCGGAAAATATCAGTTGGTAAGCCCTATCGCCCAAGTCTTCAATGTGGATAACAAGAATAATAATGAGATTATCTTCGCCGTACATTTCAACAAGGAAATAGAGGGAGAGGGACATAGTTACTGGTACAATCTCACCAATGCATCTGATGATACCAACCAGACAAGTTCTCTGCTCAACACATTCCCTACAGGTGATGCTCGCAAAGACCTCATAACATACGTACAGGTTGAGAAAAACGTTCGTTTGATGAACAAATTCTATGATACAAAGAGCCCTACCTTCAAGACTGTAGGTAATGATCAGATCCTTCTTCGCTACGCAGATGTTCTTCTGATGTATGCAGAAGCGCTCAACGAGATTCAGTATGATGCATCTGAGGGTTCACTTGCCCTGAAGTATCTCAACGCCGTAAGACAGAGAGCTGGCATTTCTAATCTGACAGCAAAACAGTTGCCTACACAGGAGAAGTTCCGCAAGGGCATCTTGGTTGAACGCCAGAGAGAATTCCCTTATGAGGGGCAGCGCTGGTTCGACTTGGTAAGAATGGGATTTGCAAAGAGCGTGATGGCTGAGAATGGTGTTGAAATCAAGGATTATCAATTACTCTTCCCTATTCCTCAGCAGGAGATTGAAAAGGTAGGCGACAAGTCTATCCTCTGGCAGAACCCTGGATATGACAACAATTAATAAACGGTTAAGACATGAAAAAGATTATATATTTGCTGTCTTTAGTGACAGTTTTTATTCTCGGTTCTTGTAGCGATGATCTTCCAAAAGCAAGTTGGGACATTTGCCAGGTAGGTACTTTGAACGCTACGGCACAAAATGAGAAGGTATTGTTGGAATGGGCTCCTATGCAGGGAGCCAACCCAACAGGTTATTTGGTCAATTGGACACCGGAAGTTGCTACATACGAAGGTGGTTCTGCAGAGTTGGACGCAAAGACTACCTCATATACTATAACAGGTTTGGTTAACAAGGTTACTTATACCATCACCATCCAGGCCATCTATGGCAACCAGCGTTCTATGATTTCTACAACAAAGGCAAGACCTGTTTCTGATACAGAGCCTTTCAAGGTTTGGTCTACAGATATGCCTAACGGTGGTATGGTGAAGACTGCAAATGCAGTATTCTCTTTAGACGGAAATACATTCTACTTGCCTTCTGCAGGTGCTACGGGTGATGTTACTGCTTTTGATGCAATGACAGGTACTGTGAAATGGACCGCTGCCATTCCTAAGACTACTTATGGTGGTGGTGTAGCAGTAGGCAAAGACGGTACTTTGTATCAGGGTGCTCGCAACGCAACCTTGTATGCTATCAATAGCGATGGAACACAGAAGTGGACATACGCCACAGGAGCTGCCAACAAGAATCTGGACTGTTTCCCTGCTGTAACTGCTGACGGACAGACAGTTTATATCCTTGATGGCGACAACGTTCTCCATTCTATCAATACAGCTACTGGTGTTAAGAACTGGTCTGTTAAACTGGCTGGTACAAAGAACAAGGCTGGAGCTGTAGCTATAGACAAGACAGGCAATATCTATGTAGGTACACGTACTACTATTTATGGTTTCAAGGCCGATGGCACTCAACTTTGGAAGGTAGCCGGTAAGGTAACTGAAATCGGTTCTTTCGCTTTGGATGATGAAACTCTTTATGCTGCCCAGATTGGTGGTGCAGGTTTGCTGGCTTTGAACACAGCAGATGGTTCTACCAAGTGGAACGTTGAAGCTGCGGGTGATATCTATGCTCCTATTGTTGACAAGAGCGGCAATATCTACTTTACAGACAAGGGTGACAAGGCTCTTTACTCTGTAGATAAGGCTGGACAGTTGAAGTGGAAGTTTACTATTGATGCAGCTCCTACTTATTGCTTCCCTGTTCTCGACGATAAGGGAACTGTTTATTTCGGTAGCGGCGCCGGTCGCATCTACGCAGTAAACAGCGCAAATGGCGAGGAACTTTGGCACATGGACTCAGAAGGTACAGATAATAATGCCAAGATTATGTCTGGTATGACTATCGGCGAGAACCAGATGCTCTATGTTTCTTATATCGGCGGTAATGTTGCTGCTATTAAGATCTTTGCCGGCCCAGAGAAATCTACATGGAGCTGCAGAGGTGGTAATATTCATGGTACAAACCAATATTAATATTTGAATCAGTATGAAAAAGATATATTTATTCATCGCATTATTCGCTTGCGCCCTCTGCTCTTGTGGAAGTGACGAAGATGGAATGACTTATGCGCAGCCTGTCGAAATAGGTGAAACTACCGACATGAAGACTGCAAAAGAGGTAGCTGAAACTTTGTGGGCTACTACTCCATTACAGCAGCAACCTCTCAATGCGGAAAGATCTGAAGTTCTAAAGAAGATACAGAAGATGGCAGACGACTGCACTTCTGATTTCTTTGAAAGCTATATTGCTGCTTTGGACCAGTCTGCTGAAATGAGAGAAAAGTACGACCCTATGCTGGCGTTCTACCGTTTGTCTCTGGATCATGTAATTAATGCCATCAAGACGACTACCGTTGAGAATGGTACTACATGCATCTGGCAGCTCTACAATATGGGTTACATCGTAAAGACTCCTACCACTTGCTTTGGTATTGACATCAACCATCGCTGGGCAGAGAAACTGGAGCCTTACCTGGATTTCCTCTGTGTTACTCACAAACACCAAGATCACTACAACACAGCTCTCATCAACGCGATGCTGAATGCAGGAAAGCCTGTTTATTCTAACTGGATAAAGGGTGGCTATACTTCTAAGGTAAATACCGATTACCAGTTTAATAACATCAAGATTCATGTGTCCATTACAGACCATAACAACTCTGGCTTATCAAACTTCGTTTCTGTATTTACTTTTGAATGTGGCGATGATAGTGGCAACTTCACAATGCTCCATACTGGCGACTCAAACTTCAAGGCTGCTCAGTATACCAACATTCTGCCACACGTTAATGTTTTGATTCCTCGCTACGCACCTAATGCGCTTACCGAGAACAACATTATCGGTACTAGTGCCGGTCAGACAAAACCTGACTATGTATTGCTCTCACACATTCTGGAACTTTCTCACGAAAGCGAGGAAGAATCTAGATGGAGTTTGAATTCTGCCTTAGAAAGAGCCAGCAAGCTTAACTGCGAGAACTCTGTTGTTCCTTTCTGGGGAGAAAAGTTAGTTTGGAAAGACGGTAAATTGAATTAAAATGAAGAAGATTTATATTTTATCCTTGTTGTGCATGCTCACTTCGGTGAGCTTTGCACAAAGCAATCTGAAAGAGATTCTTAAGAATTTCAACAAGCCAGCAAAAGAAAATGTTATGGTCGTTTCTCATCGTGGAGACTGGCGTAATGCTCCGGAAAACTCTATTCAGGCATTCCAGAACTGTATCGACATGGGTGTTGATATGGTTGAGTTGGACTTGAAGAAGACAAAGGATGGCGTTCTGGTTCTGATGCACGACAAGAAGATTGACCGAACCATGAATGGTAAGGGATTCCCAGAGAATTATACTCTTGATTCTTTGAAGATGCTCCGTCTGAAGAATGGTGTAGGCTGCAAGACCCGCCATCAGATTCCAACATTCCGTGAGGTAATGGAACTCTGCAAAGGCAAAATCATGGTGAATGTTGACAAGGGCTACGACTACTTCGACGATGCCATGAAGGTTTTGAAGGAGACTGGTACAGTTGACCAATGCATCATCAAGGCTGAACTTCCTTACGAGGTGGTAAAGGCTGAGCATGGTGATGTTCTCGACAAGATGATTTTCATGCCTGTAGTTAACCTCGGTAAGCCTGGTGCAGAAGAGGTAATCGACGGTTACATCAAGAACATGAAGCCAAAGGCTTACGAATTGGTATTCAAGACTGATGATGCCAACACTCGCCGCCTGATTAAGAAAGTACGTGATAGTGGAGCAAGAGTTTTCATCAATACACTTTGGCCTGAGCTTTGCGGTGGACATGATGATGATCGCGCCGTAGAACTCAAACAGCCAGAAGAGAGCTGGGGATGGATTGTTGGTCAGGGTACCAAGATTATCCAGACAGACCGTCCTGCTTTGCTTCTTGATTACTTGAGAGCCAAGAAACTTCATAAATAAAATTCAATAGGTTTCGCTATATATTAATATTTAAGAAGGTTGTTGGTTTTAAGAATCGTTGTGCATGCTTACGGTGGTAAGTCATGCACAACACTCAATAAACATCTCCTTAAATTATGTACGAGAACACAAACTTCATAAATAACAACTAAGGATTATATGTTTAAGAAAATAATAGACTTCTATAAGGTTTCGGAACCGATTCCGGCTAAAGCCTCTACACCTGAGGAAAACGAAAGAAAACTGAAACGTCTGCAATGGGCTACTTTCCTTTCTGCTACCATAGGATATGGTACATATTATGTGTGCCGACTCAGCCTGAACGTAATCAAAAAACCGATTGTAGATAATGGCGTATTCTCTGAAACTGAGCTCGGTATCATCGGCTCTGTCTTGTTCTTCACTTACGCTATCGGTAAGTTTACCAACGGTTTCCTTGCTGACCGAAGCAACATCAAGCGACTGATGTCTACCGGTCTGCTCGTTACAGCCTTGGTGAATCTGGCTTTGGGCTTTACCAATTCCTTCATCCTCTTCGCAGTTTTGTGGGGATTGAGCGGATGGTTCCAGTCGATGGGAGCTGCCTCCTGCGTGGTAGGTCTCTCCCGCTGGTTTAACGATAAGAACCGAGGAACGTTCTACGGATTCTGGAGTGCGAGCCATAATATTGGTGAGGCGATGACCTTCATCTTTGTGGCTTCCATCGTGAGCGCCTTCGGATGGCAATATGGTTTTATCGGAGCTGCGATAGTAGGTTTGGCGGGCGTTGTCCTGCTCCTTACTTTCTTCCACGATACGCCTGCCAGCAAGGGTGTTACCCTGCCGGGTATCAAGGTAGAGGAAAAGAAGCAGGATACGGAATCTTACAATAAGGCACAGAGTGCGGTTTTGAAGAATCCGCTCATCTGGATTCTGGCCTTGAGTAGTGCTTTCATGTATATCAGCCGCTATGCTGTTAACAGCTGGGGTATCTTCTATCTTGAGAACGAGAAGGGATATACTACGATTGATGCCAGCTTCATCATCTCTATCAACTCTATCCTGGGTATTGTGGGAACCGTATCATCCGGACTGGTATCTGATAAGATTTTCAAGGGCAACCGTTATTTGCCAGCCGTTATCTTCGGCTTACTGAATGCGTTGGCACTCTGTCTGTTCCTGCTGATTCCGGGCCATCATCTCTGGGTTGATGCTACGGCGATGGTACTGTTCGGTTTGAGCATCGGCGTGTTGCTTTGCTTCCTCGGTGGTTTGATGGCGGTAGATATTGCGCCTAAGAATGCATCGGGAGCTGCTCTTGGCGTTGTCGGCGTAGCGAGTTATGTAGGTGCCGGCATCCAGGACATCATGAGCGGTCTGCTCATCGAGGGCAACAAGCATCTGGTAAATGGCGTAGAGACTTACGACTTTACCTACATCAATTATTTCTGGATTGGTGCAGCCCTGATGTCTGTCTTAATGACTTGCATCGTCTGGAAGGCGAAACCAAAGACTGTTTAAAAAATAAACGAAGCTATCATCAAAATACTCTTCACTCTTCACCTTTCGGCCGGAAACCCCTGTGTTTATCGGCATTCCGAGGGGTGAAGAGTTGTTTTTATCTCTTC
>OLWL01001413.1_pt1 | contig 13379 bp, 8 predicted proteins | sample 1674151 | NCBI WGS metagenome assembly OLWL01 (sample SAMEA103958148, study PRJEB25191) | human gut metagenome
CCGCCCGCCATCGAGCAGAGTTTTACACCTAATTGGGGATAAAACAGCTCATGGCGGGCGGCGGCGTTGCCCTTATCGGCGGCACCCTCGTACCTCTGCTTGCCGGACTGTTCGGTTAAGCGGCGGGGTTAGCCTATGCAGAGCATACTTGACGCGATTAACGAATGGATAAAGGAAATCCTCATTGGAGCCATTAACGGTAATCTGTCAACTATGTTCGGGGACGTAAACGAAAAAGTCGGAACTATCGCCGCAGAGGTAGGACAAACCCCGCAGGGGTGGAACGCAGGCATATTTTCCATGATACAGAGCTTGTCGGAAAATGTGATTGTACCCATTGCGGGGCTTGTCATTACCTACGTTCTATGCGTGGAGCTTATCAGCATGGTAACGGAAAAGAACAATATGCACGATATTGACACGTTCATGTTCTTTAAGTGGTTTTTCAAGGCGTGGGTAGCGGTGTATCTCGTTACCCACACCTTTACTATCACTATGGCGGTGTTCGATATGGCGCAGCACGTTGTTTCCGGCGCGGCGGGCGTGATCGGCGGCAATACGAATATCGACGTTGACGCCGCCCTCTCGTCCATGCAAGCCGGACTTGACGCTATGGAAATCCCCGAACTGCTTTTGCTCGTTATGGAAACAAGCCTTGTGAGCCTTTGCATGAAAATCATGTCGGTGCTTATCACGGTTATCCTGTACGGCAGAATGATAGAAATTTACCTTTACTGTTCGGTATCGCCTATCCCGTTTGCAACTATGACCAACAGAGAGTGGGGGCAGATAGGCAACAACTACTTAAAAGCCCTGTTCGCCCTCGGTTTTCAAGGCTTCCTCATAATGATATGCGTCGGCATTTATGCGGTTTTGGTTGGCAGCATGATTGTAGCGGACAACCTGCACAGCGCGATTTTCTCCCTTGCAGCCTACACCGTGATTTTGTGCTTCTCCCTATTCAAAACAGGCGCACTTGCGAAGTCAATCTTTAACGCCCATTAAAGACCGAAAGGAGGAGGTTTTCACTTGGCGTATGTACCCGTACCCAAAGACTTATCAAAAATCAAAACGAAAGTCGCTTTTAATCTGACAAAGCGGCAGATTATATGTTTTGCGGCAGCCCTCGCTATGGGACTACCGCTTTTCTTTTTGCTCAAAGACAGCGCGGGAACAAGCATGGCGGCATTTGCAATGATTGTCGTTATGCTTCCCTGCTTCCTCTTGGCAATGTATGAAAAACACGGGCAGCCCCTTGAAGTCGTGATAAAGAACGTCATTCAGACAAAGTTTATCCGACCAAAGGAACGCCCCTATCAGACGGAAAATTTTTATGCCGTCATAGAAAAACAACGAAAACTGGAAAAGGAGGTATCGGCTATTGTCAATGGCAGAACGAAAAACCATGACCCGCGCGGTAAAAAATCCCGTGAAGCGTAAGCTGACCCGCGCAGAAAAGAAAGAAATCGCCGCCGTGATACAGGCGGCAAAGGGCGACGGGAAGCCCCGCACCGCACAACAGACCATTCCCTACTTGCAGATGTACCCGGACGGGATTTGCAGGGTAACGGAAAAGAAATACAGTAAAAGCCTTGTCTTTGAAGATATTAACTATCAGCTTGCACAGGCAGATGATAAGACCGCCATTTTTGAAAACTGGTGCGATTTTCTCAACTACTTTGACGCTTCCGTTTCGGTGCAGCTCTCTTTCATCAATCAAGGCGCAAGAAAGGAAAAGGCACAGGCGGCTATCGAAATTCCGGCGCAGGACGACGCTTTTAACTCTATCCGCAGGGAGTACGCGGATATGCTGAAAAATCAGCTTGAAAAAGGCAACAACGGACTGGAAAAGTGCAAGTACATTACCTTTTCCATTGAAGCGGACAATCTCGCAGCCGCAAAAGCCCGCCTTTCCCGTATCGAAACCGACGTACTCAATAATTTTAAGGTGCTTGGCGTAACAGCCCGCCCCATGAACGGGCAGGAACGCTTGAACGTACTGCATGGGATTTTCCACCCGGAGGGCGAGCCGTTCCGCTTCTCTTGGGACTGGCTTGTACCGTCCGGGCTTACCACAAAGGACTTTATCGCCCCGTCCTCGTTCCGTTTTGGCGACGGGCGCACGTTCCGCATGGGGCGAAAACTCGGTGCGGTTAGCTTCCTTGAAATCCTTGCGCCGGAGCTGAATGACCGTATGCTTTCGGACATTCTCGACCTTGAAAACGGGATTATCGTCAATCTGCATATCCGCAGTATCGACCAGAGCGAAGCAATCAAGACTATCAAGCGCAAGATTACCGACCTCGACAAGATGAAGATTGAGGAACAGAAAAAAGCGGTACGCAGCGGGTATGACATGGATATAATTCCGTCCGACCTTGCTACTTTCGGCAGCGAAGCAAAAAATCTGTTGCAGGATTTACAGAGCAGAAATGAAAGAATGTTCCTGCTGACGTTCCTTGTGGTAAACATGGCAGACACGAAGCGGAAACTGGATAATGACGTATTTGCTACGGCGGGCTTTGCACAGAAAAACAACTGCGCTCTGACCCGCCTTGACTATTTGCAGGAAGCGGGCTTTATGTCCTCTATCCCTCTTGGAGAGAACCTTATCCCCATTCAGCGGGGACTTACGACCAGCAGCACCGCTATTTTTATCCCGTTCATCACGCAGGAGCTGTTTCAGCGGGGCGCAGCCCTTTACTACGGGCTGAACGCACTTTCTAACAACATGATACTCTGCGACCGCAAGCAACTGAAAAATCCCAACGGGCTTATTCTCGGAACACCGGGAAGCGGTAAATCCTTTGCGGCAAAACGGGAAATGACAAACGCCTTTCTCATCACCGACGACGATATTATTATCTGCGACCCGGAAGCAGAATATTTTTCCCTTGTGCAGCGTTTGGGCGGGCAAGTGATACGCCTGTCGCCTGCCGGAAAAGGCATGGACGGCAAGCCCCAGTATGTGAACCCTATGGATATTAACCTCAACTACTCCGAGGACGACAACCCGCTTGCCTTGAAATCCGACTTTATCCTTTCCCTCTGCGAGCTTGTTATCGGCGGCAAAGAGGGCTTGCAGCCCGTGGAAAAGACCGTCATTGACCGCGCCGTTAGGAATGTGTACCGACCTTTCCTTGCAGACCCCGACCCGGCAAAAATGCCGATTTTGGGCGACCTCTACAACGAACTGCTGAAACAGCCGGAGCCGGAAGCTGCCCGCATTGCGGCGGCATTGGAGCTTTATGTTTCCGGCTCTCTGAACGTCTTTAACCACCGTACCAACGTGGAGCTTTCAAACCGTCTTGTCTGCTTTGATATTAAGCAGCTTGGAAAGCAGCTCAAAAAGTTAGGTATGCTCATTGTGCAAGACCAGGTGTGGAACCGCGTTACTGTCAACCGCGCCGAAAAAAAGGCAACCCGTTACTACATGGACGAATTTCACTTGCTACTCAAAGAAGAACAGACCGCCGCTTACAGCGTGGAGATTTGGAAGCGTTTTCGTAAATGGGGCGGCATACCGACGGCAATCACGCAGAATGTCAAAGACCTTTTAAGCAGCCGCGAAGTCGAGAATATCTTTGAAAACTCTGATTTTGTCCTCATGCTCAATCAGGCACAGGGCGACCGGGCTATCCTTGCAAAGCAGCTTAACATCTCCCCGCAGCAGATGAAGTATGTAACCCATACCGAAGCAGGCGAGGGGCTTATCTTTTACGGGAATGTGGTGCTGCCGTTCATTGACCGCTTCCCAACCGACACCGAGCTTTACCGTCTGCTTACGACAAAGCCAGAGGAAGTGAGCAAGCCATGAAAACGGACGTAATCATCAACCGCGACGCCCTCTATGCCCTGCGGGAGCTGCCGAGTGAAAGCGTGAACTGCTGCGTCACAAGCCCGCCCTACTATGGACTTAGGGACTACGGGCTTGACGCACAGATTGGACGGGAGGACACGCCGGAGCAGTACATTGACAGGCTTGTAGAAGTATTCCGGGAGCTGCGCCGGGTACTCAAAGACGACGGGACGTTTTGGCTGAATATCGCAGACACTTACTGCGGCACAGGCATGAAAGCGGGCTGCAAGCAAAAGGATTTAATCGGTATTCCGTGGCAGCTTGCTTTTGCCCTGCGCTCTGACGGGTGGTATTTACGCAGCGATATTATCTGGCTGAAAGAAAATCCTATGCCGGAGAGCTGCCGCGACCGACCGAGCCGCTGCTATGAGCATATCTTTTTACTGACGAAATCAAAGAAATATTACTATGACGCTGCCGCCATTGCAGAGCCGATTGCGCCGGGAACGGCTGCGCGGTACCGGCAGGGGCGCGGCGCAGGACACAAATATGCCGAGGAAATACCCGGACAGGGCAAGGTACAGGGTATCAATAAAACCCGCAGCGGCGGCTATTATGACGACGCTCTTATGCCGACCACAAGGAACAAGCGGGACGTTTGGCTTATCAATACCGTACCGTATAAGGGCGGGCATTTTGCCGCCTATCCCCCGAAGCTCGCGGAAACGTGCATACTGGCGGGCTGTCCGGCAGGCGGCGTTGTCCTTGACCCTTTCTTTGGAAGCGGCACCACCGGGCTTGCAGCGAAAAGCCTTGACCGCCGCTATATCGGCATTGAACTGAACGCCGAGTATTGCGCCCTTGCAGGGGCGCGGATTGGAGGTGGTAACACTTGAAAGACCCATTAAAGCCCCGTGATAAAATCACGCAGAAAATGACCCGCGACGGGGCTATCGCAGAAAATCAGACCACGGGAGACACGGAACGTATCAGCAAGCGGACGCAGGACGCGGATTTTCAGAAATCCCCGGAGCAACAGGCAGCACAGGACGCAGCGCAGCTACAAGGTGCAGCTTCCCCGACTTCTCCCTTGCCCCATGTGCCGGGAGCTGCCCCCAAAGCGGACACAGGCAAAACGGAGCGCGTCATGGAGCATATCGAAGCCGCCCATACCCGCAAAGCGTCTAAAAAAGCGGTACGAAAGGCACAGGCAGAAGCTACCGCCGGGACGAAATCTTCCCGGCTGCAATTTACCGACGAGGAACGCGCTGCCCCGGAGCTTGAAAAGTATATCAAGAAATCCGACAAAGCCGCCGACCGCTTGGATAAGGCAAAGGCAGCTATCCCCAAAGAAAAGAAACTGGTAAAAGAGCGCACCTTTGACGAAACCACCGGGAAAGGCAAGACCCGCCTGCACTTTGAGGAAAAGGACAAGCCGCCCGGATTTAAGGAGAAGCACAACCCGCTATCCCGCCCCACACAGGAAGCCGGGATTTTGGTACATAACAAAATCCATTCTGTCGAAAAGGATAATTCCGGCGTGGAGGGCGCACACAAGAGCGAGGAAGCCGCAGAACGGGGATTGAAGTACGGGGCGCGGAAAATCAAGCAGGGCTACCGCAGCCATAAGCTGAAACCCTACCGGGAAGCGGCAAAGGCAGAAAAAGCGGCTTTTCGGGCGAATGTGGATTTTCAGTATCACAAGACCCTGCATGAGAATCCGCAGCTAACCAGTAACCCCATTTCCCGGTTTTGGCAGAAGCAGAAAATCAAGCGGCAGTATGCAAAGGAAGCCCGCAATACCGCAAAGGGTATCAAGGGCGCGGCAGAACGCACCCGCAAGGCGGCAGCCAAAGCCGCCGAGAAAACAAAGCAGACCGCAGCATTTGTGGCAAGGCACCCGGCGGGTGTGGCAATCGCTGTCGGGGTGCTGCTGCTCTTTATCATGGTTATGTCCGGGCTGTCCTCTTGTGGGGCAATGTTTTCCGGCACGTTAAACGGCGTGCTTGGAACGTCCTATACGTCCGAGGACAGCGACCTTGTGGAAGTGGAAAACAGCTACGCCGGATTGGAAAACGAGCTGCAAAGCAGGATTGACAATATCGAGCGCGACAATCCGGGCTATGACGAGTACCGCTATGACCTTGCAAATATCGGACACAATCCACACGAATTAGCGTCCTATCTGACCGCAAAATATCAAAGCTACACCCGCGCCGAGGTACAAAGCGAATTACAGCGGATTTTCAATCAGCAATACAAGCTGACGCTGACCGAGGAAGTGGAAATACGCTACCGGGAGGAAGAACGCACCGACACATGGACAGACGAGGACGGCAACGAGCATACGGACACCTACACGGTACAAGTGCCTTATGAGTATTACATCTTAAACGTCAAGCTGACGAACACCCCGTTATCCACGATTGCAGAAAACAATCTGACCCCGGAACAGCTTGAAATGTACCGGGTGTACTTACAGACAAGCGGGAACAAGCCCCTTATCTTTGGCGGCGGCTCTCCCGACACTTCCGCGTCCGAGGATTTAAGCGGCGTGGACTTTGTAAACGGAACGCGCCCCGGTAATACCGCTATCGTTGACCTTGCAAAGCAGCAAGTCGGAAATGTGGGCGGCTATCCGTATTGGAGCTGGTACGGCTTCAACTCCCGCGTGGAATGGTGCGCCTGTTTTGTGTCCTGGTGCTACGGGCAAATGGGACTTTCCGAGCCGCGCTTTGCCGCCTGCCAGTCGCAGGGTATTCCGTGGTTTACTTCTCACGGACAATGGGGAGCGCGGGGCTATGAAAACATTGCCCCCGGCGACGCTATCTTTTTTGACTGGGATTTAGACGGCAGCGCAGACCATGTAGGACTTGTTATCGGCAGGGACGAAAGCCGCGTCTATACCGTGGAGGGCAATTCCGGCGACGCCTGCAAGATTAAGAGCTATCCCCTTGACTATGCCTGTATCAAAGGGTACGGGCTGATGAACTGGAACTGACACATTTTTTGAAAATCGAAAGGAGAAAAATTTTATGGCAATGAGTAAAATCGAAAGAATTGACAAGGAAATCCAAAAGACCCGTGAGAAAATCACGGAGTATCAGAACAGGCTGCGCGGACTGGAAGCACAGAAAACCGAAGCGGAAAATCTGCAAATCGTTCAGCTTGTGCGCTCTATGCGCCTTACCCCGCAGGAGCTTACCGCTATGCTTGCGGGCGGCGGTATTCCGGGCATTGCCCCTATCCCCGCAGACTATGAGGAACAGGAGGACAATGCAGATGAAGAATAAAATCCTTACAAGCCTTACCGCACTTTGCGCCGTCCTTGTCCTTGTGGGCGGCTTTTCCGTTACCGCCTATGCACAGACCCCGACGGAAGAAACCGACGACAGCGGCGTAATCGTGGAAACCGAGCCGCAGCCCTTGACCCCGGAGGGCAACATGACCCTTGTGGACGACATTGACGGGGACGCTGCCGAGGATAAGCAGTTTATCGTCGTGAAAAGCAAAGGCGGCAACTATTTTTACATTATCGTTGACCGGGCAGCCGAGGGGGAAAATTCCGTCCACTTCCTAAATCAAGTAGACGAAAGCGACCTTATGGCGATTATCGGGGAGGAACAGACCGAACAGCCCCCGGCTGTCTGCAACTGTACCGAGAAATGCAAGGCGGGCGAAGTAAACACCGCCTGCCCCGCCTGCTCTGTCAACATGGATAGCTGCACAGGCAAGGAAGCCACGCCGGAGGAACCCGCCGAGCAGGAGCAGCCCCAGAACGGCATGGGCGGGCTTTTGATTTTCCTTGTCGTGGGCTTGCTTGGCGGCGGCGCAGCCCTCTACTACGTTAAGTTTATGAAACAGAAACAGAACGTGAAAGGCAGCACCGACCTTGACGAGTTCGATTTTGACGAATACGACGAGGACGAGCCGGAAGAAGCTGACAGCGCAGACACCGAACAGGAGGACGAGGAAGAATGAAACTTGTGATTTGTGAGAAACCCAGCGTCGGGGCGGCGGTTGCCGCCGCCCTTGGCGTAAGGGAGAAGAAAGACGGATATATCGAGGGGAACGGTTATGTTATCTCTTGGTGTATCGGGCATTTGGTAGGACTTGCGGAAGCTGCCGCCTATGGGGAACAGTACAGGAAATGGAGCTATGACAGCTTACCCATTCTGCCGCAGGAATGGCAGTACACCGTAGCTGCCGACAAGGGAAAGCAATTCAAAATCTTAAAAGACCTCATGCAGCGCAGCGACGTTTCGGAAGTCGTGAACGCCTGCGACGCAGGACGCGAGGGAGAATTGATTTTCCGCTTTGTCTATCATCAAGCGGGCTGCAAGAAGCCCTTTACCCGTCTTTGGATTTCCTCTATGGAAACGGACGCCATCAAAAGCGGCTTTGACAATCTGAAGGACGGGCGCAGGTATGACGCTCTCTATCATTCCGCATTATGCAGAGCAAAGGCTGACTGGCTTATCGGCATTAACGCGACCCGCCTTTTCTCCTGCCTGTATGGAAAAACCTTGAACGTGGGGCGCGTTCAGACCCCAACCCTAAAAATGCTTGTAGACCGGGACGCTGCCATTATGAACTTCAAGAAAGAAAAATATTACCATGTGCGCCTTATGCTCCCCGGCGCAGAAGCGGCAAGCGCGAAGATCTGCGCCGCTGATGAAGCGGGCAAACTGAAAGCGGCCTGCGAAGCGTCGGCGGCTGTCTGCACTTCCCTTGTGAAAGAAAAGAAAACCATTGCCCCGCCGAAGCTCTTTGACCTTACCAGTTTACAGCGGGAAACAAACCGTATTTACGGGTACACGGCAAAGCAGACCCTTGACCTTGCACAGACCCTCTATGAAAAGAAGCTCTTGACCTATCCGAGAACGGACAGCGCATTTCTGACCGACGACATGGGAGAAACAGCGACGGGCATTATCAAGGTGCTTTGTGAGAAACTTTCCTTTATGGAGGGCGCGGATTTTTCGCCGGAGATTGCAAAGGTGCTGAACAGTAAAAAGGTATCAGACCACCACGCAATCATTCCCACTATGGAGCTTGCAAAGGCTGACCTTACCGCGCTGCCGGAAAGCGAGCGCAATATCCTTACCCTTGCCGGGGCGCGTCTGCTTATGGCGACCGCCGAGCCGTACAGTTTTGAAGCGGTAACGGCGGTTTTCTCCTGCGCCGACCATGAATTTACGGCAAAGGGAAAGGCGGTAATCGCTGCCGGGTGGAAAGACATGGAACGGCTTTACCGGGCGACCCTCAAAAAGAAGCCGGACAGCGACGACGAAAACGAACTTGTTTTAGATGTGCCGGACTTTACCGAGGGACAGACCTTTGAAAACCCTGCTGCAAAGGTTACGGAGCATGACACTACACCCCCGAAGCCCCACAATGAAGCGTCCTTACTTTCTGCTATGGAACGCGCCGGGAATGAGGACACCGACCCAGACGCAGAACGCCGGGGGCTTGGTACACCCGCCACCCGCGCCGCTGTCATTGAAAAGTTAGTCAAATGCGGCTTTGTGGAGCGCAAGGGCAAGCAGCTACTTCCCACCAAAGACGGCACAAACCTTGTCTGCGTCCTGCCGGACATCTTAACTTCTCCGCAGCTTACGGCTGCATGGGAAAACAATCTGACGCAGATTGCAAAGGGCAACGCCGACCCGGACACTTTCATGCAGGCGATTGAAGCAATGGCGCAGGAGCTTGTAAAAACCTATGCTTCCGTGTTGGGCGAAAAGCCGGAGCTTTTCAAGACAGAAAAAACAGAGCTTGGGAAATGTCCCCGCTGCAAATCCCCGGTCTACGAGGGAAAGAAAAACTACTACTGTTCCAACAGGGATTGCAGCTTTACCATGTGGAAAAATGACCGCTTCTTTGAGGAACGGAAAACCGTCTTTACCCCGAAGATTGCCGCAGCACTCTTAAAATCCGGCAAGGCAAAAGTCAAAAAGCTGTATTCCGTAAAAACGGGCAAAACCTATGACGGAACGGTACTGTTAGCCGACACGGGCGGCAAATATGTGAATTACAAAGTAACCATTTCAAAGGACAAAGAACTGGAATAGCAAGCATAGGAAGCGGGTACCCACTTCCGTAAAATCCCTGCCACTCATGTAGAGCTTGGCGGGGATTTTGCTTGTTGGGAAGTTTCCCAAACCCTCTAAAAATCCTCAAAAATCTTTGGCAGAAATGCGGGCGCACCGTAGTAGGACTATGTAACCACAAACGCAGCGTCCGCGCTGCCATACGCGAAAGGAGGTTTTACACATGGCAAGTTTGCGCGACAGCGTAAAGGACTATCAAGAGGAACTTAGGGACGGTATCGCATGGGTAGCATTTTGGAAAGAGGGACGTTCATGGAACGCCGAGCTGTTTCATCTTGAAGTGGACGGTACTTTAGAACCGTTTGACAGGAGCCGGTTAGAGGAAATCAAGGCGGCTGACCCCGCCGCCGTTATTTTAAACGGCTACTACTGCGGGCATTTAGGCGAGAATATGAGCCTTGACGAGCTGACCGCCGTAGTGCGCTATCACTATGAAAACAGCAGGAATGACCTTGACGGTTTTATCGGGGCACATGACGACAGGCTTCCCCCGGAAGTTATCGAGGAAGCAAGAGCTGCCGCCCATGCAGCGGGGCTTCCCTTTTCCGAAAAGCCCTACCGGGACGGGGAAGATTTTGACCCTTATGTATTTGACGGGAGCATGAGCATTGAGGACTACGAACTTATGCACCGCATGATTGAAAAAGAAAGGAGCGAGCAAATGGACGAATGGAAAACAGGTTATTCCTCATACGACCATGACAGACTGGAAGCCGCCGACAAGATGAAGATTGAGCGCGGTATCTATTTTGACACGAAAGGCGCGGATATTTCCCCGCTGACCGCCTTACCTCTTGCCGAGCTTGTGAAGCTGCGGGAGGAAAGCGCGGCTGCGGAGCAGACCGTATTTGAAAATCTGAAAGTACAGGCTTCCGCATGGGAGGAACAGGCAGGAAAGACCCTGCTATTTGACAAGGCGATTGAGTATGCGAGAATACCCGAAGTGAAGCATACGGCGAACAAGTGGCAGGACGAGGACAACGACCGCCACACCATCAGCAACCGGGTATATAAAATGAGCTACCATGTGTATGAAAATACCCGCTACGACAAGGCAGCACAGAAATCTATTCCATATTCCTATACGTTATCTTGGAACATCTACACCAACAGCCCCCACGGGTACGGACAGGCAAAAATCGCCGGACAGGACAGAAAGGTATTTGCTGACCGGGCGGCTATGGAAAAATATCTGAATGGGCGTGTCAAGGCGTATGAAAAACTTTTTACGGAAATCTCCCCGGCTATCCCGCCGGAATACGCGGAACAGTTTAGGGTAAACGGGCAGCTCTTACCGGGCTACACCGTAGAGGGCGAGGAAATCAAGCAGCCCGCCGCCGACATTCCCGCCGCTGCACCGAGAACCGAACCGGGACAGGAAACGGAACAGTTTGCAATCCTGATTGACAGCCGCACCCGCTTTGAAACGGGAGAACCGGGTGGCTACTGGCTTTCCATGCCCGCCACAAAGGAAGAACTTCACAAAGCTATGCGAAGCGTCGGCATTACCGCTGACAATCCGCAGGATTTTTTCATTCATGGGTATTCTGACCGGGAGGACAGACACATTGCCCTGCCGTATGACATGGTATGCGCGGCACAGGTGGACGAGCTGAATTTCCTTGCGGCACGACTGGAAACCCTTGACGCTTCCGGGATTGCCGTGCTGAACGCAGCCACGCAGCGAAAGAACGGTTTTGAGAATATCGGGCAGCTCATTGACTTTACCTATAACGAGGACTTTTTCGTGCATATCCCCGAAGTACACACACCCCGCGAATTGGGCGATTATTACCTTAACAAATCCGGCATGGTGCAAATGCCCGCTGAATGGAAAAACAGCATTGACCCTATCGCCTTTGGACGAAACGCCGCCGCGCAGGAAAAAGGCAGCTTTACGGAATACGGCTATCTTGTGGAAAGCGGCGACGCATGGGAGAAACACTTTGAGGGGCGCGATGTGCCGGAGGAATACCGCATTATGAGCTATCCGCAGCCGACCGTCGAACGGGACGCAGCCCCGGCAGTACAGGCGGCTGTTCCCGAAGCAACGCCGCAGGAGCCGCGCCCGGTTATCCCTATCGTGCTGACGAGCGAGAAGCCAGCCGAAAAGCTCAAAGAGATAACCGACCGCTTGGAGCAAGGCATTACGGAGCTGTTCGACAGCGAGCGTTACAAGGAATATCTGCGCGTCATGTCAAAGTTTCATAATTACAGCTTTAACAATACGCTGCTAATCGCCATGCAAAAGCCCGACGCTTCCCTTATCGCCGGATTTTCCGCATGGAAAAATAACTTTGGGCGAAATGTGATGAAAGGACAAAAGGGTATCAAAATCCTTGCCCCGTCGCCCTTTAAGATTAAAAAAGAAATGGAGAAAATCGACCCGCAGACGGGAAAAGCCTTTATCGGCAAGGACGGAAAGCCCGTAACCGAGGAAAAGGAAATCACGATACCCGCCTTTAAGGTGGTATCTGTCTTTGACGTATCGCAGACCGAGGGCAGGGAAATCCCCGATATTGCCGTAAATATGCTGACCGGGGACGTGGAGCATTACAAGGACGTTTTCGCTGCCCTTGAAAAGACTTCTCCTGTTCCTGTCGGCTTTGAAAAAATCGAGGGCGGCGCACATGGTTACTACCACTTGGAGGACAAGCGTATTGCCCTTGATGAGGGCATGAGCGAGCTGCAAACCTTAAAGACCCTTATCCATGAAATCGCCCATGCGAAGCTGCACGACATTGACCTAAACGCCCCTTTAGAGGACTTGGAGAACAGGCCCGACCGCCGCACCCGTGAGGTACAGGCAGAAAGTATCGCCTATACCGTGTGCCAGCATTACGGGCTTGATACCTCTGATTATTCCTTTGGGTATGTTGCCGGGTGGAGTGCCGGACGGGAGCTTGCTGAACTGAAAAGCTCTCTTGAAACAATCCGCAGCACCGCAGCGGAAATCATTAACAGCATTGATGAGCATATCGCAGAACTGCAAAAGGAACAGGCGCAGGACGCGCCGAGGGAGAAAGCCGCCATGCCGGAGTACATTTACAAGATTGAAGCCAACCCCCGCACAACGGGCGACAACGACCGCTTTTTCCTGCAAGCCTATCTCCCGCAGGAAAACGGCAGGGCAAAAATCGGGGACGTGCTGTATATCGGCAGCCTTGCAAAATGCCGGGAACTCATGGGCGGGCTGAACGCCGGAGAGCTGACGCAGGGAGAAGTAAAGGAGCTATATGCAAAGGCGCAGGAAGCCGAAGCCGACAAAGACACCTTTTCCATTTATCAGCTAAAGCAAGGGGACGAAACGCGGGACTTCCGCTTTGAGCCTTACGACCGCCTGCAGGCGGCGGGAAATGTGGTTGATAAGACAAACTATGAGCTTGTCTATTCCGCAGAGCTTACGCCGGGTACTTCCCTTGAAGATATTTACACCCGTTTCAATATCGACCACCCGAAAGATTTTA
>OLWL01001415.1_pt1 | contig 13366 bp, 6 predicted proteins | sample 1674151 | NCBI WGS metagenome assembly OLWL01 (sample SAMEA103958148, study PRJEB25191) | human gut metagenome
CTGCGGTTTCGGTAGCTGCCGTGTCAATGATCCACTCGCTGGCGCTGTGAGCCGCAATATCGGCCTTGTCGCCGCACTCGCACTCATGCCAGTGGTTGGTGTCGTCATACTTCCAATCTGTGCCGTAGCTGTGGGTATGGCTGCTGCCTGTTGCGGGGATCGTTGCGGTTTCAAGAACCTTCTTGCAGACGGTGCATTCCTTATGCTTAGCGCCTTCTGCGGTTTCGGTAGCTGCCGTGTCAATGATCCACTCGCTGGCGCTGTGAGCCGCTTCGTCCTTTTTGTCGTGGCAACGAGAACATTCGTGCCAGTGGTTTGTAGAATCGTATTTCCAATCAGAACCATATGCATGACCGAGAGCAGTATTCATCGCTACGAAGGTATCTGTTGTGCTGATTGCACCGCAGGAGCAGCTCTTGAAATATACTGCGTTGTGTGTGCAGTCAGCAGGGGTTTTAAGTGCTTCCGGTTTTACAGTTTCCTGATTGTAGGTGTGCGTATGTGGAGCGTTCTTATAGGTCGCTTTCACACTTACTGCACTTGCAGGCATAGTAAATGTTGTGGTTGCGCTGTTTGCGTCTGCAAGGGTAATGCCGCCGCTTACAACCTCCCACTTATCAAATACCTTGCCGGACGGAGCCGCATTTGCAGTCAAGGTAACGGTTGTACCCATTGTTGCCTTGGTGATCGGAGTGCCTGCACCAACGGATGCAGTACCGCCTGTCACGGTTACATTGTACTCAATAGCTTCCCAAACTGCGGTTACGGTAGTGTTAGCAGTAACGGTAATCTTGTCGCCAGCAGCCTTTTCAACACCGCCAACGCTCCAAGCCTTGAACTGCTTACCGGCAGGAGCAGTGAAGCCGTTTGCAGGGAGCGTGTATTCACCGGAAACACCGGTTACATCAGCCATGCTGCCTGTACCGCCGTTAGCATCAAAGGAAACGGTATATGTTACAACAGGGATGTTCTCCCAAATTGCATATACAGTTCTATTTTCAGTCATATCTACTTTAGTAACGATTGCTCCATCAGTAGTTAATGACCATCCTTTGAATTGCTTTCCACTTGGTGCAGTAAACTCATTTGCTGGTAATGTGTATTCTCCAGTTAGATCAGCAATTGCTGTCATTGAACCAGTTCCACCGTTAGCATCAAATGTTAATGTATATTTATTTTCTGTCCATTTTGCATAAAGAGTCATACTATCAGTAATCGGTGTGTTGAAATCAAATTTCTTACTGAATGTTGAATCTTCATACCATCCATCAAAAGTAAATCCTACTTTTGTTGGAGCTGGTGTTGGTTCTGCTAATTTCTCTCCAGCATTCACATTTTGTGGTGCAACTGATGTTCCATCATTTGAATTAAATGTTATAGTATAAACAACTGGTGTCCCATTTGCTTTTCCTAAATCAACGTCAACATAAGCACCCCAAGCATACTTTGATATTTTTACAGATGAGGTAACTTCTTCTTCATTGTAAAAAACCTTTAAATTGGAATAATCAAGTTGATATCCATCATTAGTTTTTACACAGAAACTATATCCATAATTTGTTTTGCCATCATTTACTGCAGTTGGTGTTTCTGAACCAAATCCACTCCATGCTCCATTTTGCATTTTATACTGCCAGTTACTATTTACTTCATCAATAGTAATACTATCAGTAGTAGCTCTAGGATTAAATGATGGTAGTGTTCCTACTTGAACAGTTCCATATTGAATATCTCCAGCAAGCCTAATCTCGTTGATAGAATTTGCAGCTTCCCAGTTTGCATAAAGAGTTATATCAGATGTAATTGGTGTGTTGAAATCAAATTCCTTATTGAATGTTGAATCTTCATACCAGCCTCTAAAAATATATTTATCTTTTGTTGGTGTTGATGGTGCTTTAATTTTCACTCCACTTACAACTTCTTTTGGTGCAATTTCTGTTCCACCATTTGAATTGAATGTTACAGTATGAGTAGTAGGGTTTTCTCCTATTGCTTTTCCTAAATCAACGTCAACATAAGCACCCCAAGCCCATCTTGATACTTTAGCAGTTGAGGTAACATCTACACCATTATAGATAACTTTTAAATCTGAAGCAAGCTGATATCCTGCCTTAGTATCTACTGCAAAACTATATCCATAATATGTTTTGCCATCATTATATGCAACTGGTGTATTACCAGCAAATCCACCCCACAAAGAAGTTGTACTTGTTCTTTTCACCCAGTCACTATTTGTTTTATCAATAGTAATACTATCAGTAGTAGTTCCAGGATTAAATGCAGGTAATATTCCTGCTGGAACATTTCCATGCTGATAATCACCTGTCAATTTAATTTCGGTAATATCAGTTGTTTCTGCACTACCCGCCGCAAATGCCGTGGTGGGGAGCAGCGAGAGCAGCATCACAAGCACCAGCAGGATGCTGACGATGCGACTTCGTGTGTTTGTTTTTGTCATATTATCATCTCCTCCTTCAATATCATTTTGAAAATTTGTCTATGCATTTTGTGTTGCCTGATTTAAACACTGTCGATCACCGAAGCAAAGTAGTTTTCGGATACCGAACCGAAGAGAAAAGCGTCTATCAGACCCTCGCGCTTTGCCTGCCGTACCTTTTCGGTCAACTCTCCGTCTGTATCGTCATCCACAAAGAGAATGACCCGGCAGTTTTCCGTGTTCCGTTTTACCTTGTCACGGATTGCCATTCGTTCTTTGAACATCCATGGCGAATACGCCTTGACCTCCATTAAAAGCACATCCGGTCGATGCGTTTTGCACCACTCGGCGGTTGCGTCCGGCGACTCGGAAATCACAACTTGGCAATCGTCCAATTTTTGTATCAGCATTCGCTCCATGGTGTGCGCATGGATATCGCTCTGAATGTCCAGAACGATTTTTTTCATCATTCATCACCACCTTCTAAAAGCATAACTCTAATCTTACAGTATCAATTGTACTGATTTTTGGGCACTTGTCACTGGCACTTGTGCCAGTAACAGAAGAAAAATCTCGATTTTTTCAAAAAATTTTTGCCTTTTGGGCGCGAAAAACCCCTTGACCATACATCATCTGTTCTAGCACCAACATTTAATCTAACCAAAAGTAACCTAGAACCTCTTTTACTTGTATGACATGTTTCAGGATCATACCTGCGCAGAAGCGTGTCTTGCACGTTTACTCAGCGGAGCTTACCGTTTGGAAATGAACGGTAAAAATATGCGAAATATGGAACCTATAAACAGGCAATAAACGGACAGCGCACCGCTGGTGCGAGCCTCTTACACCGCTGACGCGAGAAAGGGGCTCCGTTTATCCGAAATTTGCAGCAAAACAAAATAGTTTTATTTTTGTCTTGTATATAGAACGCTTTTAATATATAATTGTTTTATAGATTGGAGGTTTGCTTATGAATAGAGATACTCTGAAACAGATCATGGTTGATCAGAAGGATATTTACTTAAACAATCCATTAATTGCCAGACATTATCCTTTGGAAGAAAATATAAACTATTGCTTTGTCGGCATCAGAAGATGTGGCAAATCCTATATGATGTATCAGCAGATACAGACCTTACTTGAAAAGAAGGTCCCTTTATCCCAAATTGTCTATGTGAATTTCGAAGACGAACGTCTGTTGGAAATGACAGCCGATGATTTGAATACCATCCTGGAAATAGGGCTTGAGCTTTCGGGAGCAGGTAATAAGCCATATTTATTTCTTGATGAAATACAAAATATTGACGGATGGGAAAAATTCGTACGCAGAATTGCAGATATGAAATATAAAATAAGTATCACCGGAAGTAACAGCAAAATGCTCAGCAGTGAAATTGCTTCCACACTGGGTGGACGATTCGTGATTATGAATATATATCCTTACTCCTTTGCCGAATACCTGATTGCGAACGGTAAGGAAAAGAATTACCTGGACACCATCAGTACAAGTGATAAAGCGGAGCTGCTTGCACAGTATAATGAATATGTTACTTACGGCGCTTTTCCTGAGCTTGTGGATATCAAAAACAAACGCCCCTTCTTAAGCAGCATTTATCAGACGGTTTACCTGGGAGATATTATTACAAGAAACAAAATCACAAACGACTTTGCCGTTAAGCTTTTATTAAAGAAAATAGCTGAGTCCATTACCAAGCCTCTCTCCTTCACCAGGCTAGCCAACATCGCAAAAAGCGCAGGAACCTCTCTGGGCAAACAGACCGTCATAAACTATGTGGGATATATGAATGATTCCTATCTCATATTCCCTCTGACAAATTATGCTGCAAAGCTTGTGGCAAAAGAGACTTCCCCTAAATACTATTTCATGGACACCGGTCTTGTAGGTCTGATGCTTTTGGACTGTAAATCTGCGCAATTAGAAAACCTTGTAGCAATAGAACTTGTCAGACGCTATGGTATGGAAAATGTCTTCTATTTTGAAAACAATGTGGAGATTGATTTCTATGTTCCTGATGAAAAGCTTGCTATTCAGGTATCACTGCAGGTTCTCGATGATATGGATACACGGGAGCGTGAGACCAGAGTTTTTGTAAAACTTCATAACTTTATTCCAGATGCAAAATGCCTTATTATTACAAATAGCGAGGAAGCATCTATAGAATGTGACGGAATCCCGATTTCAGTACTTCCTGCATGGAAATGGCTTTTGGAAACTCCATAAATAAATTTGAGCTTACCCGTATGATCAGGTAAGCTCTTTTATTACTTTTTAATTATTTAATTTTAAGTTTCTTCTTAAACAACTTAATGGCTTTCTTATTTCCATTAAGTTTAGTCTTCTTAGACTTAATATTTTTCTTTGCATTCTTGCTAAATGCATTCTTATTTACAGTCTTAAGTTTTTTACCTTTGAATGTAATCTTCTTAATCTTGTTATCTCCTATAAATGCCTTAGAACTTATTGTCTTAACTGCTTTTCCAATTACTACTGTTTCAAGTTTTGAGCACTTCTTAAATGCATTTTTTCCGATAACAGTTACCTTGTTACCTATTGTAAGCTTCTTAAGGACCTTGCAGCCGGCAAACGCATTGTTACCAATTGCTGTTACATTTAATCTATATCCCTTACAATCTGCTCTGTCCGGAATTGTAACTTTCTTTATTTTATTCTTCTTAGCAGCTACTACACCAATAACCTTTGATTGTCCTAATGTTGCAGTATCAATTGATGTAATCTGGTATATGAGATTTCCTGCCGTATATGTCATTCCAACGTATACGCCATAGCTGGGGGTATCGCTTGGAGGGGTATCGCTTGGAGGGGTATCGCTTGGAGGCGCATCCTTATAGGTGGCCTCAATCTTCACATCATTACCGGGCATGGTGAAGGTGGTGGTGGCGCTGGTCTCGTTAGCCAGCGTTACGCCGCCTGCCTTAACGACCCACTTGACGAAGTGCTTTCCGTCAGGAGCCTGTGCCGTAACGGTGACCTCAACGCCCTCCATGGCGCGGGTGATGGATGTGCCTGTGGCAACGGTTGCCGTGCCGCCGGTGACGGTAACGGCGTAATCCCGCGGGGCGGGGATCTCGGTATTCTCGCTGCGCTTAGCATGGCAGCCGGTGCATTCCTCGTGCTGCTTGCCGGGCTGATTCAGCGCCGCCTCCTGATCCACTACCCATACCCAGGTATGCTCTGCGGTTTCGGTGTAGGTGGAGCCGTCCGCCATCTTGCAGACGGTGCAGTGGTGGCTGTGTGTGCCGTTTCCGTTGTCCGTCCAAGCCGTGAACTCGTGGGCCTGAATGTTGTAGCCGTCGCCTGCCGTACACTCCTGATAGTGATTGCCGGGGTCCAGATACAGGTACGGCTGACCGGAGTAGTCATGCTGGTGGTCTGCATCCAGAGCAATGCTGTAATACGCATTGGGGTTGGAGAGAACGGTCAGATCGGTGGTGTTGTTTGCATACAGCTTATCCTTTGGAATGGTGACGGTGATGGCAGCAGCGGAGGTTGCCGTAGGCATACCGCTTATGGTGATAACCAATTCCCTAGAATAGCTGGTTTGCTCCTTAACTTTGGCGGTCAGACCTGCGGGCAGGTTGAACCAGGTGGAAACATCGTCGCCTGCCGTAACATTTTCAAAGCGGTCGCCGTTCATGCGGATGACCACATCCTGCGTCATCGTCTTGCCGACCTTGCCGCTGACGGTCACATTGTCGATGGCGGCGGAGTAAGTCCGGGTGTAGGTGGCGGATGCATTCTCACTGGTGAGTGTCTCTACATAATACAGTCCATCCGGAGTTTCCGCTTCCACTTCCTTAAAGGTACGTGCATAGAGGGTGATCGTTCCGAATTCATTTACAGTAATACCCGTCTCAGGATCGTATGTCGCCCAAGAACCGATGGTGTTGGGGTCACCGGTCTGCATGAGGCAGTATTCCATCTTCACGCCATCCAGGGCAGGGGCTGTCAGATAAGCCGTGATGCTTCCGGTGTAGGTCGTGCCCTCCGGGGTGATGGTGGGCTTGGGCAGGGTCGAATCGGAATACTTGGTAAAGGTAGCTGTTGCCAGCGGGCCCCACTTTTCGGCATCTGCGGAAGCGTCGTCGTTGTAGGTTCTTGCCTTGATGGTGGTGGTCTCCGTCAGCGTGATATGCTCGGTATCCGTGTTGGCATATCGGGTCGTGGTGCTGGTCTTGGGGTCGGTGCCGTCGGTGGTATAGGCGATTTCAAAGATTTCCTCACCGGCGTACAGGGCATCGAAAGCAATTACTTCGATTTCCCCGACGAACTGCGTTCCGTCAGCGGGGGTAAACTCCACCGCCGGAGCCTGCGGCCAGCTGACCCATTTGACCTTGAACTCGTTGCTGGAGAACTTCTGACCGTTTGCCGTCACAACGACGGTGTAGGTCTTTTCCACCTCACTGTTCTGTGCAGGAATATCCACCGTGATTGGGTTTCCGGTGTTGATAAAGAGGCTGCCGCTGGAGGCCACGGTGGTGTTGCCCTCCTTCAGCTCCCACTTGGTGATTGGTGCGGAGAAGGTGACGGTAGCCTTGCTGCCGTGATTCACCTGCGGCCAGCTATCGAGCGGCTGCTTTCTGAACGAAACCTGCTGGAATCCGGGGTTCACTTTCACATCACAGTCCGGCATAACAAAGGTTGTTTCCTGCGTGGTCGCATCTGCGAAGGTCACGCCAGGGGTATCCGTATACCACCGGGTGAACATCATGTTGTTGGCGGTGTCATCTTTCGCCTTCACGGTAACGGTTTCCCCAGCCATTGCCGAGGTAGGATTTGCCGTGCCTCTGCCGTTCGTGACCGTGATGCTGTGCGCCACGGGTACTGGGGGTGCGGGCGGCGCTTCGCTTACCACCAGCTTGACGATATGCTGGTTGACCATGATGCCGACGAAGCTGCCGTCCTTTTGCAGATTCAGCTGCAAATCATAGGAATAGACCTTTGGGTCTGCGCCCGCAGGAATGGTGACCGTATGCGAGGTTTTATCGGCAGCGATGGTATCTGTCTGCTGTACTGCGGTAGAACCGGAGATATAATGCTCGCACTCTGCGCGATAGCTGTAGCCTGCGTCTTTCAGCTCCTGCGCCAGAGGATACCACTCGAATTTGAGGGTATGCGCTGTGCTGTTGTCCATCCGCTCAACGGTGCCATTCCAGTCCTTGGCGTAGTCGATGGGGTCGCCGTCCAGCGTGACGGACTTCATGCCCCATGCGTTGGGGATGATCGTGGTCGGCTGGTCATTCACTGCCTTAATCTCAAATACAAAGCCCTCTGACCATCGCCCAGTTTTGTTGTAATCGTAATAGGGAATGTATTCGCGGTAGCTGCTGGTGTCTTGTGCCGCAAAAGTGCCCTTGCCGGTCTGAACGGCGTTTTTCCCCAGCATTTCATCTGCCAAAAACGTAACATCGCTATACGACAGACGCGGTCTCACAGGTGCATAACCATAATCCGAGGATTGCTTATCAACTGACAATGTTTCATGGATAGTGCCGCCGTTCAGCTTTGCCGCTACATGGTAACCCGTTAAATCCTTGTCGTTTTTATCTACAAATGTTGGCCTCATCCAAAATTTCTTGTGGAACTCACCGCCGTTGATGACCACTTCGGATGTGGAAAAGCTGTTCTCAAAGCTGGCAGCCACCCATGCCTGTACATAGTCGAGGAAAGTACCGTCGTTGATCACGGTGAGCGGTTTGGTGCCGTCACCCGGGCCATTGAGCATGACCTTCTTTTCAAAGGTGCCACCGTTGATCTGGATGCGCGGTTCATTTTCCTTCCAGTCGCTGCCGCCGGCGTCCAGACGCACAGGCCCCTGGAAGGTGCCGCCGGTGATAGTCACCTTGCAGGAGTTCGCCGCCATCAGCGTATAGCCGCAGTGACCGTTGAGCAGGTCCCTATACTCCTCCTCAAAGTACTGTCCGTAAGCATTATTTTCCCCTTCATATGTCTCCGGTGCAACATGGAGCGTGCCGCCGTTGATGGTGACGGTTCCGCCGACGTAGCAGTAGATCACGCGCCTCCATTTGGTCTCGGTCTTGAGGCTGCCGGCGTCCACCTTCAGCGTTCCGCTGTTTAGGGTGAGCTTTCCGTATTGTATATTAAAGAGGTAGCACGAGTCGTTGTAGGTCGAGCCGAGAATGGTTCCCTTCTGGCCGGAGCTGCTGTCCAGCACCGTCAGGTCGCCGCGCCTGATCATAATCATATCGCTCATGGCAGTTTTTGCGGAGTACATCCGCAGCGTGTGGCCGTTCAGGTCAAGCTGCTTCCTGCCCTTGACCTCCAGCGGCTCAATGATGCCCATGCCGCTGGTCAGCGTGCCGGTGTCGATATCGCTGCCCAGCTTGATATTGTCCGGCGGATTCTGATTGCTCAGCGCCGCCTTCAGCTGGTCATAGGTGTTGACCGTCGTCCATGATGTGTCCGCCGCATTTGCCGTCACGCCGGTGATGGGTACCATTGTCAGTAGCATCACAAGCACCAGCAGGATGCTGACGATGCGACTTCGTGTGTTTGTTTTTGTCATATTATCATCTCCTCCTTCAATATCATTTTGAAAATTTGTCTATGCATTTTGTGTTGCCTGATTTAAACACTGTCGATCACCGAAGCAAAGTAGTTTTCGGATACCGAACCGAAGAGAAAAGCGTCTATCAGACCCTCGCGCTTTGCCTGCCGTACCTTTTCGGTCAACTCTCCGTCTGTATCGTCATCCACAAAGAGAATGACCCGGCAGTTTTCCGTGTTCCGTTTTACCTTGTCACGGATTGCCATTCGTTCTTTGAACATCCATGGCGAATACGCCTTGACCTCCATTAAAAGCACATCCGGTCGATGCGTTTTGCACCACTCGGCGGTTGCGTCCGGCGACTCGGAAATCACAACTTGGCAATCGTCCAATTTTTGTATCAGCATTCGCTCCATGGTGTGCGCATGGATATCGCTCTGAATGTCCAGAACGATTTTTTTCATCATTCATCACCACCTTCTAAAAGCATAACTCTAATCTTACAGTATCAATTGTACTGATTTTTGGGCACTTGTCACTGGCACTTGTGCCAGTAACAGAAGAAAAATCTCGATTTTTTCAAAAAATTTTTGCCTTTTGGGCGCAAAAAACCCCTTGACCATACAGCCAAGGGGTTCAGTTTTGCTTATTCGTCTTTTAAGGTAGTTACCATGAGTTTGTTTTCAATGGCGGTTGCAACCAGTGCTTCTCTGCTTTCAAAGCCGCCCTTTTCCACCATATCGTCCAGGTTCCAGCGAACGCCGTTTTTGGAAATGCCCAGCTTATCGGCAATTTCCTGATAGGTAAAGCCCTTTATATAAAGCCACAGAATGTCTAACTGCCGTGGCGAGAAGGCATCGGACATCGTACCCTCCATTTCAATGGCCGGAGCGATATCGGGGAATACCTTTTCGCCTGCCAGGGTGCGCTTTACCACGCTCATCAGTTCCTCTGTGCCGTGGTCCTTATACCACAGGCTGTCGGCAGCACCCATTTTGGCTCTTTGCAAAACTTCGGGATCGACAAGCGAGGTAGCCACAACGATTTTGATTTGCGGAAAAACCTTTTTGATGCGCTCTGCGGCGGCAAGACCGGAGTGCTTGCGCTGCGTCTGCACATCCATAAGGACGAGCTTTACGGTGGCGTCGCAATGCTTTTCCGCTTCAAAGGCGTCACGGAAAACGCCGACAAGATGAAACTCGCCGTCTGCAGCAAGACGATCGACAAAGTGCTTTTGGATGTATAAATCATCCTCTACAAGTATGGTGTTTATCATAGGCTGATCTCCTTTGCGGGAATCGTAATCAGAAGAGCAAATCGTGGATTGTGCGAAATATGCATTTCACCGCCGGAGCTTTCAATACTGCGGCGAAGCGTTGACAGTCCGCTGCCTTCCTTTATCGGCTCTGTGGGTATTTTGCCGTTGTTGGTTATGGTAACATCATAGCGTTCGCCGCGCTGGGCAATGCGGATATATACCTCATTCCCGTCTGCGTGCTTGATGCAGTTGGTCACGCACTCCTTGGCGGCAGCAACGGTCAGCTCCTCGGCTGCGGTATCACGGGGCAGGTAGCCGTCGATTTTTACAGCCACGCCAAGCTGCCGTGCGGTTCTTTTTACCTCGTCCATTGTGCTGACAGAGGTGACACGGTTGCTTGCCAGCATACCGATGGCATTTTGCAGCGCCTCAAGCTTTCGCTCGGTATCCTCTCCGCTGTCTATGATGTCACGGATGGTCAGGAGGCTTCGCCCGATGGTATCGTGAATATAGACCTTTAGGTCAAGGCTTTCCTTCTCCTTGACATCGTCCTCCATGCGAGCGTACATATTCCTGAGCTTTCGATTGACTTCTGCCAGTTCTTTATTTATTTCCTCTTGCTTTTGGTAGCCGTTATACAGCTCGGTTACATTGTGCGCCGTTATCTGCTGCCAGCGGTCATCGCTGTCCACGGTGATATTTTGTGTGCGAAACTGCCAGACGGTCTTGTCGGGCAGGATGTAGCAATCATCCTTGACGGTTACGGATCTGTCCGGCACGCTCAGGGCTTTTTCCAGATCGCTTTTGATTTGCAGCTCGTGGCCGCAAAGGGCAAAGGAGAGCCTGCGCATACGGTTGTTGCACAGGATGATCCTGCCGTTGGGGTCGGCAAAGCAGATGCCCATAGGCAGCTTATCGGTTGCTTCCTTAATGGAGAACGGCGAGAGCTCGTTCTTTTTACGGCGGTATTCCCGCGGCAGAGCAATGGCAAAGTGAACTGCCGCAAGGAAAATGGCAGCTGCAAATATCAGCCACGGTGCATCCAGCAGAAATGCGTCCCCGATATTATCGGGATCTGCCTGGGAAACGGAGAACAGCAGTGGAATCATCACCGCAATAACCGCCAGACTCAGCAGGCTGCGCACCGGCTTATTGCTGCGAAGAAGCTGATACATAAACAGCCCGATTTCAAGGACGATCTCCACAAGCATGATAAACGGCAGCATAGTCTGCCAAAATTCAGAAATGGAAGAAAATGCACTCATTTCCTGTCACCTTCTTTCGCTTCAAATACAAGGCGCTGGTATTCCTCGTCATCCTCTTTTTCACAGCGGATACTGTCTCCGCTTACCAAAGCGGAAAGGTCGGCCTTGCAGCACACATTCAGTGACAAGCGCAAGCCGTCTGCCTTTATGAGGCTTACCTGTATGCCTGTTAAATTCAAAATATCGGCTTCAATAACCGATTCATAAAAATCAAATACAGCGGTCGCCGTTTTGCCGGAGAGCATGGAAAGAGACTCGTCCACATAGAGCGAGCTGCGGACGCCCAACAGCTTCAGCGTTTGGAGGGACTCATTGAAGGCACGGTGGAGTTCCGTTGCCGCTATTTTAATATCCCGGTCGGTAAGGAGCGTCAGATGCTTGCGGCGTTTAATATAGCTGCACAGCACGGCAATCTCGGCAAGGAGCGTTCTGGCGCTGTCGGGATCGGTGCTTGAGATTCGGCGGTATTCCTTAGTGAGCTCCGCAATGCGGTCGATCTGCGTCTGCGTAGCGGAACGCAGGAGATCATACAGGCGGTTTTGCTCCTCCACCTTGTGTCGCTTGGCTTCACGCTTGTATTCATAACGGAGTATTTCGTTCCTGTCGGCAAGCTCGTCTGCAAGAAGCTCGGAGTCCTCCTTGATGTCACGCAAAGCCGACACATCCTCTGTCCATACGGCATAGCCGCCGTCAATGGGCATGGTGTGAACGGTCAAGCCGCCCATCGTGACCGGGCTTTGCTCGGCTTTTTTCATCGTTTCCTTTGAGATAGGTGTAGCGTTTACAGCTGCATACCGAACGGTAAAGTCCTTGTCGGTGATCTCTGCCGATGTGCCGACAGAGGAGGCAAACAAGTCCACATAACGGCTGTTTGAATGTATATATCCGCAAGCAATGCAAAACTCAAAGGTCAGAATATACATCACACTTTGGAATGCAGCAATATCGCCGAACAAGTGGAGCAGCCAATCCGCACCCGCATAGTAAAGTGCGCTGTAAACAATCGCCAGCAGCATAGGAACAATGGGCAGAAAGTGGAGCCTTCCTTTTTGCACGCGGCATTTGAAAAACATAATTACGAGTGCGGCAAAGGCACATAGTACCTGCCAGCCCACACTAATGAAGTAGCCTATCGAGTAACCGTTGTTTTTGTCTGTCCACACAGCGGCGTCCTTCGGAAAGGTAAATACGAATTGGTGCAGGTCATTTGTGAGCACGAGCAGAAGCAATACGCCGGAGATGATCCACAGAACCGACATTCCCTTGGGGAATTTGTATTCGTCCGGCTTTCCCAATGACATGGCAATCAGCAGTGCCAGCATAGGCACAAACAGCATGGGCAGATAGAACAGATACCACAGGTAACGGACGGCATCCGGCTGCCAGAATATAAAATACTTTGCCGAACGGACTATCATCCATATGATGAGCAGCACTGCGGTGACCGTCATAAACCTGCACACCTGCTTTTGCACGATCCGCTGACGGACGGAGAGCCCCCAGGCAGCGAACAGACCGATATAGATAAAGCTGCGCAGATAGGAAAACAGCATCGGGTAGAAACTGCCCCTGCCTACAATTCGGAAGCAATATGCCAGTATCACGGCAAGCACAGCGATGCCGCTTGTTATGATAGTATTCTTTTTCTGTTCGGTCATAAACAAACCCCATTTCGCCTTCATTCGTTTTTGCTTACCCTTGGGTATAACTTTTCAAATTAGATTGTAGTATAAATCCGTCTATTTCTCAATTGCTTCTTACGAGACTTCAGGTTTTGCATTCCTGAAGGTTCTCCAAAAAAGTTTGCGGTCTATTTAGCTTGTTTCTTGACTACTCAGGAAAAATATTTCTACCCTCG
>OLWL01001421.1_pt1 | contig 13349 bp, 10 predicted proteins | sample 1674151 | NCBI WGS metagenome assembly OLWL01 (sample SAMEA103958148, study PRJEB25191) | human gut metagenome
CAAGATCGTCCCTCATCTGCATTTCTCTTTCCTGCCTTTCGCATTCTGTTACCAAGAGTTTTTGCAAAATGGGACTCTTTTATGCTCAGACTAAGAAAATCAAATACCAAAGCCGTCAAAAGAAAACAAAAAGTAACTTGCTTCCCGTCTTTTTAGGATTTACTATAGAGACAGATAAAATTTTTTCAAGGAGGATATCTTATGCCTTTTATTAATTCCAAAATCAGTACTCCCGTCTCCATTGAACAGGAACAGGCTCTGAAAACCCGATTGGGACAGGCCATCTCTATTGTTCCCGGCAAATCCGAGAGCTGGCTTATGCTTGGCTTTGAGCCGAATTATAACTTATATTTTCGTGGCAGCAACAGCGAACCGCTGGCCATGGTAGAGGTCAGTGTTTTCGGTGGAGAAGATGCCACTGCCTTTTCTGCACTGACCGCAGAGATCTGCAATATCTTTCATGAAATCATGAACATCGCTCCGGATCATGTCTATGTAAAGTATCAGACCGTAAAATACTGGGGCTGGAACGGAGACAACATTTGATATCTCGTATTTTGTAATTATTCCTGTAGCTGCCCATCCACGATACGAACAATACGTTTCGCAGACTGGGCAACACCCAGGTCGTGGGTGATCATGACGATGGTGTTGCCCATATCGTTCAGTTCCCGGAACAGCTTCAGTACTTCCTTACCGCTGGTCTGATCCAGAGCACCGGTAGGCTCATCCGCCAGAAGGATCGCCGGCTGTCCCACCAGTGCTCTGGCAATGGATACTCTCTGCTTCTGTCCGCCGGATAATTCGTTGGGCTTATGTCCGATACGATGATCCAGCCCCAGCAGTTTGATAGTATTTTTACACTTTTCCTCTGCTTCCTCATGCGTCATGCCACGCATCAGCAGGGGCATGATAATATTCTGCATGACATTATAGGTCGGGATCAGCTGATAGTTCTGGAAAATGAACCCGATCTTCTGGTTGCGCACCATAGTCAGATCGTCCTCTTTGGTCTCGTGGATTGCCATGCCATCCAGATAATATTCCCCACTGTCCATCACATCCATACAGCCGATCATATTCATTAACGTAGTCTTACCGGAACCGGAAGGGCCTAAGATTGCCACATATTCTCCCTTATTTACCTGAAAATTGATGTCCTTCAGGATCGGCAGACGCTCCTCTCCCAGCATATAGCCTTTATTTATATTTTTCATGGTGATCATTGCATTTTCCATCCTATCTTTACGTCTTTCAATAACCTGCAAACTTTGGGCCATCGGCACAAATTTGCGTGTGAAAAATTTATTTTTCACACTTTTCGCACTACTCCTGATTTAAAGCTTCTACGGGGATCAGTCTCGATGCTTTATACGCCGGATAGAAGCCGAAGATACTTCCGGTGAGGACACCAAACAACAGCGACAATACTGCACCCTGTACCGACAAGGACACTCTCACGTTGAACAGCTGCACGAATGGCGTAATTCCAAGAACCACCAGCACCCCCAGTATGGCTCCTACCAGACTGGTAAAGCTTGCCTCCAATAAAAACTCCAACAGGATATCCTTCCGGGAACAGCCCAGTGCTTTCAAAATACCGATCTCGTTGGTACGCTCCTTGATAGATACAAACAGCACGTTCATAATACCGATACCCCCGACGATAAATACGATCACTGCCATGGAGATCAACAGTAATGTCAAAGTCTCATTGGAAGCGGAGGCTGCCTCCATCTTGCTTCCGGCATCGCTGATGGTAAATGTAGTGTTGGGATAGCTTTCTTTTAAGGTACTCTCCACATCCGTCATTACGGTATCCACCTGATTCACATCCTCCGCGATGACCGTGATGGTTGGACTGATACTCGTACCGGTAATGTATTTGATGCCGGTTTCGTAAGGTACATAGATCGCCGTATCCGGGCTGATGCCGGATGCCACAGTTCCCATCTCGGATAGTACCCCTGACACTATATAGGGACGGCCATCAATATAGACTGTACCGTCATAGGCATCGTAGGCGCTGCCGAAAATTTCCTTTGCCACGGTGGCACCCAGTACACACACCTTTTCCTTGCCCTCGTTGTTTTCTTCTGTGAGGAAATCCCCGATGGCCATTTCCAGATTACTGATGGCAGCATAATTGTCCTCCACACCGGCAATGGTGTAATAGGAAGCAGAGGTCATATCGCCTCCCTCCACCGATGCTGTAGTGGAATAAGAGATCGTAGTTGCAGAGATTCCCGATACAAAAGTCGCCAGATCATCACAGTCTTCACTGGTCAATGTCACGGCTTCGCTCTCTTCCTCCTGTCCAAAACCGAAAAATCCGCCGAAATCCATTCCTCCGCCGGGACCACCAGACATACCGCCGCCGGAACCTCCTCTGGGATCTCCGGCCATATTGGTGACGGTAACGCTTCCTCCACCGCCCGGCATTTCAAAGCTAAAACCGCCGCTGTCACTACTGTCACAGGAAATATCAATAGCTCCGGCATTCAGGTTCTTGAACTGCTCCGCCACTTCTTCTTTTCCACCGGTACCTATCGCCAGCACCAGCATTATGGTGGCGGATCCTACAACGATACCGATGGAAGTCAGGATCACTTTGAATTTATTCTGTGACAGGTTCAGCCACACCAGACGCAATATTTCGGATAATCTCATATTCTACTTCTTCCCTTCCATTGACCTTACTTTCCCACAGGTCTCCGCTCTACTTCGTAATGCTGCTTTCGATCAATACGGTATCTCCTTCTGCAATATCTCCGGAGATCTCCACGTTAGAGTTATCTGACAGTCCTGTCGTTATTTCTTTTTTCACAATGCTGCCATCTGCAGTCTTCACTTTTACATAAGTCTTGTCATCCTCTGTGATAATGGCTCTGCGTGAGACATACAGCACTTCTTCCGTTTGTTCCGTAACGAAAGTTACATCTCCTGTCATGCCCTGGAACAGTCCGGAGACATCCCCTTCTAATGTGACAGTTACGTCATAAGTTATATTTCCATTGGAATCCGATGTCGCATCTCCGATAGCCGTCACCTTTGCCGTAAAGATATCTTCCGGATATGCTGTCAATGCAATATTCGCTGCAGATCCCAGAGAGATATCCGTCATGTCATCTTCATCCACTGTTACTGTTATGGTCACTTCGTCCATATCGTATAAGGTAACCAGAGAGGTTCCGGTACTGATCTTGTCTCCGGCCTCCAGTTCCACGCCGGTGATGACGCCGTTATATCTTGCACATACTGCATTTCCATCAATATAAGTGCTGAACTCATTCCATTTTTCCAGTGTCTCATTATAGGTTTCCTGCTGATCGGATAATTCCTGCCTAAGATACCCCAGTGCAATGTCATAGGTCTCCTGTGCGGTATTGTAAGCCAGTGTCCGCAGTTTTTTTGTCTCAGCTGCGGTCAGTTTCCCCTGCTCCAATTCCCGTTTTGCCTTATTGTAGGCGGTTTCGGCAGTGGTTACATTTTCCTCCGCCTGCTCTACTCTCTGTTCCAGCTCTTCCTTCTGCTGCTCCAGGGAATCTGCCGTGGACTGTGCCTGCTCCGTCAGCTGCGCATAATAGACATATCCGTAAGTATCATCTGCTGCGTCGGTACTGTTCAGACTGTATTTACAGTTCGACAATACCTGTGCCGCATCCTCATAGGCTGCCGTTACTTCCTCCAGCTGTGCCCGGTAATCTTCCAGGCTGCTCTTCGCCTGCTCCAGTGTGCTCTCCGCAGAATCTACCGTATTCTGAAGCTCCTGCAATGTAGTACTGTACTCGGTATCAATATAACTGCCGTAAGCAGTGCTGCTGTCATAAGTGTATTTTGCCTGTTGTTTTGACAGGGTCTGGTCGGCTTCCACCGCCTCCAGATCAGCTTTTGCTTTCTCCAAGTTAGACTGCAGTTCGTCTTCCAGATCGGAGACACTGTCTTCTTCCAGCAGGTACAGGGGATCTCCCTCGGACACCTGCTGCCCCACGGAGACCACTACCTCCGCCACGGTCAGGGTAGAATCGTCACCATTGCTGCCGGAGCTGCTGCCGCCCATATTAAAGATCTGCCCAAACATGTCTAAGCCTCCCTGGGCTCCGCCACCGGAAGCACTCATGCCGCCAAATCCACCGGATTCAGAGTTGCTGCCGGCAGTACTACCGGAGGAGCCGCCGGAGGAACTGCTACCGGAAGTATCCGTTCTCTGCAGGGCACTCATATCCAGATCAAAGGTCTGATCCACCGTACCGATGTCCACGGAGCCGGTCTCCGTCACACCTTTGACCAGTGTCCCGTATTTTACGGTGGTCTCTTTATAGATGACTTCCGTATCGGAATCACCGGAAAATCTGGTAGCACATGCCACTACGGCAATTACGCAGACACCACAGATACCTGTGGTGAGCTTGCGCCTTTTCGACCAGCTTTTCCATGATCCGATCCAGCTCATCCGATTTTTTATAGTTTCCTTGATCTTTTTCCCATTTTCATTCTGCTTCATAACTATTCCCAATCATTCCTGTCTGTTTCTCAACATTTGCTCCATCCGCCTGATTTATTGTCCTCCGGGACCTCCCGGCATTCCGCCGCCGAAGCTGTCGGAATTACTACCTCCAGGACCACCCTGCGGCATTGCTCCTCCAGAAGGCATCTGCATATCCTCTGGCATAAGGGATTCATCGAATTCCTGAAGCTCCATATCACTGCCGGTTGTGGTATCAGCACTGCTGCCGGAATCCTCCTGCGTGCTCTTTACCTCTGCCTCAGAGCTGACCTTACTTGCCAGGTAGATGGTATCGCCCTCTTCCAGTCCTGACAAGATCTCGATGTCCACACCGTTAGTGATACCGGTCTCTACCTCCGCCAGTTCCTTACCTCCCAGTGCTGTCTTTCGATATACATAAGTTTTGCCGTTTTCTTCGACAATGGCCTTACGGGACACATAAAGAATATCCTCTTTTTCTTCCGTTACGAAAATGACATCTGCGGTCATTCCCCCATACAGCTTCTCCAATGCGCCTTCTACGCTGATCTCCACAGTGTAGCTTACGGTATTACTATAATCGGAAGTAGCCGTGGTATTGATGGAGAGAATGCTTCCGGTATAGGAATCCTCCGGGTATGCCGTAAAGGTGATATCTACCGCATCTCCTACCTGCAGGTCCACGATATCCTCCTGGGTCACATCCACGGAGATTCTCATGTCATCCGACGTTGCATAGGAAAACAGAGCTCCTGTCGTCGTCAGACGGTCTCCCGCTTCGTAGCTGACCTCTGTGATCACACCATCTTCTGTGGCATACAGGATACCATCACTTCCTACAAAATCCTCAAAAGCCTGTAACTGTTCTTCCCGTTTTTTTTTCGTCTCTTCCGCTTCCTGTAAGGTCTCCTTCAGATCTTCCACGGTAGCGTTGTAGGTAGGCTGGGCGTTATGCCCGGTGATCACCGCTTCCTGATAGGTCTCTTCTGTATCCAGCTTGTCAATAGTTTGCTTTGCCCGGGCTGCAGTCAGCTGATTCTCCAGATCGGCAATGGCACTTTCATTGTCCGTTACCGCAGTTTCCGCCTGGGTCAGTGCTGATTTTGCCTGCTGATATTGCGTTTTTGCACTGAGATAACCGCTCTGAATGACCATAAAGTTTACGGTATTATCCATTCCCGCGTCTTCATAGCCTTCCCTTGCCGCTTCATATGTCTCCAGTGCCTCCTGATAATCCTCCTGTGCTTCCGCCAGCTTTTCCTGCAGCGATGCTGTGTTGGCTTTTTTCTGCTCCAGCTGCACCTGCAGGGATGCCACATTGTTCGTCACGCTCGTACCGGAAGTATTGCGGATGGATGCCGCATAGGAAGCACTGATCTTCTGCGTATCGTAGTCGGTCTGGGCTTCCAGCAGGGACAATTCATAAGTACTCTCTGCCTCCGCATAGTCTGCCTGCGCCTCCACTACCGCATTCTGCAACAATGCCCGAACTGCCTCCACGCTGTCTTCCGTGAATTTCAGAAGTTCCTCGCCTTCGGTGACACGCTGCCCGCTGGCGGCGTATATCTCCTCTATCTTCAGATATTTCTGTACGGCATCATCGTCATCCTCGTCGCTGTCATCCTCGTCATCGTCACTGACATCCAGATCCAGATCGTAATCTACGGATTTTGTGTTGTATTCCAGAGAACCGCTCTCCGTCACACCTACCTTTAAAGTGCCACGCTCCACCGTCTCTTCCTTGTAGATCCACTGTTCTTTCTGAAGTAACGGTGCAATAAACACGGTATAGCAGGCTGCCAGGATCAGCAGAAACAGTGCGATCCCCGCCAGAATCAACTTTTTCTGCTTCTTCGTGAGGGATTTCAGTTTATCAAAATGTGGTCTTTTTAATTTCATGACTGTGTCTGTCCTCCCTGCTGATCATTTCCCGGGAATTCCCCGTTACCGGAGGCACCCTGTGGCATCTCACCGTTTTCCGGCAGTTCTCCGTTACCCAGATCACCTTCCGGCATATCACCGTTGCCGGAATCACCCCGGGGCTTTTCGCCGCCTCCCGGACCGCCCTGTGGCATCGCGTCGCCGCCGGACACATCGTCAGGTCTGCCCTGCATACTCTGTCTCTGTTGTAATTGTTCGATCTCTTCCTCCGTCATGCCGAAGACTACGGTAACGGATTCGTTGGCACTTAAGCTGTCCTCCTCATCTTCTACGTTGATCTGTACCGTCACACTGTATGTAACACTGGTACGGCTGTCAGACGAGGATACCGGATCAATGGCTGTGATCACACCGGTATATCCGCTGCCTGCGGAGGTCTGCACATAAGCACTGTCGCCTACGGTCAGTTTTGCAATATCCGACTGATCTACCGATACGGTGACGGTCAGCTCCTTCGGATTGCTGTAAACGAATACGACTGCATCGGAAGTCAGAGTCTGCTCCGCCCGTACCATGGTCCGCAGGATCGTACCATCCTCGGACGCATAGAAATATCCGTCACCTACGCTGCTTTCAAACAGTTCCAGATTCTCTTTGGCATCTTCATAAGTACTTTTCAAAGATGCCAGGTCGGATTCTGCCTTTTCCACTGTGGTATTGTAATCGCTTTCTGCACGTTCCGCACTGGACAAGGAAGTCTCGTAAGTCAGCTTTGCCTGCGCCAGCTGGATCTCATAATTTTCCTTCGCCTCCGTGACTGCCTGCTGAAGGCTGGGAAGCTTTAACTGCAATGTCTGTAAGTTAAAAGAAGCATTGGTGACTGCATCCTCATATTTTTCCTGTGCTTCTTCCAGATCCTTCAGGTTCTGTTCCAAAATGTTGTAGAGGGATGCCAGAATTTTCACATTCGAGGAATTGCTGTCCTGTCCACTGCTGCCCAGCACATTGCCTGCGGTTCCACCTGCTTGCACAGATCCGGCTGACCCGCCGGTGATCTGGGACCAGCTGATTCCCCACTCATCCAGTTTATCCGTCAGTGCTTTCAGGTTCTCATCATAGATTGCCTGATATTCATCTACCTTAAAATAACTCTTATAGGAACCGTCATTCACATAGGATTCATACTCTGCTATATCATCCTCCACATCCTGCAATTCCTCTTCCGCCCTGGTCACAGCACTCTGCAGACTTGCTACCGTCTCATCATAGACATCCTTAGCCTGTTGTCCGGTAAGAATGGCACTGTCTCTCGTATACTCCGCTGTGATCAGGTTCTGCTCATATTCGATAGCTCCGGTGCGATACGCAAGCTCCGCATCCTCCAGCGCTCTCTCCAGTTCCTTTCTGGCTTCCTCCACACTGTCCTCCGTAAGCTTTAAAATCTTATCTCCTGCCGTTACCTCTTCTCCGGAGGCCACATAGACTTCCTCGATCTCTAGCTCTGCCGCCAGATTTTCCACATCGAAGGTCTCTTCCGTAATACCGACATTGGTAACACCTGACGCAGCAGTCATATCCTCCGTGAAGGTCAGCCCCGCCATATTCCCCGGCATGGAAAATTCTGATTGATTGCCGTTTCTATGTAATATCACCACTGCTGCCACAGAACCGCCGCCCAACGTAAGTACCAGTACCATCGCAATGATGATCCATTTTTTGTTTTTCTTTCGGGAAAAAATTATCTGTTTGATCTCTTTGTTTTTCACGGCGAACCTCCGATTGCTATTCCGTCTAAATTCCATTGTTTTCTCAAGTATAGTTGGATTTTGTATTGAAAAAGTGTTCGCTCTGTGAAAAATCTGTGTCCTATAGGAGCTTTCCCCCTGCCTGCTTCTATGCAATTACACAAATAACGCACAAAAAAAAGGTCCTGTTGGAGGCTGCTTTCGCAAAAGTCTCTAACAGGACCTTCTATCATAAGCTTACGAATCGTGCTATCGCGCTACTGTGTCCGGAAAAACAAATCACCGCTTCCGGGAGATGCAGATATCCTCCAGATTCTGCGCGCCCTCCGGTCCGATGGGTCTGCCGCCCGTGGTAATACCCCATCCTGCACGGATCTTGATAATATCGTCGATCTGTCCCTGGGACAACAACGTCTTCTTCCCTAAGATAAAGTTGTTCATCATCAGGATCTTCGCATAATATTCCGTGGTCTCCATGCGGTAATATGCCTGCATGAGGTTATCTCCCCAGGTCAGTGCGCCATGGTTTGCTAACAGTACAGCATTGTATTCCCGGCAATAGGGTGCCACCGCTTCCGGCACTTCCTCTGTGCCGGGCAGGGCAAAATGCACTAGCGGCACACAGCCCAAGGACAGAACCCCTTCCATCAGCACCGGCTCCTCCAGACTGATGCCCGCACAGGCAAACGCCGTCGCTGTCAGAGGATGTGCATGTACCACGCCCTGTACCTTCGGGTTCTCCTTGAATACTCTGAGGTGCATCTTGATCTCGCTGGAAGGCTTGTGCGTTCCCTCCAACACATTCCCGTCCAGATCCAGCTTGACCAGCATGTCCTCTGTCATAAATCCCTTAGAAACTCCCGTAGGTGTTGCCCAGATCTCATTATCTCCGACTTTACAGGAGATATTTCCGTCGTTCGCTGCCACGAAGCCGCCCTGATACATTCTGCGGCCTACCTCTAAGATCATCTGTTTTGCCTGTGCATCTGATATATATTCCATACTAATCTCCATTCCGCAGACGATTCCTTCCGTCGGAGGAATCCTCCTTTTCCGTTCCAGCATGCAATAATATATTACCTTATTGCCCTTCTCCTTGTCCAGCTGATATTCCCAACAATCTTTTATGCATGCTTCCTAACATATTCTTTCGTAACTAATTATCTTTCCCTAGGTATTGTACCACATTTCTATTCTTTTTTATGATACTAAAATACTTATGACCCGCCCCGATATGAGCATAAAAGTGGGATGAAATATCTTCTCATGTCTATACAAAAAAACGTCAAAATGCTATAATTAAATTTAAATTATTTTGCCAACACATACGAAGGAAGCATAGCACTATGACACGGAATAAAATTAAATTTTCTCATACCAAATGGCTGCTGCCGTTATGGGTACTTCTTATCGGCAGCATCGTCTTATATATGATCGCTCATATGGTACAGCAGGCCAACTCCAGACATCTTCGCACTCTTGCAGAATTGAATGCTGTAACCTACGGTGATAACATGATCGCAGATCTGTATGCCGGTATCAGTATCACGGATACACTGGAGCAGCTTCTGATCAGTGCAGACGGCAGAATTGACAAATTTGATACCATTGCAGACAGAATGATGGCAGATTACGTCCAAAGTATCCAGCTGGCTCCCGGAGGTGTCGTAACAGATATCTACTCCACTGAAGGAAATGAAGCAGGTAAAATAGATCTGATCCACGACAAAGACCGCGGAGAGATCGTCAATTATGGAATTGATCATGATCTGCTTGTCATACACGGGCCTTTTGAACTGAAGCAGGGAGGTTACGGCATTGCTATCCGCAATCCTGTTTTTTTACAAGACGAAAACGGCAATTCCTATTTTTGGGGACTGACTATTGTTATCATCAAAACTCCGGAAATTTTCAGGGACTCTGTTGATTCTTTGTCCGGTTTCGGTTATCAATACCGGCTATCGAAGACCCTCTCCCCTCTGACCGATGAATATGCCGTGGTAGACCAGTCGGAGGAGACGCTGACGGATCCCGTCTCTTATGAATTTACTCTGGGAGGCTGTAGTTGGAAGCTGGAAGTCATGCCCACCGATGGCTGGAAGAATGACACACTTTTACAACTGATAGTATTATGTGGCATTGCAGTGATCCTACTACTGGTGGTTCTAACGATATCTATACTATTCGTTGACGAGCAACGCAAAAAATTTCGCAGACTCTCTCTGACGGATTCTATGACCGGTCTCTTAAATCGTAACGGTTTTAATTTGCAGCTGGAGGAGTATCTGGAGGGAAACAAGCAGAAAAACTGTGTCGGTATATTACTTGACGTGGATAATTTTAAATTTATCAATGATGTCTATGGTCATACTATCGGTGATCAGGTTCTATTGCAGCTTTCACAATCCTTAGTGCAGGCTTTTCCGGATAATTCCATTATTGCCAGAAATGGCGGTGATGAGTTCTGTATTATCCTGAAGGATTGCAATGCAGAAGAGGCTGCCCCAATGATAGACGCTTTCAGCAAGGCTTCCCGCTCTTTTTCAGCCAAAGGCGTCGAACACAATTACAGCATTTCCCTGGGCTATACGGAATACCCCGCCAACGCAGAAAAAGTCTCTGACATTCTCCGTTATGCCGACATCGCTCTCTATGAGGTAAAATTACAGGGAAAACATGGTGCTCTGGCCTACCGGCCGGATTTCCACAATTCGAAACGGACACAGCTTGGTTTTTCATTATCGGATATTTCTGACAACCTGCCGGGTGCCTTTTTCATCTACCGGGCCGAAAAGGAGGATGAACGCATCCTGTATGCTAATCAGGAAATGCTTCAGCTGACAGGATGTACGGATCTGGATGATTTTATGCATTTTACGAAACATCAATTCCGTAATCTGGTGCATCCTGAAGATCTGACACAGGTAGAAGAAAGCATCTGGCAGCAGATAGAATCCGGCATGAACGGATACAATGATTATGTCAAATACCGACTTGCTGTCAAAGATGGAACTTATAAGACGGTTCTGGATTATGGGCGTATCGTGGAGAGTGAACATTATGGCTCGGTTTTCTATGTATTGGTAGTGGATTGCGAATTTATCAAAACACACTACGATGATTAATCATAAAAATAAAAGAATAACAAACTTTCCTCCGGGGCATACTGGTTCCGGAGGAATTTTTATATGAAAGATCAGATCAAGTCTTACTTACAACGTTTGAATCACGGAGAAGCTCTGGAAAATGTCCAGGCGGATTTCGTCCGGGAATGTAAGGATGTGGATCCTGCCGAGATTATGCATGCCGAGCAGGAGCTGCTGCGGGAGGGTACTTCCATCGAAGAATTGCAGCGGCTCTGTGATGTACATTCCGCCCTGTTCCATGGTTCCGCGACAGATGCCCAGAAATTGCACTCTAAGGACATACAGGACCAACGGCTCTCCGCTGCTGCCGCCCTGATCCAGATCTCCGGGCATCCCCTGCAGACTTTTACGCTGGAAAATGCAGCACTGGAAAAGCTGATTGCCCGCGCGAAGCAGGTTCTGGAAAATGGAACAATAGATGACGGATCATTAAATGAGCTGCGCCAGATCGCTATCCACTATGCCAGAAAGGGAGACTTACTTTATCCACATTTGAAGGTGCAATATGGGATCAGCGGTCCCTCTGCAGTCATGTGGACAGTGGATGATGAGATCCGGGATGAACTGAATGCCCTTGCAAAACAAAAAGACCAAAAAGAAACCGATGCATGGAAACAACGTTTGAAAGCCGTATTATCCCGCATGGAAGAAATGATCTACAAGGAATCCAATATCCTCTTCCCCAACTGCGCACTGAATTTCTCGGAGGAGGAATGGTATCACATCTACCGGGATGCCAAAGATTATGCGGAATGCTTCGGTATCCGGGGTGATAGTTGGGAGGCTGCGGAAGCACATCTGACCGACACTGCCTCTACGGCTGACACCATGTCTGCGGAACACGCTTTTACAGGTAGTGAGACCAGAATCCACCTCCCCGGCGGCAGTCTGACTCTGTCGCAGCTGACCGCCATGTTGAATACGATTCCTTTGGAGATCTCTTTCGTAGATATCGATAATATCAATCGCTACTTCAACGAAGGCCCCAAGGTATTCAAACGTCCCGGTATGGCATTGGGCCGGGAGGTCTTCACCTGTCACCCGCCTAAGATTGAAGAACGGGTTCGCCGCATTATCGAAGAATTCCGTGCAGGGAATCTGGACCAGGTACCGGTCTGGATGGACAAGAACGGCCGGACTTTCTTAGTGACTTATTATGCCGTCCGGGATAAGCAGGAGCAATATCTGGGAACGCTGGAACTGGTACAGGACATGGAGTTTGCAAAAGAGCACTTCCGCTAGGACAGTGCTCTTTTCTCTTCCTGTGCTTCCTCTACGTAAATGCGTGCGTTTTCCAGATTCCACCGAATCTCTTCTTCGGTAACAGCACGTTTTACTTTCCCGGGATTGCCGATGACCAGTGAATTATCCGGAATCTCCACGTTCTGTGTCACCAGTGCTCCGGCACCGATGATGCAGTTTTTCCCGATCTTACAGCCATTCATCAGAATGGCTCCCATACCAATCATGGTATTGTCGCCGATCTTGCAGCCGTGGATGATCGCACCGTGTCCTATGGTCACATGGTCTCCGATCTTCACCGGATATCCGCTGCCCAGATGCACTACCGCATTGTCCTGAATATTGCTCTCTTTGCCGATGACAATGGAGTCCCGGTCGCCCCGGACCACCGCATTGTACCAGATTCCACTGTTTTCTCCGATCGTCACATCTCCCAGCACCACCGCACCGGGAGCTATAAATGCTGTATCATGGATCTGCATATATATTTTCTCCTCTGTTCTATCTATATTTATTATGCTACTCTTCCTTACAAAGTGCAGTTTACCACATTTTTCCTAACCATATAAACCTTATATTTTACTTTTTTTCCTACCAAAAAGGAGACACTATAAATGTCCCCTTTTGTTACAATCTTTACAGACAGTCTCCTGTCTGGCATTGTATCTCATATTCTATTCTGCTCATTCGCAGTAAAATGAGTCCCTGTATCCCGGCGCTGTAATATTTGATTCCATGCTCTGCAGCATACTCTGCCAAAAGTGCATTTCCAATATCCTCCGCATCCGTGATAATGGCATTCGGCTGTACTGTTTGCAGCCACTTTTGTCCATTTGAGGTATAGGTGCC
>OLWL01001423.1_pt1 | contig 13340 bp, 7 predicted proteins | sample 1674151 | NCBI WGS metagenome assembly OLWL01 (sample SAMEA103958148, study PRJEB25191) | human gut metagenome
GTGACCCTGTTCAGTGCCTTGATGTTGGGTACTGCAGGTACGTTCACGTCTTGTAAGGATTATGATGATGACATCAAGGACTTGCAGGAACAACTGGACAAGAAAGCTTCACTTGATGACCTGAATGCAAAAGTTACTACGTTGCAGACGGCTGTAGATGAAGCCAAAAGTGCCGCAAACGAGGCCAAGAACAAAGCTCAGGAAGCTTTGGACAAGGCTAATTCGACAGAAGGCGGAGTATCCGAGGCAGATTTGACTGCTTTGAAGAAAGAACTGGAAAAGCAAATTGAGAAGTTGGCTTCTTTGGAGGCAGTTGAGACTAAAATCAACGACTTGAAAGAAGAATTGGAAGGCGGCTTTGTTACAGACGAAAAACTAAAAGACTTGGCTGCTGAGGTTGATGCATTGAGCGCTCAAGTTATGTCTATTATCGGACATCGTTTGACTAGTCTGGCTGTAATTCCTACAAGTCATATCAATGGTATTGCAGCTATTACATTGACTACTCTACAGTATACTCCACAAGAGTACAAGGCAATGGCAAAACATGCAGACGGTCCTCAAACTGACAAAGATTCTGAAGGTACGTTTACAGCACATTCCAAAACTCCTGTACTTGACCACGTTAATAAAGCTGGTGCCAAGCCGTACACAGTGTCTACAGACAAAAATGAGGCTTACTTCCACGTTAGCCCCAATATGGGTGTACGTACAGAGGATATTTATATGCCTTCTTTCGATTGCATCAAATCTGAAAACATCCTCACCAAAGCTGGCGCAACGATTTCCGAGAATTCTCCTATCCAGCCTACTGACTATAAGATAAAAGACAATGTATTGACAGTACAATTCAAGAAGACTGTTGCCGAATCCATCAATGAAGCAGGCGGTCATGCAAGTGGAAAAGAAACTTTCTACATGGCTTCTCTAAAGGCTCCTATTGCTAAAGAAAACCTGACTGCTGATGAAGCTAAAGCTCTTAAGGAAAATGGTACTCAGGTTTATGTGAACTCTGAATATGTTCGTCTGCACGAAACAAAGGTGGCTCCCTACATTGCTAATGCACGTACGATGTACAACGGAAATATGGGTGGTGATTTTGCTGACGAAGTTCAGACTGATGGTGAAGGTAGATTCTATGTGCACTATCACGACTCTATTTGTGCATATGAGTCACAGGCTAACGACATGATTGACGTTTATGCACAGTATAACAAGGTACTCGACTTGAAAAAATTAGTGGAGGTTTGCACAACAGAGATTGATGCTACAGATCACAAAAAACATGCTGAATTGGAGAAATACAAAGACTATGGTCTAACATTCCGTTTCTACAAAGCTACTGGAGAATATTTTACTTTGGGTGGCCCTGAGGGTAATAGTAACAAGACCGACCAGCAAAAATTCGCAGAAATCGATTCTCCTATGAATGGTCACATGACTTCAAAAGTCTATAGCCTTGACGGTGTATCTGCCACTGCAGTAGGCCGCGAACCGTTGGTACGTGTAGAGTTGGTGGATACTGTAAACAATGCTTTGGTAGCTATGCGTTACATCAAGGTGAAATGGGTGAAAGAAGAAGGTATGCGTGAGATTGGCTTCACATACGATGACACCATGTTCAAATGTGGTAATTTCGCAGACAAGATTGGCACTGTAGCCATGAACGAAGTTATCTACAACGGTGCAAAAGAGGGTGGTATGACCAAGCAGGAATTCCACGCCGTTTACACTGATGCCGGTTTCGACGCACAAGATGGAGTAGATTATGGTAAGGTTAAACTTATTAAGAATACAGAAGACGGAGTTGAATCTTATAACATTGAGTGGACTTTGACTCACGCTGACATCGTGAAGAAATATCCGGTATGGAAAAATCACGAAGATATGGTATTCACTAAGACATTCTTCTGGAAAGATCCGACAAAGGCATATCCTACTTTGAAAATTACATTGACACGTACTATCTACAAACCTACATTCGGTGGATATGGATATGACAATCGTTATTGGAAGAAAAACACCAATAACACTGTATTCAATGTGAACCCGGTAGTTTATGGTGCCGTGGAATGGAATCCTGCATGGAATGAAACCACTGGACACATATTGACTGGCGATAAGACTAACAATAATCCGACCGTAAATATCTACACTGACTTAGTGAACGGTTTCTTGAACAAAGACGGCGTGAAACCTGCTACTGGTGCATGGGAATACCTGTACTTCCAGGATAAGAACGTTGCGAATGTGAAGAATCCTTATTCTCCTACATTTGAATTGCTAGGTGTACGTTTTGAATTCGATGCTGAAAAGTTGGCTGGTAGAACTTATAAGTACTTTGATGTTGCCAGCAAGACATTCAAGGATGGTGCTGTTACATTGAGTACTGACAACACAAAATTGTACATTGCAGGTGAATTGGCTGCAACAATTGACAATTATAAGGACAACCTCTGTACAAATGCAAATAATCCTCTGAAAGGTCACAAGACTTATAACATCAAATTGCAAGAAGCTGATCCGGATGCAAAATCCAATTTCGGAGAAAACACCAAACCGACAGAAGCTGCCAAAGCTTTGGTAGGTCAGATTGTTCCTATCAAGTTGGTTGCAGACCTTTGCTATGGTGATGCAACTCCGGGACATCCGGCTGCTCATACTGAAGTTATCAAGGCTTATGATGCCAACATCATTGAACCGATGACTATCACAGTGAATAAGGAAGAAGGAGAAGTAACTGATGCTGTTGTTAACGGTAGCTCTGTAGATGTAACAGGTGCTTATACTTACACTTGCTGGAATGCAGACGAAAACGGTAATTTCTACACTGCTTCTGAGGCTCCCAATGCAACAGCTCTGCAAAAAGAACTGTTCAAATTCTACGAATGTACTCCGAGCAACTGGATGACTGATCAAGTTAAGACTAACCTGAAACTGGTAGACGGCAATTTGCAGCCTGTGGCTGGTTACAAGGAAGGTAGCCTTCCTGCCAACACAACTGTAGTTTACAACGTAGATGCAACAACTGGTAAGGAAACACTGACTTACTACAACCACAGTGGTACTCCTGTAAACTGGGATTATGAAATCTATGTTCCTATCAAGTTCGGTTATAAGTGGAAGACTTTCACTCAGGAATTCAAAATCCACGTAAATGAAAATGCCGGTACTCCCGCAGGAAGATAAGAGACAACTCTGAAAAGAGATGCCAATAAAGTAAACAGACAAGAGAGAGTGCTTCATCCGATTGAAGCACTCTTTTTTATAATATAACAACTAAAAATATGAAACAAACAGTCATTATAGGAATATTGTTGGGAATACTGCTACTAACCGGATGTGACAACAACGAAAAAGAACATGATTTTGTCGGTATATTTACTACTGCCAACGGCATAAAGTTTGAGCTTCGTCCAGATTCTACATCAATCATAACTTTCAAAGATTCTATGATTTACGAAAGTTCTTGGAAAATAAGCAAAGATCGTAACAATGAAACCTATGCCAACATAGAGTTTGCTGGTTATCAGAATTATTATTATTTGAAAAATGGTAAGCTTTATCGCAGTATACGCGAAATGAACCATGATGCCTTAGGTGAAGAGGTGAAGTATCTAGAATGATTTCCGCGCCTCTCATCACTCTCTAGATTTTTTTTCTCCCTACTTTGCTTCCACACTTCCACCCATCTCCTGCATCCCCCTATCCATCGGCATTTACCCCGCTGTGGAAGCAACCAAAAAAGGTGGAAGCAAATTTTGCTTCCACCTACTCAAAACGCTATAGTTTTACCGTAACCTACTCGTCTCTACCATAATACCCCGTGCAAGGTACATAAATCGGTTGGTTCAGTTTTCCTGCATTCTCGAGCTTGCCTTCGCTGCGAAGCAGGCGAATATGAAGCTGTGCAGTAGAGCGCATCATTCCGCAGAGGCTCTGAAAATCACTGCGCGTAAGGAACTGATGCGTAGAGAAGTAGCTCGTCAGCCGCCTGTCAATCTCCTTGTCACTCAGCTTTTGGGAATGCTCATTCAGCCCTAGCGGTTTAGCTTTGATAGCGCCTATCTCATTCTTCAGCACCTGGTCGGCACGAAACTTGATGCCCTTCAGCTTAATCTTGGTGGTTTTACGTTTGGTCGCGGCAGTCACCGGTTCCGTGCTCGTCAGTACGGGATAAAAATAGCCGATACCGTCCAGATGTACCTGCCGCCCCTCGGCGAGGTCTTCCCCCATGACGTGCGACAAGGCATCCAGTACCGCCGAGACATCAGTCTCCGTCAACGAGCTGCGTTCCTGAATTCTGCGACGCAGTTCGTCGGTAGTGGTAGAGCCGTTCAAGCGGATGCGCGGATGAAGTATCTTTTCTTCCCGCTGTTTGTCTTTAGGTTCCGGGAGCTCATACCAATCGAATAAAATTGCCATAGTTCAATGTCTTTTAAGTTGTTGTACAATACGTTCGCGCCCTATGCGGAATAGGTGCGGGTTACGTACTTCATCCGTAAAAGCTTTGGGAAGAGAAACGCCTAACGGCCATGAACAACTCTGCTTACGGTCGTCAAGCGATTGCTTCATGGCCGTAAGCAGAGCTGTTCATGGTCGTTAGGCGTCATCTATTCCCTATACAAAAGTAGACAAACAAAGGGAGAAAAACAAAGGAATGCCTATGTTTTAAAAAAGAAATCCAAAGGTTTCCGATACCACGCTGTATAGTTTGTGGAAGCAGGGATTTATTTAATAATTATTCTACTGAATACTTGTTTTCCGCCTTCTGATATCGTATCTTTACGAGAATTATATTTACTTAAACAAGCTGACAAACAGAATGAAAATTACCTTGATTAGAGCAGAAAAAGAGAGCGGAAAGGAAGCCCTCAGCACCCTGGAAGTGGATGCACTGATTAAAAAACTGAAAACCGAAACCAAAGCCGGACATGTATCGACCCTCCGGGCCATCCTTCCTCAACTGGAGGGCACTTGCGCCCAATACGAACATATAGACAAACTGCCACGCATCTACCCTGCCGTGGAATATAGCCGTACGCAAGAGGGAGAACGGCGGATGAAGAACTATAACGGACTCGTACAACTGGAAGTAAACCGTCTGTCGGGCATTGCCGAAGCGGAATATGTAAAGCAACAAGCCGCCCTGCTGCCACAGACCTTTGCCGCTTTCTGCGGTTCCAGCGGACGGAGTGCCAAGATATGGGTATTGTTTGCCCTGCCCGACGGCACGACGCCGAAGCGGGAGAGCGATGCCGCCTTGTTTCATGCCCACGCCTACCGTATGGCGGTGAAGTGCTACCAGCCCTTACTGCCGTTTGCCATTACATTGAAAGAACCTTCCCTTACCCAGAGTTGCCGCATGACTCTGGACGGATATCCATACTACAATCCTGCCGCTGTGCCTTTCTGCTTGGAACAACCCCTCGGCATGCCCGAGGAAGAGAACTTCCGGCAACGAAAACTCGCAGAAAAGAACCCGCTGTTGCGGCTGCATCCGGGCAGTAAAGCTTCGGACACCTTCGCCGTACTCTTCGAATCAGCCCTTGACCGTGCATTTCGCGAATTGGACGGCTGGAAACGGGACGAGGATTTACGGATACTGCTGGTGCCTCTGGCCGAACATTGTTTCAAGGCAGGCATCCCCGAAGAGGAAGTAGTCCGCCAGACATTGATGCACTATTACCGGGAAGCGGATGAATTCATTGTTCGTCAAACGATTCATAACCTATATCAAGAGCTTAAAGGCTTCGGGAAAAAGAGCAGTCTGACGCAAGAGCAGGAGAGCGTTTTCCGGCTGGAAGAGTTTATGGGCCGCCGGTATGAGTTCCGCTACAACACCGTTCTGGATGATTTGGAATACCGTCAGCGCGACTCCGTCCATTTCTATTTCAAGCCTGCTGACCAGCGTGCCCGCAGTACGGTCTCCATGAATGCCCTGAAGGAGGGTATCCGCGTATGGGACCGCGACATCAACCGTTTCCTTACTTCAGACCATGTGCCACTCTATAATCCCGTCGAAGAATACCTTTACGATACCGGCCGCTGGGACGGGAAAGACCGCATCCGGGCGTTGGCCGACCTCGTCCCGTGCCACAATCCTCATTGGCGGGAGTTGTTCTACCGCTGGTTCCTGGGCATGGTGGCACACTGGCGTGGAATGGACCGGCAACACGGAAACAATACTTCTCCTCTGCTTGTCGGTTCCCAAGGGTTCCGGAAATCTACCTTTTGCCGCATTTTGCTGCCACCGGAGCTGCGTTTCGGCTATACGGACAGCATCGACTTCAAGAGCAGGCAGGAAGCGGAACGCAGCCTGGGACGCTTTCTGCTCGTCAACATCGACGAGTTCGACCAAATCAACATCAACCAGCAGGGCTTCCTGAAGCATCTGCTGCAGAAACCGGTTGCCAACCTGCGCAAACCCTACGGCAGCACCATCCGGGAGATGCGGCGGTATGCCTCCTTCATCGGCACCAGCAACCAGAAGGACTTGTTGTCCGACCCCAGTGGCAGCCGCCGTTTCATCTGCATTGAGGTCACCGGCCCCATCGATACAAATGTCACCATCAACTACCGCCAGCTCTATGCACAAGCTCTGAATGCCGTAGCCAAAGGTGAGCGCTACTGGCTGGATGATGCCGATGAAGCCATCTTGAAGCGGACGAACCGGGAATTTGAACAGCTCACCCCACTGGAACAACTCTTCCACAGCCATTTCCGTGCGGCAGAAGAGGATGAGGAGGGGCAATGGATGATGCCCATGCAGATTATTTCCGCCTTGCAGACAAAGACGCGTGACCGTCTGGCTATCAATAAGGTGGCCGTATTCGGGCGGACGCTCAAGAAGCTTGAAATACCGAACAAGAAGTCACGGCAGGGGACGCTGTACCATGTAATGCCGCTGGATTAAATGCTCTGCAGTAACCCCGCACAAGCATCTTCCAGAATGTCCAGCACATACTCAAAACCTTCGGAACCGCCGTAATAGGGGTCCGGTACATGGTCGGCATGGGTAAACTTTGTACAGTATTCCGTCATGCGGTGTATCTTGCTCCATTCGGCGGTTGAAGGGGCACGATCTTTCAGGTCGTCGATGTTGCGGTCGTCCATACCGATAATCAGGTCGAAGTTGTAAAAATCCTCGGTACGTACGGGTCGCGAAAGATGCGTCAGATTGTATCCACGGCGGGCGGCATGGGCACGCATCCGGCTGTCCGGCAGTTCGCCCTGGTGATAGGACAGAATGCCTGCAGAATCGATTAAAAACTCATCCGCACGTCCGGCTTCTTCTACCAGATGCTTCATGACTCCCTCTGCCGAGGAGGAACGGCAAATGTTGCCGAGGCAAACGAAAAGTATCTTCTTCATATTTCTTTAGTTACGAGTTATTTACATCGGGTCTACATCATAATACACTATCAGCGACTTGAAGCGGTCTTCCGCCACCATCTCCTTTTGCACCTGGACGAGCAGTTCGCGGGCACGGGCCATCGGGGCATTGGTTTCTATCTTCAAGACAATCTTTCGGATGAACAGGGTCTGTACGCGTGCTACGGGCGGCTTGTCCGGTCCCAGCACACGGTTGCCAAAGACGGTGCGGAGCTTGGCGGCCATAGTCTGTGCCATGAGGTCGAGCAGGGTCTCGTTCCGGTTCTTCAGGTAGACATACACCAGGCGGTAGTAGGGCGGGTAGTGGAACATCTGGCGTTCGGCAAGCTGCCCGCCTACCATGGCTTCGTAGTCGTTGGCAATGACTTGCGGGATGATGGGATGGTCGATGCTTTTGGTTTGTAGCACCACCCTGCCGCGCTTGTTCTTCCGTCCGGCGCGTCCGGCAACCTGCGCCATCAGCTGGAAGGCGCGCTCGTAGGCGCGGAAGTCGGGATAGTTCAGCATGGTGTCGGCATTGAGTATGCCCACAATGCTGACGTGGTCGAAGTCCAGACCCTTGGACACCATTTGCGTGCCTATCAGGATGTCCGTCTTGCCTTGCTGGAAATCGGAGATGATGCGCTCGTAGGCGGTACGGGTGCGGGTGGTGTCCAAGTCCATACGGGCTACGCGGGCGTCGGGGAAGAGGGCTTTGATGTCATCTTCTATTTTTTCCGTGCCGAAGCCGCGGTTGCGCAGGTCAGTGCCCTCGCAGGCGGGGCAGATGCGGGGCAGTTGGTAGGTGTAGCCACAGTAGTGGCAGGTCAGTTGGTTCAGCCCCTTGTGGTAGGTGAGGCTGACGTCGCAGTTCTTGCACTTGGGTACCCAGCCGCAGGTGTTGCACTCTATCATGGGGGCGAAGCCGCGGCGGTTCTGGAAGAGGATGACTTGTTCTTTCTGTTCCAGCGCTTCGCGGATATATTGCAGGAGCAGCGGAGAGAAGGGACCTTTCATCATCTTCTTGCGGTGCAGCTCCTTGATGTCTACGGGGATAATCTCCGGCAGTTGTATCTCTTTATAGCGTTCTTTCAGTTCCACGAGGCCATACTTACCGGTAGTGGCGTTGTGCCAGGTCTCTACGGAAGGGGTTGCCGTGCCCAACAGAGTTTTGGCGCCATACATGGAGGCGAGTACAATGGCTGCATTGCGGGCATGATAGCGGGGAGCAGGGTCTTGCTGCTTGTAGGTGTTTTCGTGCTCCTCGTCCACAATCACAAGACCGAGGTTGCGGAAAGGAAGAAAGACGGAGGAGCGGACGCCGAGAATAATGTCATAGTCTGCTTCCGACAGCTGCTTCTGCCAGATTTCCACCCGTTCCGCATCGGGGAACTTGGAGTGGTAGATGCCCAGACGGGAACCGAAAACGCGTTGCAGGCGCTCTGTGATTTGCGCAGTGAGGGCTATTTCGGGCAGGAGATAGAGCACCTGCTTTCCTTGCCGGATGGTTTCTTCTATCAGATGAATATAGACTTCGGTCTTGCCGCTTGCCGTGACACCATGTAGCAGGCAGACGTTCTTGCTTTGAAAATTCTCTAAGATGGAGTGATAAGCGCGTTGCTGGTGCTCGTTCAGCGGGTTGACGGGGATGACTTCTTTGAGGAGTGCTTTGTCTATGCGACCTATTTCCTGCTGGTAGACTTCGAATACACCACGGTCCACAAGACCGTTGAATACGGCAGGGGTGGTGGAGGTGCGTTGCAGCAGTTCGGCTTTGGAGACTTCTTTTATATCTCGTCCGCTGAGGTAGCCGGAGAGTTCCAGATATTTCATCAGCAGGTCCAGTTGCTTGGGGGCACGGCGCTGCAACTCGTCGAAGAAGATGTGCAGGCGGTGTTCGTTGCGGGCGGCGGCGGTGAGGCGTACACGGGTTTCGGTCTTAGGCTTATAGGTACGGCGCAATTCTTCCTTTACGAAGATGGCCTCTTTGTCGAGCAGTGACTTGATGACAGAAAGTATGTTCTTGATGCCGGTCTCCTTCTCCAGTTTCGTCACGCATTGCTCCGGGTCGGCAGAGAGCATATCCAGTATCTTCTGTTCCTTCTCCGGCAGGCGGACATCGGATTCGAAATCGGGGTTGTACTCTACGATTGTTTCGCTTTCCAGCTTCAAGCCAGAGGGTAAGGCAGCTTTGTAGACGTCTCCTTGCGTGCAGAGATAGTAATCGGAGAGCCATTCCCAGAACTTGAACTGCCGCGGAAGCAGTATCGGGCGGGCATCCAGCAAAGCGGACACTTCCTTTACTTCGTATTCGGTGGGGGCGCAATAATGCACGTTGCGCACGATGGCTGTATAGTATTTCTTCCGTCCGAATGGTACTACCACCCGGCAACCGGTCTGCACTTCATCCGCCCACTCGTCGGGCAGGGAGTAGGTGAAGCAGCTGTGCAAAGGCAAAGGCAATATGACGTCGGCGAACTTTTTCATCGTGGGGACAAAGATAGTGGAAAGTGGAGGGAGAATGAAATGAACGGGGGCATTTTTTATGCTGAGGAGAGGGAGGAGGCTGTTGTGGATTTGGGATGAAGATAAAGGAGGGGATATATGGGTATTGCAGATTTTATGGGTCGGATGGGTGTAGAAGTATGGGGAAACTGGTGCAAGCGTTTTATAAGCTTTGTTCGATGTATTAAAAAAAATAAGAGTGAGTTAGTTATGGTAAAACTATGGCGTTTTGAGTAGGTGGAAGCAAAATTTGCTTCCACCTTTGGAGGATGCTTCCACAGTGGGGCAAATGCCGATGGATAGGGGGATGTGGGAGGTGGGTGGAAGTGTGGAAGCAAAGTAGGGAGAAAAAAGTTTCTGGAGAAAAAAAGGAGGATGTTCTATGGGAACATCCTCCTTTTGATTTTATAATTGTCTATTCAGACAATTTTCTACTACTCAGATTATCTAGTAGCTTGTTTACGTGTGATAGTTACGTTGTATGCATACTCACTAGTACCCCAGTCGTGAACGAACTGCAGAACCACATTTACTGTATGAGTAAACTCAGTACCTGTCGGGAGTGCGATACAAGTCAGCTTACCAGTTGTAGGTTCTACCTTGAAGTATTCATCTTTGTCTGTTCCGTTGGACATAATGTAGCGGAGACCGGTTGTAACAGACTTCTTGTACAAAGCAGCACGAACAGTGACTTCTTCAGCATTGAATGTAGTTCCATTGAATGTAACAACTTTCTCACCTGCATAGTCTTTCAATACAAGATTCTTCCAGAAGTCTTTAGCCTTAGCTTCAGTACCAGCGGTATTGACAAGTAATTGTTTCAATGTGATTTCAGTATTCTCAGCCAAGTTCGGATCGTTAAATGCTTTCAGTGCAGCACCACCGGTGAAATCTGCTATCGGACGAGCTACAGTCCATAATTCTTCTGCATCAGGTTTACGGTTCTTGTCAGTAGCATCGTAACCACTTGCATCATAAATATCAACTTTCAGATTGCCAACCTTCTTGATATCAATCGGAGCAGTGAATGCTATTCTCCATTCTCCATTTGCACCTTCTTCAACTACCAATTTGTTCTCCTTCATCAATTCTTGTACAAATGCATTCTGCTTGTCTTTATTCAATTCGAATACAGCCTTAGCGTCAGCAGGAGTTACATCATACATATGAGCGAAGTTTTCAGACTTAATGCCGAAGTTGCCGCTAGCAGCATCACTCCAATCACCAATGATTGTACGTGCCTTGTATGCATCCTTGATAGCAACAGCAAAGTTACGAGTTACAGCAAGGTCATTGATAGTAGTGATGAAATATTGACTATCATACTTGTTATAAGCTGCATATGGAGTAGAAATGCCATTATAAGAAACCCAACCATTCTTAGCAAGTGCTTCAGACCAGTAATTAGTGGATTTCAAATAGAGGGTAGTCTTATCAATTTCTGTCTGAGGACCAATAAACAAGAACAATGAGTCTGTTGCATTACCTTCTGCCTTCTTGTACCATACAAATGCCTCATCTCTAGCTACAGGAACATCTACAGACCATGTAGCTTGCTGTGGAGCATTAGTTAGGTAATCGTATGCTTCACTATATCCAGTCAATTCCTTCTCTGTATTGTAATCTGCTTTATACAAAGGCCAAACAATAGAGGTGCCCTTGTCGGTTAAGATATCACGACCACCGATAGCGTCTTCAAATGCGCGTACATCCAGCTTCACAATTTGCTTAGCTGTCTTGTAGCTCAAGTTGAAGGTTGCATCACCCAGCGGAGACAATTTGACAGTTGCTACATTTTCTGCAGCGGTAGGACGTATAGCTTGTACCAAAACATAGTTATAAACAACCAAATCATGTACACCTTCTACTTGTGATTTAACTGTAGTAGTGACCTTGATTACAGCATATTCATCAATAGCAGATGCTTGTTTTTCTTCCTTAACAGCCAAGATGCCTTCTTTAGCTACTTTATCTGCATCAAAGATTCCTTTCTTAATGGTTACACCCCACAAATCCTTGTCTGCATTTTCATCAATCAATTCGAATTTCTGTTCAAATTGAATATCGGCATCAGCCAACAGTACGCCGTCATTCAAATCCAAAGCAGCACTGATAGAATCGTTCAGATTGAATGTTCCTTTATAATCAAATTCGCCAACCTTATAAGAAGCTGCATCATTCTGAGACATGAATTTTTCGGGATACCAACTACTTGCAGTCTGCATCTTATTAGAATATTGGATTTCCTCCTCTGCATTTACACGTACGTTATGTACCTTTTTAGAAGATACATACATTGACTTAACATTAAAATAATCTGATGCAGAAACATATTGCTTGTACATCTTAACATCCAGAGAGGTAGCATAGCTATTGATTGTCTCACCAAGATCCACCCATACGGCTCCCCAGCCAGATATTTCTGTTTGCGTAGTCGGGTCAATCCATGTCATACTTCCCCATCCAGAAGTAGATACAGTCTTAGCATCTTTAAAGTTTACCGGAGTCATCTTTACCCAAATAACACCATCTTGTTCTTTATCGAAGTCCCAATCCAAGACATTCAATTTCGGCTGTTCTGCAGCTCTTGTCTGATAAGTATCAGAGAAGAAGAGCTCGGCATCGCTCTTTGAGAATTTTGAAGGATAGACTTTGAAAGAAGCCTTTGCAGGAACTGCAGCAAACAAAGTATCAACGTCAGTATCGTTTTGAGGATAGTACAACTGATAAGCTACAGCATAGTCATTTGCGTCATCAGCAGCTTGCTTTCTATACACAATAGTTTGCAGACCATTGAAAGCAGAGCCTTCCATCAACAAAGTATATGATTGGCCGTCAATAGTAACCTGCATAGTTCCATCCTTTTCATTGTAGATCATTGAAGGAACGTTAGCATTGTATTTGAATGAAGTTCTATATTCGCCAATGCAGATATAACCCTCTTCGTCTACCTTCACGTAGTTTCCGATAGCTTCTTCAACATTAGCTTCTGAACCTGCAGCCTTGATTTTCTCACCTGCGTCATTCAATACATACTCATAGGTTGCACCTTCATCTACGCTAATCATCCAGTAGTTCTCGGCATCTACCTTGAACTTCGGAACGATTGTAGCCCCGGTTTCACCCTTCGGGCCTTGAATACCCTGAAGTCCTTGCTCACCTTTTTCGCCTTGAGCACCATTCTTGATAGTTAAAGTTTCGCCACCGGTAAAAGTCAGTAAATAACCACCCTCAACAGGAGCATAACTTTCGATGAATTTCTTGCCATTGATTGCAGCAAGGATGTCATCAATCTGTTTTTTGTTTGCATCGATCTGCTCCTGCAAGCCATCGATGTCATCATCATAGTCCTTACAAGAAACAAATGTACTTGTGGAGCCAACCATTAAAGCTCCAAACAAGATTGCACTTAGAAACTTTTTGTTCATAATTGAAAACTTTAAATTTATAAATTTAAAAAA
>OLWL01001429.1_pt1 | contig 13315 bp, 17 predicted proteins | sample 1674151 | NCBI WGS metagenome assembly OLWL01 (sample SAMEA103958148, study PRJEB25191) | human gut metagenome
GGGACGGAGCCAGTTGGTGAAGCGTATAGCCACATCCACAATGTCGGCAATGCCCACGTCCTGTTCAATCTTCTTGATGGCAGAGGCGAGTTTTGCGAGTGTGTCAGCCTCCGTGACAGTAGCGAAACGCTTGCCCTCTTCGCGTTCATTGATATTGTTGTTTATCTCAATAATCTGGCGGTTCAGTCCGGATAGTATCTGTGCCGGTGTGATAGTGATAGATGCTTTGAGCTGTTCCCAGCCCCCATCCTTGATCCAGCGCGAAACCGTTTGACGAGTTGTTCCAACCTTGTCGGAAATTTCCTCTTGGGTGAAGTTTCCGTTGAGGTAGAGTGACTTAGCAATGTCCTTTTTGTCAATGTTCTGTTTACCCATGTAAATGCAATGAAAATCGGTGCAAATTTCGGTATATATAGGGAGAAAATGAAATGGAGATTTTATGATAGAATCCTGCACGACTATGATAGTAACTTGCTGATACTACGATAAAAAGATAATTTTGGAATATTGGGAAAACGAGCGAAATTTGCGCCAAAAATCGTACGAGATGACAACTAAGTATTTCAACATTATTCCCGGAGAGGACAGCGCCACACTCCTGTTGTATGGCGACATTGGCGACGGATACAAGGTAGAGAGCGGTCGCATCGTGAGTGAACTTATTTCCCTTCAATCCCAGTACGGCAAGATTGACGTGCGCATCAACAGTAGAGGCGGTGACGTGTTCAGCGGAATGGCCATCTACAACGCCCTTCGTCAGTCGAAGAGTGACATTACCATATATATAGACGGAGTTGCAGCCAGTATCGCTGCCATCATTGCCCTGTGCGGAAAGCCCCTCTACATGAGCCCATACGCTAAACTAATGCTTCATAGTGTGAGCGGTGGCACTTGGGGCAATGCCTCTGTCTTGCGTCAGACAGCAGACCAGATGGAGCAGCTACAGAAAGACCTTGCCAATATGATTGCCGGACGTTGCGGCATGAAGGCTAAGGACGTGCAGACAAAATACTTTGATGAGAAAGATCACTGGATAGATGCCCAAGAAGCAGTTGAAATGAAACTATGTGATGGCATCTACGACATGGCAACAACCGAAGAGCAACCCAAGACAGCAGAAGAGATCTATAACTTTTTTAATAACAGGCTCGTAACAGAGCCACAAAATTCACAAGAAATGGCTTTAATAGATGACATCAAGGCAATTCCATCTTTCAGCGACAAAGAGGATGCCAGTGCTATCGTAGCACACATCAAGGCGTTGGAGAACAAGGCAACGAAGGTTGACGCACTCCAACAGGCGAACGACGCTTACAAGACGCAGATTGCAGACTTGCAGGCTAAAGAAGTAGATGCCTTCCTGAACAAGGCAGTATCTGAGGGTAAGATAAGCAAAGAGCAGGTTCCAACGATGAAGAAGCTCATGCTGAGTGACCGTGAGAGCACCGAGGCCCTGATTAACAGCATGAAGCCCCAGGGCAGCCCCCGTGCCATTGAATTCATCAATCAGGACGGAGAAGGCAAGGGCGGTTTTGAGAACAAGAGCTGGGACCAGCTTGACAGGGAGAACCGCCTGGCAGACCTGAAGGCCCAGAACAAGGAACTGTTCTGTGCGAAGTTCAAGGAAAAGTTCGGCATGGACTACAAGGAGTAATAGAACAAGAAGTGTAACCTTTTAAATTTTTGAAACAATGGCATTAAACAAACAAGTATGGTTGAACACCATCGTCGAGAACTTTTATCCCGACAGCAGCTTTGCCACGAAGAGTGTTGATGACTCCATTTTCGTGAGCAACAAGACTGTGCACATCCCTAACGCTGGAACCCCCTCCGGCGTAGTGATCAATCGCACGCAGAAACCCGCGTCCGTGAACGAGCGTACAGACAATGATCTGACCTACGACATGGATGAGCTGACCACGAACCCCATCACCATCCCCAACATCGACACGGTGGAACTCTCTTATGACAAGCGCCAGAGCATTCTCTGGAACGACCGCATGGAACTTCAGAAGCAAGCCCACCAGAACCTGTTGTACCGTTGGTTCGTCGCTGGAATGGTCATTGAGACCGAAGGTGAGGCCCGTGATGCCCACACCTCAACCACTGCCACCGGTAAGCGTAAGGCATTGACCAAGGACACCATCCTGAAGCTGATGACCAAATTCAATCAGGATGACGTTCCTGCAACCGGTCGTTATATCCTTCTGGATGCGGTGATGTATGCCGACCTTCTGAAGGATTTGACCGAGAAGGAGCTGAGTGCGTTCCTTGCGAGTGCAGATGCCCAGAAGGGTATCTTGGGCAACCTGTACGGCTTTGCCATCATGCAGCGCAGTCAGGTTCTGCGTCTGACATCAGCCAAGGCCCTGTTGAAGTGGAGTGAGAATGGTGCCGCCACAGAGCTTGCCGCCGGTCTTGCATGGCAGGAGCAGTGCGTGAGCCGTGCCCTTGGCGAGGTGAAGATGTTCGACAGCATGGACAATCCTACCTACTACGGCGACATTTATTCGTTCCTGATGCGCGTAGGCGGCAGCTATCGCCGTTACGACAAGAAGGGAATCTACGTGATTGCAGAGGCCACCAGTGCTTAACCCATAAAACGAAATTCTTATGCTACCAAGAGTAAAAATTCAGTTTCTTAACGGGCTTCTGGGAACCGTCGGCGAAAGTGCCGACGGTCTCATGGCCCTCATTTGCGGAGCCTCGGCAGTAGCAGGAACGCTGGCGTTGAACAGTATCTATGAGGTTCGCAGTATGAATGACCTTGCTGAGCTTGGCGTGACAGCCCAGAACAATGCCACCCTGTATAAGCATGTGTCGGAGTTCTACGACGAAGCCGGTAGCGGTGTAAAGCTCATTCTGTACCCTGTGGCCCCTGCTACGACGGCCACCTTCATCTGCGACTATACGAAGACGGCAGAAGGATTTGCCCGTGACCTGATCACCCGCCTGAACGGTGCTTTACGTGGTATCGGCATTGCAGGCGTGAACAGCAACAGCAGCGTTGCAAGTACGAACGGCCTTGACCCTGATGTGTTCACTGCCATGCCGAAAGCCCAGCAGCTTGCCGAATGGGCAACGACGGAGCTTTATGCCCCGCTGTTCTTTGCCATTGAGGGCCGTGCCTACGATGCCAGCAAGGAGTTGAAGGACCTGTCAGCTGAGACCTACAACCGCTGTCTGGTTGCCATTGGTGATACAGTGACAAACAGCACAGGTGCATCCATCGGCACATTGCTTGGGCGCATTGCCAGCATCCCCGTGCAGCGCAATATCGGCCGCGTGAAAGATGGTGCCTTGTCGCCACTGGAGATGTATGTTGGAGCCAAGAAGGTTGAGGAAAGCAACAGCGTCATTGCCAGCATCTTTGACAAGGGATATATCGTTCCCCGTAAGCATGTAGGGCGTAGCGGCTACTTCTATGCCGACGATCCAATGGCTTGCGACCCAACGGATGACTATGCCCATCTGGCTAACCGCCGTGTAATAGACAAGGCCTATCGCATTGCCTACGACACGATGCTTAATGAGCTGCTTGATGAGATAGACCTGAACGAAGACGGCACGATGCAGCATGCAGTAATCAAGAGCTGGCAGCAGACACTGGAGAATGCCGTCAATCGCCAGATGACTGCCAACGGAGAGCTGAGTGCTACCGATGGCGAGGGTTGCCAGGTGTATATCAACGAGAGGCAGAACGTGGTTTCTACCTCTAAGATTGAACTGACTCTGAAAGTGCGTCCTCATGGCTATGCCCGCTATATCGACGTGAACTTAGGTTTCCAAGTAACAACCGCTTAAACAGACAAGACAATGGTAAACACAAGAGAATATGAATGGTCTGACGTGACTGTGGTCCTTGCCGGCAGATTGGTGACCGGTCTTCGCGGTGTGAAGTACAGTGCGAAGCAGGAGAAGGAACTGCTGCATGCAAAGGGCAACAAGCCTCACAGCATCCAGCGCGGAAACAAGACCTACGACGGTGAGATTACCCTGCTGCAAAGCGAGTATGAAGCCCTGAAGCAAGCCAGTGGTGGCGACATACTGGATGCGAGTGTGGACATTGTTGCCGCCTACGGCAACCCTACGGCAGGTGACGTGATCACTACCGACGTGCTGATTGGCGTGGAGTTCACTGAGGATAACACCGAGTGGAAGCAAGGCGACAAGTTCCAGGAGAAGACCTTGCCGTTCCTTTTCATTGACAAGAAGAGTTTGTAGGCAGTGGAAAAGCACTGCTTACACTTTTGAACAGTGTTCAATAATCATTCAAACGACATTAAAATGAAGTACACGAAAGAACAAGTAGCCGAGTGGAAGAAGAAGCACGGCGCAATCTATGAAATCAGCGTTGAGGGTAAGAGCTGCATCATCCGTAAGCCCAACCGTAAGGATCTGAGCTATGTGAGCGTCGTTAAAGACCCCATCAAGATGCAGGATACCCTTCTGAAACAGCTCTGGGTTGATGGCGATGAGGAAATCAAGACCGATGACGATCTTTTCTTCGCAGCCTGCAACCAGATGGAGGAACTCCTGCAAGTTAAACAGGCGGATATAAAAAAGCTCTGACGGATGCCAATGTACCAGGTGCCGAAGACTGCGATGTGTTGTTTTTGAACACACTCCTGAGGTATTACATGCACCTTGACCCCGACACGCTCAGTGATGAAGAATGGGCATGGACTATCCGGTATCTGATTGACATCCGTAAAATGGAAGTAAAGGCAAACATAAATGGACAGCATACTTAAATTTGTAATTAAAATGCAAGCGAGTGAAGGCAATGTTCTGGCAGTAGCCAGACAAACTTCACAGCAACTTGATGAAATTTCCCGTAGGGCGACTTCAACAGGGGCTCGCCTACGGGCTGCCTTCTCTTTTAACAACTTCAAAGGCTCCCTGATGTCTCTGCCAGGGATGCAGTTCATGACAAACCCCTATACGCTCATCAGCGCAGGTGTGGGAGCTGTCACGGCTCTTGGCGCACAGGCAGAGCAGACCAGCGTAGCATTCACTACCCTTGTAGGCAGTGAGGAAAAGGCAGCAGGAATCTTGAAACAGATCAATGAGTTTGCAGCAAAGACCCCATACAGTAACCTTGACCTTGTTGGCAATGCCAAGACGATGCTGAATTTCGGTGTGGAGGCAGACAAGGTGAATGGCTATCTGCGCCAGTTGGGCGACATTGCAGCCGGTGACAAGAACAAGCTGGGAAGCCTCTCCCTTGTGTTCGGACAGGTCGCCAGTGCCGGCAAGATGAGCGGACAGGATCTGTTGCAGTTCATCAATGCAGGTTTTAACCCCTTGAAAGAGCTGGAGAAGATGACGGGCAAGACATACGCTAAACTCCAGGACATGATGAGCAAGGGGCAGATAGGTATGGATGCGGTGGCAGCAGCCATCAACCATGCGACCAGTGCCGGAGGTGCTTTTGAGGGCATGAGTGATAAGCTGAGCCAGACCGTCAGCGGAAAGTTCTCTACATTGGTTGGTAACATCCAGCAGGCATCCGTTGACATGTTTGAGCAGATCAAGCCCATTGTCAATGACATCATGGACTTGTTCCTGGCAATCGTGCCACCGATAGCATCTGCATTGAAGGGGCTTTTCTCTGTAGTTGCCGGAATAATCGGTTTTATTGTCAGATGGAAAACAGAACTTGGGCTGTTGGCCGGCGTAGTGGCTGTTGGAACCATTGCTTTCAAATTACACACTATAGCAATATGGGCTTTAGTTGGTGTGGTGAAAGTAGTGACAGCAGTCACCAAGGCCTGGGAAGGTGTTCAATGGCTTCTGAATGTTGCTTTGAATGCCAATCCAATAGGCGTAGTCATTACAGCCATTGCGGCGCTTGTAGCATCCGTTATCTATTGCTGGAACAAGTTTGCCGGTTTCCGAGCTTTCATACTGACGATGTGGACTACCATCAAAGGCTTTGGCAATATCATCAAGGAGTATCTGATTGACAGGTTCAAGACATTCCTGAGTGGCATCGGGAAAGTGGGGCAGGCATTGGCAAAGCTCTTCAATGGTGACTTCAAGGGATCCTGGATCAGTGCCGTGGAAGGTGTCAAAGACATCACCGGCATATCGAGTGCGGAGAAAGCCATGAAATCGACCAGGCAGCTTGCCGGTGGCGTAGCTGCTGAATTTGATAAGAACTACCGCATTGAGAGTCTGAAGCAACAGCAGAAAGACCCGAAGAAAGAAGCTGCCATTGCCACACCTGGCACTAAGGGTAGTACAGAGAAAGTGGTGTTCAATGCAGCCAGTGGCGGAAAAGGAGAGAAGGGTAACAAGACCGCAGAAGCCTTAGCAACTGGCGGTACCCGAAACACCAGCATAACAATGAACATCAGCAAGTTCTTTGATAATATCTACGTGACAATGGCAGACAAGACGGACACGGCAGAGCTTGAACGAATAGTGCTCCAAAGCATGAATAGAGCTCTTGCCATAGCAACAAGTACAGAACGATGAAGACATCAAGGTTCATACTACAGAATATAGCTCTCAGGGCAATGGGACTGACAAAGGTCCCTCCATACTGGCTGTTCCGTGAAAATAACTTTCACGGCATCAATACTGGCTATCTCGGAGGCAAGACCATTGAGGACAGTTCCGAATTTGACGTAGAGGATCTGAGTGATGCAGAACTTGAAGAAGTGGTCCGCACTAATGCCCTTGGCGTTCCTATGGCTATGCCTCTGCGTTTCCAGCTGGAAGAGTCCGGTGCCAAGGAATGGCTGTTTCCTGTTGAGCCGATGATCAGTCTGAACGGTCAGAACATTCTTGTTCGCCGTCATGTTAGTAAAGGAACCATCAAGGGCAGCATCAAGGAGCGTTGGACGCAGGATGACTACACTGTGCGCATTGAAGGAGTCCTGATGTCACGCGAAGGGAAGTACCCGGAAGAGGACGTGACGATGCTAAAGAACTTCTGTGAGGCAGGTCATGTGAAAGCTCTCTGTCCCCTGTTGGAAATCTTCGGCATCAGCCAACTTGCCATTGAGAGCTGGGACATTCCCTTCACTACAGGAGTGACAAACCAGAACTACACCATAACGGCGTACAGTGATGACATCTACAAGCTGTTGCTGAGCCGTGATGACTTAAACGCATAGGACCATGTACACGATGCAGTATGACATACAGATAGGCAATTACAAGCTGGGAATGCTTGACAAGGTGGAAATACACAAGAGCGTCGAGCAACTTGCGGACACGGCTGTTATTACATTGCCTGCATCACAATATAACAACGCCCTCCAGATAGAGGACAAACTGAAACGAGGTGATGAAGTAAGCATCATGTTTGGCTATAAGGAAACTGGCATGGAAGGTGAGTTCAGCGGATGGCTACAGCGTATATCGACAGATGGCGGCAACATCAAACTACACTGCGAAGATGACATGTTCTTGTTCAGGAAAGAGATACCAAATGAGGTGTTGAAGAAAGTCACCTTGGACGCTTTGCTGAAGAAGGTCATTGGAGCCGCAGGGCTTGATTTTGGTGTTGAGTGTACGTATAGTTGGACGTATGAGAAGTTTGTCATCAATAACGCGACAGCCTACGACGTATTGAAAAAAGTTCAGGAAGAGTGCGGTGGCGATATGTACCTTACTGGCGGCAAACTCCATGTGCATCCACCTGGTGAGATGATGGATGAAGAAAGGTACTACGACCTTGCCCTGAATGTAGAGAAAGAAGATCTGACCTACCGACGTGCAGAAGACAAGAAGGTGAAAGTAGTTGTCAAGGCCTTGCTCCCTGATGGCAAGGTCAAGGAAGTGGAAACCGGAAGCACCGGTGGCGAGAAGATAGAAGTGAAATGTCCTACCTCAGACGATGCGAGCATGAAGGCCCGTGGAGAGCTAGAGGTGAAGCGGCGCACCTTTGACGGCTATGAGGGTAGCATCACAGGCTGGCTGATACCGATGTGCCGCCCGGCTGACAGTGTGACGCTGAGGGATAAGGACTACCCATATAAGGACGGCACCTATTTCGTGACCTCTGTGACAACAGAGTTTGGGAAAGAAGGCGGTTCGCGAAAGATAGATTTAGGATTTAAACTGAGCTGACGATATGAACGAGTATAGTAAACTGAAAGAGCTGCTGAAGGGTGTTGGCGGTGGCAAGGATATCACCATCTACCAGGGCATCGTGAATCGCATTGACGGTTGCCTGTGCGAAGTTCAAATAGGGAACATTTCCATTCCTGATGTGCGCCTTCGCGCTTCAGAAACTGACGATGACGGCGAAATGCTTATCACACCAAAGGTGGGTACCGCAGTTACCATCGGAAGCCTTAGCGGTGATCTGAGTCAGTTAGTTGTGCTGAGGGTAGACCATATAGAGTCCATTGTAATCAATGGGGGAAAGCTGGGTGGGCTTATCAATATCGAACAGCTGACAGATAAACTGAACACCATCGAGGATGATATCAATTCTTTGAAAAATGTGATGAGTTCATGGACACCCGTAGCTCAGGATGGCGGTGCAGCATTGAAAACATCAATCTCCACATGGTCAGGCCAGGCATTGACTAAGAGCCAGAGGGGAGATTATGAAGATGAAACAGTAAAGCATTAGGCAATATGACAGGAATACAACTGACATGGGGAACGGACAGCGGCAACTATTTGGAGCCTGTTGTGGGTGGTGGCGGGTTGGTCGTTGGCGACATCCTGCGACAGAACCAGGCTCTGCTGCTGATGCTGCATAAGGGAGAGCTGAAGGAACGCCCGGCAGTTGGCGTTGGTATCAGTGACATGCTGCTGGACAATGACCCCATCTATTGGCGTACTATGATCAAGGAGCAGCTGGAGATGGACGGGCAGAAGGTGGGGAGCGTGAAACTGACCAAGACCGGCATACAGATAGAAGCAACATACTAAGAGATATGGAACAGCATACAAAAGACAAAGTACAATACACGACTGCCGTAGTGACGCTGATCAGCGGCATAGTGATGTGTTATATCGCATTTTTCAGGAGTGGCGACGGCGACATTCCGAACGGTGCCCTGTGGTATTTCGGGCAGACGATGGTGTATGCCGCAACCATATTCGGCTTCAAGCTGGCGGTGGATGAGATTATGCGTAAGAACAAATAAAACTGAAAGACAATGAGAACAATCAAGTACATTGCCGTGCACTGTACGGCAGGGAGCCAGAATGCAACAGTGAGGGAATTGGAACTGGAGTTCAAGCGTAAGGGCTGGAAGGCCCCCGGCTATCATTATGTCATCACGGCAGACGGCAAGATACACCAGATGCTGGACACTGAGAAGGTGAGCAACGGTGTGTATGTGAAGGGACACAGCTACAACAGCGTGACGGTGAACGTGGCCTATACCGGAGGCATTGATGCTAACGGCAAGTCTGTTGACAACCGGACGCAAGAGCAGAAGAAGTCACTGGTTATTCTGCTGAAGCTTCTGCGTAAGAAATACCCGAAGGCCGTGATCCAGGGACATAGGGATTTCAGCCCGGACAAGAACGGTAATGGGAAAGTGGACTATTGGGAGCGTATCAAGGACTGCCCTTGTTTCGAGGCGAAGGCGGAATATAAAGACATTTGACAATGAAGACAAGCATCAGAATACTACTATTGCTCATCTTGTTTTCCATGAGCGGCTGCAAGACTAAAGAGAAGGTGACAGAGAAGCGGACGGAGACTACCCAGGATGTCAGTTCCTCAGTCGCGGTACTGTCTGGGAAGATGGAGCAGCTGGAACAGACGGTCACAACGGAAGAGGCTACACTTACGGGCTGGAGTGACAGCATCGTGGAGAAGTTCCATGAGCGTATAGTGACAGACTCGACGGGACGTGTGTTGCTGCATGAGGTGGAACACTGCGTGGACACCTACAAAGGCAAGAACCAGAGTCAGGCGAAGCGCACGGGCAACCGTCAAGGGAAGAGAGCCGCCCAGAACCAGGAACAGAGTTTTGCCAGAAACGACTCAACTTATTACGGCGGAAGCCTGGATGAGGTGACTGTGGTGAAGAAAAAGTCGTGGCGCTGGTTGTGGTTTGTAGGGCTGCTTGCGAGTCTCCTGGCAGTAGGTTATATCATATCAAGGGTGAAACGATGAAACAGATAATCAAAGACGGGCAGACCCTGGCAGACATGGCCGTTCAGGAGTTCGGGTCATGGGAAGCCATGATAGCGATAGCCAAGCAGAACGGTGTGAGCATGACAGAGGTTCCTGCGCCAGGCACGGAACTGACTATGCCTGATGCCACATGGAACCGCACTATGCAGAATTATTGCAGAGACAATGACGTGAGCCCTGCAACTGCACGAGACCAGAGCAACATACGCATGCGCATCTTTGATGATGAGTTTACCGAAGAGTTCAAATAAAACGATATATGGCAAGATCAGTAGCGGAAATCAAGAAGACGATGACGGACGCGTTCATGGCAGACGCGACTATCAGGGAGAAATACGGTCTGAGTGTAAGTGACACGTTCAGCAGCAAGTTCTCCAGTGTCAGCATAGAGAACATCCTGTTCTTTATCGTGGCGGCTTGCTGTCATGTTCTGGAAATGTTGTTTGACCAGCACAAGGCAGACGTGGAAGAGAAGATTGCAATGGCGGTTGTGGCAAGCGTCCCCTGGTACTACAAGATGGCCTTGGCCTTCCAGTATGGTGACAGCCTTGTTCTGAACGAGCGGACACAACAATACGAGTATGCGACTGTTGATGAAAGCAAACAAGTGGTGAAATATGCAGCCGTGCGTGACAAGGGAACCAGTGTACAGATACTTGTGAGCGGAGATGAATGCGGCAATCCTGTAGCACTTTCAAACGATGTTTTAACAGTGTTCAAACAGTATATGAACAGGGTCAAGGTGGCTGGTGTTATCCTGAATATCACGAGCAAGGCCAGTGACCATGTCATTATCAGAGCTGCAATAACTGTTGACCCTCTTGTAATCAATGAAAACGGTGAACTGTTGACTGATGGCAGCAAGTCAGTTGAGAATGCTATCAAGAAACATTTGAAGAGCATCATCTATGGTGGAACGTTCAATAAGACAAAGCTCGTAGATGCTATCCAGGCTGTTGAAGGTGTTCAGGATGTAGAGCTACAGGAATGTAAATACAAAGCCGACGGTGCAGCATCCTATACAGTCCTGACAGGAAACAATTACATTGGCAACGGTGGCAGTTATATTCCAGATGATTTAGAAAACAGTTTGATTTATGTGGTACAAGATTGATTTCACTAAGCTGGTCATGCAGCTTTTACCTCCAGTGCTGCGTAGTAGGTTCCTATCATCACTCTTGAGCGTTTTGATGGTGCCTTTGCGCTACATATATATAAGATTCTGTAATCTTAAAGAAAATGCGGACAACCGTCTGAATATCACAGGTAATGTGCAGTATCTTGAGAAAGCCCTAAATGATGCTTTCTTCCTGACAGACCATCAAGTTTATATTGATACTCCTGAGGAAGAAGATACGCCAGCCTTTTATTTCTCCTCTGAGATACAGAGTAAAAACTACTTGTTCATGCAATCTGAGGATAACCCTTTTATCATGATACGTAAGGGAGAGAGCAGAGTCCTTATGAACATGATAGTAATGGTACCAACGTTCCTCTGCACTTCTTTGGAGTCGAAGGAGGCTGATAAATACCATTGGAGTTATCTGACAATCATTAAGAATATCTTAAAAATTTACAAACCCGCTGGACGCACGTTCAGCATAGAACTATACGACTATGAATAAAGTTTTGTTTAATGGAGGCGGTCAGCCTATCTATCTCGATGATCTGCAAATTATCCAGGATGGAGTCCGTGATGCAGCAGAAGAAATCATTTCTGCCTTAGGTGTTGATTTAGGCCAGGAAGTCTTTTTTGTCAAGAAACCTACAATGACATTGAGCGCTTCTTTGACAACATTCTCAGATGGGGTGCTTTGGCATGAAGACTATGGACTGATACCTATCAATGGAGTTGTTTTAAACCTAAATATCGGTTCTCCACAAACCTATGTCAAAATTGTAGTAACGGACAGCAATAGCAGAATTTTTGAGGATGGTCAGCAGCATAATTGCAAACAAACAGTAGTGGCGAACATTGTCAATGTCAATTCGTCATCAGGAACTTCTTACCTTTTCTCTGAGATTCCAGACATGATAAGCAGGTTATCTGCTCTGTTAGACAAGTCAAACTCAGAGCATTGGATTCCTCTAAATGTTTATTTTTACAATGGTTACAGCGGAACCGTAGAGTATCAAGAATTTGAAGACCATTATCGCATTCGTATAGACATATCTTCCGAGCAACGTGGAGAACAAGAATACCCTATACTCCTGTTTGAAACGGAAGGAAGCGGCTGGCCTGGATCTTATCGTCATCAAAGGAGTGGCTTGTTTGGCGCGGGTGGTGATGACGTGTCCTATACTTCGTATATAAGCTTCGGACAAGATGGTTGTGCAGAGCTTGAATGTCTTGGCTCCCCTAACGGTTTCTGGGGGCCGTCTGATTGTCCCGTGAAAACTATTTTTGATATACCCAAATAATTATGAAGACAATCTATCAGTTACAGCAAATAGCTGCCCGTCTCCGTGCAGTAACGGAGGTAGCGAGCATCAGCCCGGAGGACACATTTGGTCTTCATGCAGACGTGTTGGAGTACCTTGCCAGCATGGAGCAGAATGCAGAAGGTCTCGGTATTCACAAAGTATATGCGAGCTATGCGGCAATGGTGGCAGATGCATCTGCCCCCGTAGGCAGCAACGGCAAAGCCCTTCGCTTCGGCCAGTTGGTTGTGATTTACAACTCGGCGAATACCACCCAGGCAGAGAGTGGCAACGTGTATGCCTGGCAGAAGGGCAACACCGGAGCTGCTGCATGGATGCTGATGGGCAACCTTGGCAGCGTGTACGCCTTGCAGAGCCAGATTGACAGCCTACTGGATGACCTTGCTAACGAAGAGACTGCGCGCATTGCAGGTGATGACAACCTGAGCGCACAGATCAGCAGCTTGCGCACAGACCTGAACACGCTGACAAGCGGTGATGTCAGCTCTGCTATTGAGAGTTTCAACGAGATTGTAGCCTTCCTGGAAGGCATCAGGGATGATGAGAGCCTGACAGGACTTTTGTCCGGTTTGTCATCAAGACTGAATAATGTTGAAACCCGTTTCATAGACCTTGCAGAATACATGGAAGCGGGCGACGAACTTCCAGCAAACGGTATGTACCTGTATGAAGGTTATCCAGTTGACTCCCGTATCTACTCCATGAGGCATGGCGATACCTACTGTCTTGCCTTCTGCTTGAAGAAAGGCG
>OLWL01001440.1_pt1 | contig 13254 bp, 8 predicted proteins | sample 1674151 | NCBI WGS metagenome assembly OLWL01 (sample SAMEA103958148, study PRJEB25191) | human gut metagenome
TGATGGCCCCGCTGTCGGCCAGGGCCTGGGCCATGGCCCGGGTGCCGGCGGCGAACTTCTCAAACTCGAACACGCCCATGGGGCCGTTCCACACCACGGTGCCTGCGCCCCGGACGGCGGCGCAGAAGGTGCGGATGGTCTCGGGGCCGATGTCCAGGCCCTCCATGTCGTCGGGGATGGCGTCGGTGGGGACCACCAGGCTGTCGGCGTCGGCGGAGAACTCCGCCGCGGCCACGGTGTCGGTGGGCAGCAGCAGCTGCACGCCCCGGTCCTTGGCCTTCTGGATCATCTGAAGGGCATAGTCCAGCTTATCCGGCTCGCACAGGCTCTTGCCGATGGAGCCGCCCTGGGCCCGGGCAAAGGTATAGGCCATGCCGCCGCCGATGATGATGGTGTCGGCCTTTTCCAGCAGGTTGTTGATGACGCCGATCTTGTCGGACACCTTGGCTCCGCCCAGCACCGCCACGAAGGGGCGCTTGGGGTTCTCCAGAGCGCCGCCCATGATCTCCAGCTCCCGGGCCACCAGCAGGCCGGACACGGCAGGCAGGAAGGCTGCCACACCGGCGGTGGAGGCGTGGGCCCGGTGCACGGTGCCGAAGGCGTCGGAGACGTACAGCTCCGCCATGGAGGCAAGCTCCCGGGCAAACTCCGGGTCGTTCTTCTCCTCCCGGGGGTCAAAGCGCAGATTCTCCAGCAGCATGATCTGGCCGCCCTGCAGGGCCGCCGCCTTGGCCTTGGCGTCCTCGCCCACGATGTCCTGGGCGAAGATGACCTCCTGGCCCAGCAGCTGGCTCAGATGCTCCGCCACCGGGCGGAGGGTCAGGCTGTCCTTCCACTGGCCCTTGGGCTTGCCCAGGTGGGAGCAGGCGATCACCGCCGCCCCACGCTCCAGCAGATACCGGATGGTGGGAAGGCTGGCCACGATGCGCTTGTCGCTGGTGATGGCGTGGGTCTCCTTGTCCTGGGGCACGTTGAAGTCGCAGCGCAGCAGGATCTTCTTGCCTGCCACGTCCACGTCCATGATGGTTTTCTTATTGTAATTCATATCGGTCGCTCCTTTATGAAAATAATACGCGGGATCAATCGGCCATTTCGCCGCAGTGCAGCAGGCCGGGGAAGCCCTGCTGGCGCAGAGCCTCATAGGTCAGCACCGCCACGGAGTTGCTGAGGTTCAGGCTCCGGGCCGGGGAGACCATGGGCAGGCGGATGCAGCGGTCATAGTGGGCCAGGCGGAACGCCTCCGGCAGGCCCGCCGTCTCCTTGCCGAAAAACAGCCAGCACCCCTCCCGGAACCGGGCCTGGCAGTAGTCCTGGGGGGCCTTGGTGGTGGCCAGCCACAGGTCCTCCGCCGCCTCCGGGCGCCGCCGGAAGAAATCCTCCAGGTTTTCGTAGTCATACACGGACACCAGGTGCCAGTAGTCCAGTCCGGCCCGCTTCACGGCCCGGTCGGATATGTCGAAGCCCAGAGGGCGGATCAGGTGCAGGTCGCAGCCGGTGGCGGCACAGGTGCGGGCGATATTCCCGCAATTCTGGGGGATTTCCGGCTCAACCAGAACAATATGCACCATTTTCCCGTCCCTCCCTTCGGCCTTTGCCTGACATGACCAGCCTATTGTAATGCAATTCCCTAAAGAATGCAACCGGAAATTGTAAATTTTGGGCATTTTTTCTTAAAACGACAAAAAACCATCTGTGAATTGTATGGGATTTCCGGATTTTGCAGCAGATTTTGCAGACCGGAAAAATTATTGCCAGAAAAAAACGCAAAAATACTGGATTTTCACGCAGAGCATGATATAATGGGATGGATTATAGAAAGGGGGATGGTTCCCGTGAATTGTGAAATTGCGATTTTTGACCTGAAGGGTGCTCTGGCCCCCCAGGATAAGCCGCTGATGCTGCAGCCTGTTCTGTTCTGCCCGGTGCTGACCTGGGCGGCGCAGGAGCTTATGGACTGCGGCGTGCAGCGGTATTTTATTGTCTGCCCGGAGAACTGCCGCCAGGAGGTCCTGGACGACCTGCCGGGCTGTGACGTGACGTTTTTTGACCATGCGGAGGCGGCCCTTTCCGCCGCCGGCGGGGACGTGGTAATGGTCCCCGGGCCGGTGGTGCCGGTATACGGCCCGGAGGACGGACGCAGCGTGTATGCCGCCGACAGCCAGGTGCTGCTGGCCCGGCTGCGGGCTGGGACCCCTCTGACCGACTGCCCGGCGGAGGCGGCAGGCGTCCGCTCCCTGTGGAGGCCGCAGGCCCTGGCCCCGGCCTTCCGGCCCTTTGACTCGGCGGCGGCGCTGACGGCGGCCATGCCGGACGCCCGGGAGCTGATCCTGCGGCGGCTGGCGGAAAACGGGGTCACCGTGGTGGACCCCGCCGCCACCTATGTGGACCCCCGGTGCTCCGTGGCTCCCGGCGTCACCCTGCTGCCGGGGACCATCCTGCGGGGACACACCGCCGTGGACCGGGACAGCGAGATCGGTCCCAACTCCATGCTCCGGGACTGCCGGATCGGCCAGCGCACCACCGTGAATGCCTCCCAGCTCAATGACAGCACCGTGGGAAGCGACACCACCGTGGGGCCCTTCACCTATGTGCGCCCGGGGTGCACCATCGGCGACCACTGCCGGGTGGGGGACTTTGTGGAGGTGAAGAACTCCGTCATCGGCGACGGCACCAAGATCAGCCACCTGACCTATGTGGGCGACAGCGATGTGGGCCAGCGGGTGAACTTCGGCTGCGGCACCGTCACCACCAACTACGACGGCCACAAAAAGTTCCGCTGCACCATCGGCGACGACGTGTTCCTGGGCTGCAACACCAACCTCATCGCGCCGGTTACCGTGGGGGACCGGGCCTATACCGCCGCCGGGTCCACCGTTACCGACGACGTGCCCGATGGGGCGCTGGCCATCGCCCGGGCGCGGCAGACCAACAAGCCCGGCTGGGCCGACCGCCTGCGGGGCCTGTGGAAAAGGGACAAGTGAGGCTGTCAACAAGTGAGTATCGGCGTCAGCCGTCTCAGATAGATCAGTACCAAGAGAGATTTTTTTGAGTAAGATAGAAAGCGAGTGTGTAAAGAAATGATTTCTCATGGCAAGGACATCAAGGTGTTCACCGGTAACTCCAATCCCGCTCTGGCAAAGGAGATCTGCCAGATCATCGGCACCAAGCTGGGCGAGTCCGAGGTAAAGACCTTCGCCGACGGCGAGGTGTCCGTCTCCCTGTACGAAACCGTCCGCGGCAGCGACGTGTTTCTCATCAACTCCACCTGCAAGCCCGTCAATGACAGCCTCATGGAGCTGCTGATCATGATCGACGCCTGCCGCCGGGCCTCCGCCGGGCGCATCACCGCCGTGATCCCCTATTTCGGCTATGCCCGCCAGGACCGCAAGGCCAAGAGCCGCGATCCCATCTCCGCCAAGCTGGTGGCCAACATGATCGTGGCCGCAGGCGCGGACCGGGTGCTGACCATGGACCTGCACGCCAGCCAGATCCAGGGCTTCTTCGACATCCCCGTGGACAACCTGCTGGGCAACCCCGTCTTTGTGGACTACTACGCCAAGAAGTTCGGCGAGCGGGCCGAGGACATGGTGGTGGTGTCCCCCGATGTGGGCTCCGTGGCCCGGGCCCGGACCTTCGCCCAGAAGCTGCACATGAACCTGGCCATCGTGGATAAGCGCCGCCAGAAGGCCAACCAGTGCGAGGTTATGAACGTCATCGGCGACGTGGCCGGTAAGGACTGCATCCTGTTTGACGACATGGTGGATACCGCCGGTTCCCTGTGCAATGCCGCCAAGGCCATTGTGGAGGTGGGCGGCGCCAGGAACGTGTATGCCTGCGCCAGCCACGGCGTGCTGTCCGGCCCGGCTCTGGAGCGGCTGGAGGGCAGCAACATCACGGAGCTGGCCCTGCTGAACACCATTCCGGAGACCCAGGGCGCCGGGTGCAGCAAGATCAAGTATCTGTCCGTGGCTCCCATGTTCGGCGAGGCCATCGAGCGGATTTATCAGGAAATTTCCATTGCCAAGCTGTTCAACTGAGCATTTTTGTGATATAATAACCGGGCGATTTTTTCGCCCGGTTATTTTTACCGGCAGTTTTCCGATACAGGGGGATGTGACGCTATGTTTTTTCATCGCAGCGGCGGCGGGATCAGCTGGCTGCTGGTGGGCCTGGGAAATCCCGGGAACCAGTACGCCGCCACCCGGCACAACATGGGCTTTATGGCCCTGGACCGTCTGGCGGACCGGGAGGGCTTCCGCTTCAATAAGCTGCGCTTCCGGGCCTGGACCGGCCAGTGGAAGGTGGGGGACCGGCAGGTGCTGGTGATGAAGCCCCAGACCTATATGAACCTGTCCGGCGAGTCCGTGGGCGAGGCGGCCCGGTTTTACAAGATCCCGGCGGACCATGTGCTGGTCATCAGCGACGACGTGTCCCTGCCTGCCGGGAAGCTGCGGATCCGGGGCGGCGGCAGCGCCGGAGGGCACAACGGCCTGAAGAATATCATCCAGCACCTGGGCACCGACCGATTCCCCCGCATCAAGGTGGGGGTAGGCTCCCCCCGGCCCGGGGAGCACGACATGGTGGACTGGGTCATGGGCAAGCCCATGGGTGAGGACCGGACGGCGGTGGAGGATGCCCTGGACCGGGCAGGCGACGCCGCCAAGACCCTGATCACAGAGGGCATCGACCGGGCCATGAACCGGTTCAATTGACCATTTTAAGTTCTGTTACAGCTTCGGGGCGTATACTACAGTCGTATACGCCCCCGAGCGCGCTGCGGAGGAAGGGAGGTGCCCGGTGAAGGCGCTGATGAAGGAGCTGCTGCGCCTGACGGAGGTGCGGCAGCTGACAGAGGACGTAGAAAACGGCGTAAGCCCGGTGCTGATCACCGGCGTAAGCCCGGTGCACCGGGCCCAGGTGGAGGCGGCCCTGCATCTGGAAACCCGGCGGCCGCTGGTGGTGCTGTGTCCCGACGAGCGGGAGGCCCGGCGGCAGGCCGGTGACCTGCGGGTGCTCACCGGGGAGGAGCCGCTGGTGCTGCCGGCCCGGGAGCTGCAGTGGCGGCCCATGGAGGCCAGCCGCCAATGGGAAAACCGGCGGCTGGCGGCTCTGTACCGCCTGGGAAGCAGCCCCGTGGTGGTGACCACCCCGGAGGCCCTGGTGCAGCGGTGCATCCCGCCCCGGGTGCTGGAGCGGACGGTCCTGACCCTGGCCGTGGGCCAGCGGTGGGACCTGGGGGACCTGGCCCGGCGGCTGGCCGGAGCCGGATACACCCGGTGCGACCAGGTGGAGGGCCCGGGACAGTTCGCCCTGCGGGGCGGCATCCTGGACGTGTTCTCCCCGGGGATGGAGCAGCCGGTGCGCTGCGAATTTTTCGACGACGAGATCGACTCCCTGGGCATTTTCGACACCGCCACCCAGCGGCGGGTGGAAAACCGCCGGGAGGCCCTGCTGCTTCCGGCGGCGGAGGTGCTGCCGGTCTGGCAGGAGGGCCAGGCGGAGCAGGCGGCCCTGCGGCTGGAGGCCGCGGTGAAGCGCCTGGCCCGGAAGCAGGACACCCAGGCCCTGCGGGAGCTGCTGACCGCCGACGCCGCCCGTCTGCGCCAGGGCATGGCCCCCAACGGCCCGGACCGGTGCCTGGCGGCAGTGTATCCGGAAAGGACCACGGCCCTGGACTATCTGCCCGAAAACGCCCTGGTATGCGTGGAGGAAAGCGGCCGGACGGCGGAGGCCCTGCGGGGCTGGCTGTGGCAGCTGAAGGAGGACGTGTCCGCCGGAATGGAGGCGGGCTTTCTGGCCGGGGAGCTGGCGGATTTCGCCGCCTCGGAGCAGGAGCTGGCGGCCCGGCTGGAAAAGCGCCCCACGGTGCAGCTGGACAGTCTCACCACCGGCCGTCAGCTGCTGGCTCCCAAGGACCTGTTACAGCTGACGGCCAAGCAGCTGTCCAGCTACGGCGGGTCCCTGGAGCTGGCCTGCACGGACCTGACCCACTATCTCACCTCCGGCTATCGGGTGATGGTGCTGTGCGGCGGAGAGGTCCGGGCCCGGAACCTGCAGCAGATGCTGGCGGACCGGAAAATCCCCGCCGCCGTGGACCTGACCGGGGAGAAGGCCCCGGAAAAGGGCACGGTGCTCATCGCCGTGGGCGCTCTCTCCGCCGGGTGCGAATACCCGGAGGGGCGGCTGGCGGTGCTGACGGAGGGGCAGCTGACCACGCCCCTGTCCGGCCGGAGTAAAAAGCCCCGGCCCAAGCGGGACAGCAATCAGCAGAAGCTCCAGTCCTATACGGACCTGACCCCCGGGGACCTGGTGGTCCATGCCCACCACGGCATCGGCCGGTTCGTGGCCATGCTGCGCCTGCCGGTGGACGGGGTGGAGAAGGACTATATCAAGATCGCCTACGCCGGGCAGGACGTGCTGTACGTCCCGGCCACGTCCCTGGACCTGGTCAGCAAGTATATCGGCCCCGGCGAGGACAACGAGCGCACCAAGCTCAACAAGCTGGGGGGCACCGAGTGGGCCAAGACCACCCGGAAGGCCAAGGCCGCCGCCAAGGACCTGGCGGAGGGGCTGATCCGGCTGTATGCCCAGCGGCAGCGGCTGGCAGGCCATGCCTTCTCCCCGGACAGCCCCTGGCAGCAGGAGTTTGAGGACGCCTTCCCCTATACGGAAACCGACGACCAGCTGCAGGCCATCCGGGACATCAAGGCCGACATGGAGCAGCCCCGGCCCATGGACCGGCTGCTGTGCGGCGACGTGGGCTACGGCAAAACCGAGGTGGCCCTGCGGGCGGTGATGAAGTGCATCATGGACGGCAAGCAGGCCGCCATTCTGGTGCCCACCACCGTTCTGGCCCAGCAGCACTATGCCACGGCGGTGAACCGGTTCCGCTCCTTCCCGGTGAACATCGAGGTGCTGTCCCGGTTCCGGACCCCGGCCCAGGTGCGGGACATTCTGGCCCGGACCCAGGCGGGAAAGGTGGACCTGCTGATCGGCACCCACAAGCTATTGCAGAAGGACCTGCAGTTTCACGACCTGGGCCTGCTGGTCATCGACGAGGAGCAGCGCTTCGGCGTGACCCACAAGGAAAAGCTCCGGGAGCGGGCCAAACAGGTGGACACCCTGACCCTGTCCGCCACCCCCATTCCCCGGACCCTGAACATGGCCCTGTCCGGCATCCGGGACATGAGCACCATCGAGGAGCCGCCCCACGACCGCCAGCCGGTGCAGACCTATGTGGTGGAGCATGAGTGGCCCGTCATCGCCGAGGCCATCCGCCGGGAGCTGAGCCGGGGCGGGCAGGTGTACTACCTGCACAACCGGGTGGAGAACATCGAGTCCACCGCTGGGCGGCTGCGCCAGTGGCTGGGGGAGGACGTGGCCATCGGCATTGCCCACGGGAAAATGGCCGAGCGGGAGCTCAGCTCCGTGATGCAGCAGATGGCCGACGGCGAAATTCAGGTGCTGGTGTGCACCACCATCATCGAAACCGGCATCGACATCCCCAACGTGAACACCCTGATCATCGAGGACGCGGACCGGCTGGGCCTGTCCCAGCTGCACCAGATCCGGGGCCGCATCGGCCGCAGCGCCCGCCGGGCCTATGCGTACCTGACCTACCGCCCCGGGAAGGTGCTGACGGAGGTGGCCTCCAAGCGGCTGTCCGCCATCCGGGAGTACGTCACCTTCGGCTCCGGCTTCCGCATCGCCATGCGGGACCTGGAGATCCGGGGGGCGGGCAACCTGCTGGGGCCGGAGCAGTCCGGCTATCTCATGAGCGTGGGCTATGACATGTATCTGAAGCTGCTGAACGACGCGGTGCTGGAGCAGCAGGGGAGGGGAAAGGACATCCGCCCCGACTGCTCGGCGGACCTGGCCACCTCGGCCCACATTCCGGAAAAATATGTGTCCTCCCCCCGGCAGCGGATGGACCTGTACCGCCGGATGGCGGCCATCCGCACCACGGAGGAGGCCTCGGACCTGGTGGACGAGCTGACGGACCGTTACGGCGACCCGCCCAAGGCGGTGATGGCCCTGCTGGACGTGGCCCTGCTGCGGGCTGCGGCGGCGGAGGTGTTCATCACCGATATCACCCAGAAGGCCGGTGTGGTGGCCTTCACCTTTGACAGCCGGGTGGATGTGCCCAGCCTGATGGCCGTGTGCACCATGCCGGGCTATCGCAGCCGCCTGCGGCTGTCCGCCGGAGAGCCGCCCCGGCTGCAGCTGCACCTCTCCCCGGGGGAGGACGCCCTGGCCGCCGCCGGGAAGCTGACGGAGGAGCTGCGGCTGAAAAAAGAAGAACTGGGCAAAGCCCATGAAGGAGGAGCAACATGAAAAAATCCCTGATCCGTCTGGCCGCCTCGGTGGTCCTGTCCGTGGCGCTGGTGGCGGTGATCTCCGCCAGCGGGATCCTTACCAACGGCCACCGCAGCGACGGCCTGTTTTACCAGGCCTCCGGCATCCGGCCGGACGCGGAGCTGCTGACCGTCAACGGCGAGACCATCGACGCCGAGGAGTATCTGTACTGGGTGGCCTACGACTGCGAGTATCTGTCGGCCAACGTGTCGGACCTGGACTTTGACGCGGAGCTGTCCGACGGCATGACCTACGGGGCCTATGCCAAGCAGGACGCCTTGGAGACGGTGAAGCTGTACGCCGTGATCCGCCAGTGGGCCAGGCAGGGGAACGTGACCCTGACCGACTCCGACCGGGAGGCCCTGGAAAAGCAGCGCCAGCAGTATATCAACTACTACGGCAGCCAGGAGGCCTATCTCAAGCAGATCCAAGGCATGGGTGTGTCGGAGACCATGTTCGACAGCATCAACCAGGGGTACTATCTGTACGCCGGGGTGCGCCAGGCCTTCTACACCGAAGGAAGCGCCCTGTATCCCGCCCAGGAGGACATTGACGCCCTGGCCAAGGACAGCGGCTACGCCACCTGTCTGCTGCTGTACTGGCCCCTGGACGGGGAGGACGACGACAACACCCGCCTGGCGGCGGAGAGCTTCGCCCAACAGCTGCGGGATTCCCAGGACGTTGCCGCCACCTATCTGGACCTGGCGGCCCAGCTGGGCATGGAGAACGTGACGGAGGAGGGAGTCACCGCCTCCGCCGGGGACATGGGCGAGACCCTGGCCGCCGCCGTGGCGGCCCTGGAGCCGGGCCAGGTCAGCGGCGTCATCGAGACCGATAACGCCCTGTATGTGGCGGTGGGCCGGGAGCTGAACCGGTCCGCCGTGGTAAACGCCCTGTTTGAAACCCGGATCAAGGACGCCGTGGCAAACGCCCAGGTGGACTACAACACCCGCCTGTATAACAAGCTCAACGTGGGCGACTTCTATACCAAGCTCCAGGAGGCCCGGGCGGCCTTGTCATAAAATTAACCAGCTTGTTAATTTTTAGTCAAACCACCAAAGAAATCCAGTCAAATCCTGTTCAGTTCCACGATTTTTGCGATTCCGAGCATTTTGGAGTTGACTATTCGCCCCAAAATGACTACGATATAGGTACAGAAGTAAAAACCCAAAACCAAATGTAGGAGGAAATTACCACTATGAAAGATTTGTATGTCGTCAATTGCTGCCGTACCGCTATCGGCTCCTTCGGCGGTTCCCTGAAGAACACCCCTGCCGCCGAGATGGGCGCCGTGGTGGTGAAGGAGGCCCTCAAGCGCGCCAATATCGCCCCCGAAAACGTGGATGAGGTCATGTTCGGCTGCATCCTGACCGCCGCCCAGGGCCAGAACGTCGCCCGCCAGGTGGCCATCAAGGCCGGTATCCCCTACTCCGTTCCCGCTTACACCGTGGGCATGGTCTGCGGCTCCGGCATGAAGTCCGTCATCGAGGGTGCCCGTTCCATCCTGGCCGGCGACAGCGACATCGTTGTCTGCGGCGGTACCGAGAACATGAGCGCCGCTCCCTTTGCCTCCCTGGACGCCCGCTGGGGCGCTCGCATGGGCGACAAGAAGCTGGTGGACACCATGATCAAGGACGGTCTGTGGGACGCTTATAACAACTATCACATGGGCACCACCGCCGAGAACATCAACGACATCTGGGGCATCACCCGCGAGGAGCAGGACGCCTTCGCCGCCGCTTCCCAGCAGAAGACCGAGGCCGCCCAGGCCGCCGGCCGCTTCGACGACGAGATCGTCCCCGTGATGATCAAGGTCAAGAAGGAAATGGTCCCCTTCGCCAAGGATGAGTATCCCAAGGCCGGCGTCACCAAGGAAGGCATCGCCAAGCTGCGCGGCGCGTTCCCCGTCAGCCCCGAGTCCCCCAACCCCCAGGTGGTGAACACCTTTGAGCCCACCGGCATCCAGGAAGCCGCCGACAAGGGTCAGCCCCGGGTCACCGCTGCCAACGCCTCCGGCATCAATGACGGCGCTGCCGCCATCGTGCTGGCTTCCGGCGAGGCCGTGGAGAAGTACGGTCTGAAGCCCATGGCCAAGCTCATCGGCTGGGGCCAGGGCGGCGTGGATCCCAAGATCATGGGCGTCGGCCCCGTGGTCGCTTCCCGCAACGCCATGAAGAAGGCCGGCGTGTGGGCGGTTCATTGCCCCGATTCCAACACCTGCATAGCAAGCGGAATAGCCCCCGTAAGGACAATGCTGAAGGAGGGCGTAAAGGTGGCCATGGGGTCAGACATAGCTGGCGGGGCAAAGCTGTCCATGCTGGACGTGGCAACGGAGGCCATAAGGGTCTCCAAGCTGCGCTGGCTGTTTGGCGGAAAGCGGGACGAGGAGCGGTTTTTGACCGTTGCGGAGGCCTTCTATCTCATCACCGGCGCGGGGCAGGAGTACTTCGGGGCACGACCCGGCTTCTGCATAGGCGACAGGCTCCATGCGGTGGTGTTCGATGACCGTGGGATGGCCGACAATCCCAGGATGAATCTTTCCGAGCGGCTTGAGAGGATAATCTACCTCGGTGAACGGCAGGATATAAAGGCCGTATACAGCGAGGGCATAAGGAGGATATGATGGGGAGCCTGCTTATAAAAAACATACATTCACTTGTGACCTGCAACGGGGAGGACAGGATACTGCGCGGTGCGGACGTGTACTGCGAGGACGGCTTTATCAGGGCTATCGGCCGCGGTATTGACAGTAAAGCGGACATTACTGTCGATGGCAGCCATATGCTTTGCTATCCCGGCCTTGTAAACACACATCATCATCTGTACCAGCAGTTTTCCCGCAACCTCCCCGAAGTGCAGGGCTTTGAGCTGTTTGACTGGCTCAGGTACCTGTACGATATTTGGAAAAATATAGACGAGGAGCTTATAACCCTCTCGTCGCTGACAGGAATGGGAGAGCTGATGAAAAACGGCTGCACCACCTGCTTTGACCACCACTACGTGTTCCCAAGGGACGGCGGGGACCTTATAGCCGCCCAGTTCGAGGCTGCGGGCCTTATAGGAATGCGTATGCATGCCTCCCGGGGCAGCATGGACCTTTCCAAAAAGGATGGCGGCCTGCCTCCGGACAGCGTGGTACAGACCATAGACGAGATAATGAAGGACAGCGTCAGGCTCATAGAAAAGTACCACGATCCTTCAAAGGGCTCAATGCGGCAGATAGCCCTCGCCCCCTGCTCGCCCTTCTCGGTATCGGGAGATCTGCTCAGGGAAAGCGCCGTGCTCGCGAGACAATACGGCGTGCGGCTGCACACCCATCTCTGCGAAACTAAGGACGAGGAAAGCTATACCCTCGAAAGATACGGCATGCGGCCCTATGCATATATGGAGTCTCTGGGCTGGACAGGCCCCGACGTATGGTACGCCCATGGCATACACTTCAATTCGGACGAATTGAAGGCGCTGGCGGATACGGGCACAGGCGTAGCCCACTGTCCCATATCCAATATGAAGCTGTCAAGCGGCATAGCCCGCATACCGGAGATGCTGAAGCTGGGAGTTACCGTTGGCCTCGGGGTGGACGGCAGCGCCAGCAACGACGGCAGCAGCCTGCTTGAGGAGATGCGCGTAGCGTACCTGCTGCACAGGCTAAACTCCGGAGCCGCCGCCCCCACAGGCTATGACATACTCAAGATGGCCACTGTGGGCAGCGCAAAACTCCTTGGCCGGGATGACATAGGCAGCATAGAGGAAGGCAAGTGCGCGGATATGTTCATGATAGACAGCCGCCGCATAGAGCTTGCCGGGGCCTGCTACGACCCGGGCTGCGTGCTTTGCACAGTAGGCGTGCGGGGAGCCGTGGACTATACTATAGTCAACGGCAAAATAACCGTAAAGGAGGGCCGCCTTGTGAGTATAGACGAGGAAAAGCTCTCGGCCGACGCAGATAGGAAGATAAAAGATTATTTAGACAAATAAGCGCAGGATAAAATGCCCGGCGGCGAGCCGGGCATTACTATAACATAAAAACAATAACCCATGCCTGTCTATACGGCTTTTTGATATACGTATATGCCGGATACCGCATCGTACTCGGCAGAAACAGGCAGTTGTTGACGATTATTTAAAAAAATATTCAAAATTTCGTTACTGTGCTATTGTAGAATTTGCACTCGTATGTGCACCTATGCGTAGGCATAACAGTATGAGCGATAGCTTCGCTTGTGGAGGATATACTTTAAAATGGGATTTTTGGAAAACAGCGATGTAGGCATTGACCTTGGCACTGCGAGCGTCCTTGTCTATGTGCGAGGCAAGGGAATAGTGCTGAGGGAGCCGTCCGTTGTTGCGGTGGAAAAGATAACCGGCAACATACTTGCAGTAGGCGAAGAAGCCCGCCGCATGATAGGCCGCACCCCCGGCAACATAATCGCCATGCGCCCGTTGCGCGACGGCGTAATATCCAACTACGACATAACCGAGCGCCTTTTGAACCACTTCCTCCGCAAGGTAGTGGGCAGAAGGATATTCTTCAAGCCCCGTGTAGTGGTCTGCGTACCCTCCGGGGTTACCGAAGTTGAAAAGCGTTCCGTAATAGACGCCACCGAAGAGGCCGGCGCACGCCATACTTATCTTATTGAGGAGCCTATAGCGGCTGCCATAGGCGCGGGCATAGATATTTCCGCCCCGCGCGGCAGCATGATACTGGATATCGGCGGCGGCACAAGCGACGTGGCAATACTTTCCCTGGGCGGCGCGGTACTGTCCGATTCCATAAAGATCGCGGGCGACAAATTTGACGACGCCATCGTTCGCTACATGAGAAAGAAGCACAACCTGCTTATAGGCGAACGCACCGCAGAAGAGATAAAGATCCGCATCGGCTCTGCTTACCCGAGA
>OLWL01001447.1_pt1 | contig 13204 bp, 8 predicted proteins | sample 1674151 | NCBI WGS metagenome assembly OLWL01 (sample SAMEA103958148, study PRJEB25191) | human gut metagenome
TCATGGAGTAAATTTCATTCCACCATGGAGAAAAAATCGTTCCACCATGGTGGAACGATTTTTCCCCCGTGATGGAACGATTTAAAAGATACAAGTCTAATCCTTACCGTTTCTTAATGGGCACATAAGTCACCTCATCCAAAACATTCTTATAGGCAGGACGGATAATACGCTTACCTTCAAAGTTCAATTCTTCATTGCGATGTGCACACCAACCGACAATACGTGCCATAGCAAACAAAGGCGTGAAGATTTCCTGCGGCAGTCCAATCATCTCGTAGACAAAGCCCGAATAGAAATCCACATTGCTCGAAACCGTCTTTCCATTATTCTTCACACGGCCAAACACATCAATGGCGCGCTCCTCGAGCAGTTCAAGGAAAGCGAACTCACGTTCTTTCCCTTTTTCGCGGGCAAGGTCGCGGGCAAGCTCCTTCAGCAGAATGGCGCGCGGGTCGGAAATGGTATAGACGGCATGTCCGATACCATATATCAAACCGGTCTTGTTATAGACTTCCTTGTTGAGCATGCGGGTGAAGTAAGTATCAATCTCATCCACGTTCGTCCAGTCCTGAATGTTTTCCTGCAGATGGTGGAACATATCGGCAACCTGAATATTGGCACCTCCATGAAGCGGCCCTTTCAAGGAACCGATACCTGCCGCTATCGAAGAGTAAGTATCCGTCCCGGTAGAAGAAGTGACACGTACGGTAAAAGTGGAGTTGTTACCACCACCGTGCTCGGCCTGAAGAACCAACAGCAGGTCGAGTGTGCGGGCATCCAGCTCCGTGTAGTCCTTCTTCAGCATATAGAGGAAATTCTCGGCAATGGAAAGGTTTTCCTGCGGATGGCGGATATGCAGTGAACGGCCATGGGTGGCATGGCGAAGCATGTTATAGGCATACGCAATGATGGTCGGGAATTTCGAAATAAGCTCAATGCTCTGCCGCATCAGATTATCGCGGGAAGTGTCATCGGCATCCGGGTCGAAACGGTACATCTCGAGCACGCTGCGCGCCAGGATGTTCATAATGTTGTTTCCTTCAAGTTCAATGATATTCATCTTGGTCTTCTGCTCCAGCGGCATGTTGTCGTTGATGAGTTCACGGAAAGAAGAGAGTTCTTCCTTGTCGGGCAGGCGACCGGAAAGCAACAAGTAGGCAATTTCCTCAAAACCGAAACGCTTCTCTTTGATGATGGCGTGTGCCAAGTCATCCACATCATAACCGCGGTAGAACAATTTGCCGGGAATAGGCTTCAGCCCTCCACCGGGGATGCGTTCATAGCCGACCACATTGCCTATTTTGGTCAACCCCACCAAGACTCCCGTGCCGTCCTCATTACGCAAACCGCGCTTCACATCAAACTTCCTGAACAGTTCATTCTCAATCCGGGTAGCTTCCTTCAAATCTTCGGAAAGCTTGTAAATCAGATACTCCTTCTTCATAATCGTTTCGTTTTATTCGTTATTCCCATTTTCTATTCTCCTTACAATCTCCCGGGTGAAAGTCGAAGTGGACAGCGAGACGCCACCCGGCATAAAACGGGCCAAGTCGGCAGTAGCACGGGCTTCTGTGAAACTTTCCTCCAAGGCGTTCTCTATAAGAGAGGCTGCTTCCTTCCAGCCCAGATATTCAAGCATCATCACAGCGGAAAGGATGATGGAACAGGGATTCACAATGTCTTTCCCGGCAATGTTCGGAGCCGTCCCGTGAGTAGCCTCAAAAATGGCATGCCCCGTTTTATAGTTGATATTCGCACCCGGTGCAATGCCGATGCCGCCTACCATGGCAGCCAGTTGGTCGGACACATAATCACCGTTCAGATTCAACGTGGCGATCACGGAATATTCTTCGGGGATAAGCAACGTGTTCTGCAAGAATGCATCGGCAATGCAGTCCTTGATGACCAGACGCCCTTCTGCCAGCTCTTTACCAAACTCACGTTCTGCCAGTTCGTACCCCCACTTCTTAAAACCGCCTTCCGTAAATTTCATGATGTTTCCTTTGTGTACCAAGGTCACGGAAGGCAGATGATGCTCAAGCGCGTATCGGCAGGCGGCACGCACCAAGCGCTCTGTTCCTTCTCTTGAAACGGGCTTCACGCCAAACGAGGAGGTTTCGGGAAAACGGACTTTTGTCACCCCCATGTCATCACGGAGAAAACGATAGAACTTTTCAGCCTCCGGAGTTCCGGCTTCCCATTCGATGCCTGCATAAATATCCTCGGTATTCTCACGGAATACGCACATATCCACCTTCTGTGGCTCTTTGAGTGGAGAAACAATGCCCTTATACCAACGTACCGGACGTTGGCAGACATACAAATCAAGTGTCTGACGCAAGGCTACGTTCAAGGAACGGATACCTCCGCCGACGGGAGTTGTCAAAGGACCTTTGATGCCCACCTTATAGGTGCGGAAGGCTTCCATGGTTTCGTCCGGCAACCAGGAGCCGGTTTCGTGGAAAGCACGTTCTCCTGCCAGCACTTCTTTCCATTCAATGCCACGCCGGTCGCCATAGGATTTCTTGACAGCGGCATTCACGACAGCCTGCATGGATGGGGTCACTTCTGCTCCCACTCCATCGCCGGTAATAAAAGGTACAGTAATTTTTTCCATATTCTATCTTGCATTAAGTGCAGAACCGGCCCGGAACCAGGCTATCTGCTGTTCGTTATACGTATGTTGTACTTCAAAACTTTCTTTACTCCCATCCTCGTGATGAAGAACCACCTTCAACGTGCGTCCCGGAGCAAAATCTTTCAGCCCCATGACAGAAATCAGGTCGCGTTCCCGAATCTTGTCATAATCGGCCTTATCCGTAAAGGTCAGCGCCAACATGCCTTGTTTCTTTAAGTTCGTCTCATGGATACGGGCAAAACTCTTCGCCAAAATGACGCGTACATTCAGGAAGCGCGGTTCCATGGCAGCATGCTCACGGCTGGAACCTTCACCATAATTCTCTTCGGCAACGACCATGGAAGGGATACCTTCGGACTTATACAGCTTCGCAGTGCCTGACACTGTTCCATAGGTATTGGTGGAGCGGTTCCAAACCTTGTTCGTCTCTCCATTGAAAGCATTGACAGCCCCCATCAGCATATTGTCCGAAATATTCTCCAAATGTCCCCGGAAACGGAGCCATGGCCCCGCCATGGAAATGTGGTCGGTGGTACATTTCCCCTGTACTTTAATCAATAAAGGCATGTCCAGCAAATCCATGCCATCCCAGGCAGGGAAGGGAGTCAGCAGTTGCAAGCGCTGTGAATGAGGATTGACCGTAATTTCCGTCTGTCCTTTGCCTGGAGCAATGTATCCTTCCTTTCCTCCTATAAACCCGTGTGCCGGCAATTCTTCACCGACCGGTTCGGACAGTTTCACAACCTCTCCTTTGGCATTGACCAGCGTATCCCTCAACGGGTCGAAACAAAGGTCACCGGCAATGGTCAGCGCCATCGTTATCTCCGGGGAAGCGACGTAAGCAAAAGTGTTGGGATTTCCATCGGCACGTTTGGCAAAATTACGGTTAAAAGAGGTGACGATGGAATTCTTGCGTCCGGGGTCATCAGTATGGCGCTTCCACTGGCCAATACAAGGTCCGCAGGCATTCGCCATTATCGTTGCGCCAATATCTTCGAAAGCGGCAATCATGCCGTCGCGTTCAGCAGTGGCACGTATCTGCTCCGAGCCGGGGTTGACAATCAGCGAGGAAGCAACCTTCAAATTCTTTTCCTTTACCTGCCGGGCAAGGGAGGCCGCGCGGCTCAAATCCTGATAGGACGAATTGGTGCACGACCCTATCAGACCGACTTCCATCCGGCGGGGATAGTTATTGGTTATCACTACCTCGGCAAATTTCGATATCGGTGTTGCTGCATCCGGCGTAAAGGGCCCGTTGATATACGGTTCCAATAACGAGAGGTCTATTTCAATGATGCGGTCGTAATATTTTTCCGGATTTGCCAGCACTTCGTCGTCGGCGCGAAGGTCGGCAGCTACGGAAGCAGCCATTTTTGCCACTTCTTCACGTCCGGTAGCCTTCAAATAAGTACCCATGCGCTCATCGTAAGGGAAAAGGGAGGTAGTCGCCCCCACCTCTGCCCCCATATTGCAGATGGTAGCCTTTCCAGTGGCAGACAATGAAGCGGTTCCCGGTCCAAAATATTCAATGATGGCATTGGTTCCCCCTTTTACAGTAAGAATACCCGCCAACTTCAGAATAACGTCTTTGGGAGCTACCCAGCCACTCAATTTACCCTTCAAGTGTACGCCTATCAGACGCGGCATTTTCAGTTCCCATTCCATGCCGGTCATCACATCCACCGCATCGGCACCACCCACACCAATGGCCACCATGCCCAAACCTCCGGCATTGGGCGTATGAGAGTCCGTGCCTACCATCATTCCACCCGGAAATGCGTAGTTCTCCAATACCACCTGGTGAATAATACCTGCTCCCGGCTGCCAAAAACCTATGCCATAGCGGGAAGAAACATCACGGAGAAAATTATAGACCTCCTCGTTGGTCTTCGTAGCAGTCGCAACATCTTCTTTTGCACCTTTATATGCTTGAATCAAATGGTCACAGTGCACAGTGGAAGGCACGGCAACCTGCTCACGGCCTGCATTCATAAATTGCAATAAGGCCATTTGAGCCGTTGCATCCTGCATGGCCACACGGTCGGGACGGAAATTCACATAGTCTTCTCCCCGTCTGTAGTTCTTCACTTTATCCCCATCATACAAATGAGCATACAAAATTTTCTCCGCTAAAGTCATCGGACGCCGCAGTACGTTCCGTACGCGTTCTATCTTCTCCGAATAAGCGGCATAAAACGTTTTGAGCATCGTTAAATCATATACCATAACCACTATTTTTTAGTTTTTCATTATTGTAAAGATTACAAATTAATATCATAAACAAATAAAAAGGCTGAATAGTTTAACAAAATAAAGCATTTTTTCCGTCGGAAGCGAAGAATGATTACCTTTGCAACCATGAAGGAACAAGATTCAAATAGTCCTATTATTCACCTCCAGCAGCAACAAGTTTTGCTGCGCATGGAATACGAATACGAAAAAGAGGAATTCAAACGCCAAACCGAAAACATGGGAGTTGCCCGGAAAGTGAAACGGGGACTTTGCTGGTATCCTGCCACTCCGGGACGAAGTTACTATAATTCACTGAATCAATTAGTAATAGAAATTACACACACAGAAAATACCGATATAGAACATAATTTTGAGTTCGGCCGTCCCGTATGTTTTTTCCGCCAGTCTGCTGATGGAAAAATAACCTATATGAACTTCACCGCTACCGTAAGCTATGCCGACGAGACACGGATGGTAGCGATAATGCCCGGAGCCGGTGCCGTTATGGAAGTGCAGGAAACGGACAACCTCGGCGTGCAACTTTATTTCGACGAAACATCCTATCGGACCATGTTCGAAGCCTTGGAAGATACGTTACGCTCCAAAGGCAACCGCCTGGCCGAATTGCGGGACATATTGCTGGGAACCTCGAAAGCCGGTTTCCGAGAGCTCTATCCCGTACGGTTTCCCTGGCTGAACTCCACGCAGGAGACAGCTGTAAACAAAGTGCTGTGTGCCCGCGACGTGGCCATTGTACACGGTCCTCCGGGAACCGGAAAAACGACCACCTTAGTGGAAGCCATCTACGAAACCCTGCATCGGGAACCGCAGGTACTGGTATGTGCCCAAAGCAATACTGCCGTCGACTGGATTTCGGAAAAACTTGTGGACCGTGGCGTCAATGTCCTGCGTATCGGCAATCCGACCCGTGTCAACGACAAGATGCTTTCCTTTACCTACGAGCGTCGTTTCGAGAACCATCCGCTTTATCCGGAGCTGTGGAGCATCCGGAAAAATCTCCGTGAACTGGGCAGCCGTGCCCGCCGTGGCAGCTATGACGAACGCGAAGGAGTACGCAGCCGTATGAGCCGCCTGCGCGACCGCGCCACCGCATTGGAAATACAAATCAATGCAGAGCTTTTTGATGGGGCACATGTCATAGCCTCCACGCTAGTAAGCAGCAATCACCGGCTGCTGAACGGACGCCGTTTCGGCACCCTTTTCATTGATGAAGCAGCCCAGGCCTTAGAAGCTGCCTGCTGGATAGCTATCCGAAAAGCAGACCGCGTGGTGTTGGCGGGTGACCACTGCCAACTTCCGCCCACTATAAAATGCTACGAAGCTGCCCGTGGAGGTCTGGAACGAACATTGATGGAGAAAGTGGTGTCCAACAAACCTGCCGTTGTCTCTTTGCTGAAAGTACAATACCGCATGCACGAGGAAATCATGAAATTTCCTTCCCAATGGTTTTATAATGGCGAGTTGGAAGCCGCTCCCGAAGTGCGTTACCGGGGCATCCTGGACTGGGATACCCCCATCCACTGGATTGACACCTCCGAAATGGATTTCAAAGAAGAATTTGTGGGAGAGACTTTCGGACGCATTAATAAGGCGGAAGCGGACCTGCTCCTATCAGAACTGAAAATCTACATCAACCGTATCGGTGGCAACCGCATTCTGGAAGAAAAAATAGACTTCGGCATCATCTCCCCTTACAAGGCACAAGTGCAATATCTCCGCAACAAGATAAAGGCAGACGCTTCACTCAAGCCTTATCGCAGCTTGTTCACTGTAAATACGGTGGATGGCTTCCAAGGGCAAGAGCGCGATGTTATCTTCATCAGCCTTGTCCGTGCCAACGAAGAAGGACAGATAGGATTCCTGAATGATTTAAGGAGAATGAATGTAGCCATCACCCGGGCACGTATGAAGCTGGTGATATTGGGAGAGGCAGAGACGCTGAAACATCACGGTTTTTACCGGAAGCTATTGGAGTTTATTCAAAATATAGGGAATCAATAATAAAGAAATACCCCCTCCGGTAACACCGAAGAGGGTATTTCACCTATTTATATAAAGCTGATTAATTGTTTTCCGGACGAAGTTTACGAACTGTAACAGCTGTCTGCCACATTTCGCTTTCACGCAAGGCTTTCAATTCTGCATTCAGCTTCTCACGATAATCGGGTTTGGAGTTACTGTCGATAGAAATCTGAGCTTCGTTGCCCGACTTCACACTTGCATACAATTTCTGTACAACCGGCTTGATGGCATCATGGAACGGGGTCATCCAATCCAGCGCACCACGCTGTGCCGTAGTAGAACAGTTGGCATACATCCAGTCCATACCGTTCTTGGCAAACAATGGCATCAAAGATTGAGTCAACTCTTCCACTGTTTCATTGAATGCTTCAGAAGGAGTATGGCCGTTTTCGCGCAATACTTCATACTGAGCCAACAGCAATCCCTGGATAGCACCCATCAATGAACCGCGTTCACCGGTCAAGTCGGAAGTGGCTTCGCGGATGAAAGTTGTCTCGAACAAATATCCCGAACCGATGCCGATACCCAGTGCAATCGTCTTGTCAAAAGCCTTACCCGTAGCATCCTGATAGACGGCATATGATGAGTTCAAGCCACGACCCTCGAGGAACATGGTACGAAGTGAAGTACCGGAACCTTTGGGAGCAACCATAATAACATCAATATCTTTAGGAGGAACCACGCCGGTACGGTCGTTCCAGGTAATAGCAAAACCATGAGAGAAGTAAAGAGCCTTTCCGGGAGTCAAATAAGGTTTGATAGTCGGCCATACAGACATTACAGCTGCGTCAGACAACAGACACATGATGATAGTACCTTTCTGACAAGCCTCTTCGATGCCGAACAAAGTCTCACCCGGTACCCATCCGTCAGCCACAGCCTTTTCGTATGTCTTACCCGGACGTTGTCCTACAATCACATTGAAACCGTTATCACGCAAGTTGCAAGCCTGGCCCGGGCCTTGTACGCCATAACCGATTACTGCAATTGTTTCATCTTTCAAAATCTCACGTGCTTTTTCCAAAGGAAATTCTTCGCGGGTCATTACATTCTCAATAACACCGCCAAAATTCAATTGTGCCATTTTTTGTTTTAATTTTTATTTGTGGCTTACGCCAACGTTGATAAATTTATTTATTTCTCTGTAAATATCACTTTAGAGCGACAGACCACTTCGCTGCCATTCTTTTTCACCTCCACATCGTAAACGCCCTCACCGGCATCATCCATGAACAAAGTCAACTCATCCCCATAATAGCTTTCGGCTACATATGCCATTTCAAAACGACGGATGCGCTTCTCCTTATACATCTCTATCGGGAACAAATCAAGGATATGCTCGATGTAACGGATGCTGTTCACATGCCCGTTAATGTCAATATCACTGTATTTGGCTACCAAAGCAGCAACCGGTTCCTTTGAGGCCACCTTTATCCGCGAAGGTTTTTCTATCGGGCAAGGCTCATCGCAAACATAATCTACAATGCTGCCACTATGAAGAGCCAGCAAATCTGCCGGCTTACGGGTATTCATGCTAATCATCGCCCAAACGGAACGTGCATACCCAATCTTCTTACCCTCCTTATCGATGATAGCGAAATTACGGTCTGTAAAAAGGCGATAGACATTCTCCACCCAAGTCTGAATGGAGAAATCTTCGTACTGATAAGGCATTTCATCCAGTTCGACAGCCAGACGGGACAATACCCAAGTATAATTGTCCTCGTTTAGAGTCGCGATGCCAAAACCGCGGTCGCTGGCATGGAAACCCGCACAATTCAACAAATGGTTGCCCAATACTCCCATTGTCAGCCGTCCGGTAAAGTCGACATGAAACGGTTCGGCAACAAACTTGTAGGTACCTATTTTATTGTTCTCGCTCATCATGATTCCTGGTGTTTACTTTGACGATATTTTGCTTCACGGTCCGCCAGATATTCATTGACACGCTCAAAGCAGCTGGTCGTAATGGCTACGCGACCCGAACGGACGAACTGAAGTACGCAATCCAACTGGCGCAACTCCTCATAAAGATTGGTTATTTCCTCACTCATGCCATTCTTCTCAACAATGGCAAATACAGCATTCACCTCCACAATACGGGCATTGTACTTACGGATTACTTTGGACACCTCCGGTTTTTCTTCCAGCGTAGGGGTCGTTATTTTATAAAGGGCAATCTCGTGCTGATAGATTTCATCATCCGTGAAATAATGGGCTTGCAGCACATCTATTTTCTTGGTAATCTGCTTGGTCACCTTTTCAATGGTATCCTTATCCGTCCAAGCGGTAATGGTATATTTATGTACCCCCTTGATGGAGGAGGCCGATACATTCAAACTCTCGATGTTTATCTGCCGGCGGGTAAACACAGCCGTCACCTGATTCAGCAAACCGGCAAAGTTTTCCGAATGAACAATGATTGTATATAGTTTTTTATCCATAGATAGAGTAAATTCTTTAATTTCGCATGACTTCAGCATTCCAACAACATCTGATTGACCGAACCGCCCGGAGGTGTCATCGGCATTACATTTCCTTCTTCCTCCACACAAGCTTCGAGCAGGAACGGTCCGTCAGTCGCTATCATCTCGTCAATCGCTTTTGCCAGCTCCTCGCGGGTCATTACCCTGCGTGCAGGAATATCATATGCCGAAGCAATCTTCATATAATCCGGATTCATCATCGGAGTAAACGAATAACGACGATTGAAGAACATCGCCTGCCATTGACGAACATTGCCCAAGAAGTTATTGTTCAACAGAATCATCTTCACCGGAGCCTTTTGTTCCATGATGGTACCCAGTTCCTGCAGGTTCATCTGCAAGCCGCCGTCTCCCATGAATACGCATACCGTGCGGTCCGGACGTCCAAAAGTGGCACCGATAGCTGCCGGAAGGCCGAAGCCCATAGTACCCAGGCCACCGGAAGTAACAATGCTACGTTCCTTGCTGTATTTGAAATAACGGGCGGACATCATCTGATTCTGGCCGACATCAGTCACCAATATCGCCTCGTTATGGGTAGCCTCACTCACAGCACGCACCACCTCACCCATGCTTAGCGCTTTTCCTGCCGGATGTAATTCCGGACGGATTACCTTTTCCTCTTCCACTTCCTCGTATTGCCGGAAACTGTCAATCCATTCCTGATGGTTGGCGGGTTCCAGCAATTGGGTAACGGCAGCCAGTGTCTCTTTGCAATCTCCCAGGACAGCAACATCAGTCTTTACATTCTTATCTATTTCGGCAGGGTCAATATCAAAGTGGATAATCTTCGCCTGCTTGGCATATGTTTCCAATTTACCCGTCACACGGTCATCAAAGCGCATGCCTACGGCGATAAGGACATCACATTTATTGGTATTGATATTGGGCCCCAGGTTACCGTGCATACCAAGCATTCCTTTGTTCAACGGATGGTTCGTAGGTAATGCGGAAAGTCCCAATAAAGTGCATCCGGCAGGCATTCCGGCTTTCTCAATGAAAGCACGAAGCTCTTGCTGGGCTTCTCCCAGCTCCACGCCTTGTCCAACCAGCACCAAAGGCCGTTTCGCACCATTTATTAATTCAGCAGCCTTCCGTATGGCCTCCGGCTCCATTTCGGGAACGGGAAGATAGCTACGGACATAGTCCACCTTAGTAGGCGCATATTCTGTTTTCTCCACTTGGGCGTTTTTAGCAAAATCCAGCACGACCGGTCCCGGACGTCCGCTCTTTGCCACATAGAAAGCACGTGCCACTGCCCAGGCCACATCTTCTGCACGACGAATCTGGTAACTCCATTTCGTGATAGGCTGAGTAATGCCTACCAAGTCCACTTCCTGAAATGCATCCGTACCCAAGAAGTTCGTCCCTACCTGGCCGGCAATGACAACGATAGGCGTACTGTCAATCATGGCATCTGCAATGCCCGTGATAGTATTGGTAGCACCCGGTCCACTGGTAACCAGACAAACGCCAACCTCGCCTGATACACGTGCAAAGCCTTGTGCCGCATGGGTTGCTCCTTGTTCATGACGAACCAAGATGTGGTTCAATTCCTTCCGATGGTCGTATAAGGCATCGAATACCGGCATGATGCTCCCTCCCGGATAACCGAAAATAGTCTTTACTCCCTGATGCTCCAGAGAGCGCATCAATGCTTCTGCGCCTGTTATTAGAGCCTCACCCCGACCCTCTCCTTGGGAGAGGGAGGAAAAGTTACTCTTTTTATTATTATCAGCCATACTTTATCTATTCATTATATTTAAAAGCTCAATAGTAGCTTGAAAAATTTGTTTCATTCTCTCCTCCCCTCGCTTTCGGAAAGGGGGGCTTTTAATCAATCAGCCTCACAGCCCCTTTGTCAGCGGAACTCACCATACTGGCATATGCTTTCAATGCTTTGGAGACTTCACGGTTGCGGGTTACCGGAGTCATAGGGCGTGCTGCAAGCTCTTCATCCGTCAACTTCACATTGATAGAACGGTTCGGTATATCAATTTCGATAATGTCCCCATCCTTAATCTTGCCGATATTACCACCGGCAGCCGCTTCGGGAGAAACATGTCCGATACTTAGTCCGGAAGTACCGCCACTAAAACGCCCGTCGGTAATCAATGCACACTCCTTACCCAGATGGCGGGATTTGATATAAGAAGTAGGATAAAGCATCTCTTGCATACCCGGTCCACCTTTCGGCCCTTCGTGAGTGATGACGACGACGTCTCCACTGACCACCTTTCCACCCAGAATACCGTCACAAGCCGCATCTTGTGAGTCGAAGACTTTCGCTGGCCCCGTAAATTTCCAGATACTCTCGTCTACACCGGCAGTCTTGACAACGCAACCGTCCTGAGCTATATTTCCCTTCAAAACCGCCAGACCGCCATCCTTGCTGTATGCATGTTCCAAATCACGGATACAACCAGTCGCACGGTCCGTATCGAGTTCCTTATAAGACGCATTTTGTGAGCCGAGTACCAGATTGAACTTTCCGGCTGCCGCACTGGAGTATTTCTTGATTGCCTCTTTACATACATTAGAGCTGGTAATACTATACCGGTCGATTGCCTCTGCCAACGTCATTCCATCCACACGGCGGACATTCGTATCGACCAATCCGCCCTTGGCAAGCTCATCCATGATGGCAATGATGCCACCGGCACGGTTAACGTCTTGTACATGATACTTTTGGGTATTGGGAGCTACCTTGCATAAGCAGGGGGTCTTGCGAGAGAGCATGTCAATGTCGTCCATCTTAAAATCCGCTCCGGCTTCGTGAGCCACAGCCAACAAATGAAGTACCGTATTAGTGGAACCGCCCATCGCAATATCCAGCGTCATGGCATTCAAAAATGCCTCGCGAGTAGCAATACTGCGCGGGAGTACACTCTCATCCCCTTCTTCATAATATCTAAAGGCATTCGCTACAATCAACTTAGCTGCATCCTCAAACAGTCTCTTGCGATTTTCGTGAGTGGCTACAATCGTGCCGTTACCGGGCAGTGCCAATCCAATCGCTTCATTCAGGCAATTCATGGAATTAGCGGTAAACATGCCTGAGCAGCATCCGCAAGTGGGGCAGGCATGTTGCTCAATCTGTGCCACCTCTTTATCGCCCACACTTTCATCAGCAGATTTAATCATAGCATCAATCAAATCCAAATGTTGTCCGTTCCATTCCCCGGCTTCCATCGGACCGCCTGAAACAAACACAGTCGGTATATTCAGTCTCATAGCCGCCATCAGCATCCCCGGAGTAATCTTGTCACAGTTACTGATGCAAACCATAGCATCCGCCTTATGGGCATTTACCATATACTCCACACTATCGGCAATGATATCTCTTGAAGGCAGGGAATAAAGCATACCGTCGTGTCCCATAGCGATACCGTCGTCAATGGCAATCGTATTGAACTCCGCAGCAAAACACCCCAGTTTTTCAATCTCTTCCTTTACAAACTGGCCTATTTCGTGCAGATGTACATGCCCGGGGACGAATTGTGTAAATGAATTGACTATAGCGATAATGGGCTTACCCATCTGTTCCTTCTTCATACCATTCGCCGTCCACAATGCACGGGCTCCCGCCATGCGGCGACCTTGTGTGCTGAACGAGCTGCGTAACTGATGCTTCATTTTCAAATCTCCTTTTAATGAAAAAGCCTCTCCCACTATAGTGAGAAAGGCTTAATAAATTATCTTCTAACGTACGAATACATACATAACCTTTCTCACGCTCTTGATGCCACCACCACGACGCGAATAATATGCAGGACTGCCAGGTTATTTAGAGTAGTAATAT
>OLWL01001450.1_pt1 | contig 13188 bp, 8 predicted proteins | sample 1674151 | NCBI WGS metagenome assembly OLWL01 (sample SAMEA103958148, study PRJEB25191) | human gut metagenome
CGAAGAACCTCAAGGAAGGCGTCTCCAAGGACGAGGCCGAGAAGATCGCTGCCGAACTCAAGGAAGCTGGCGCAGAGGTCGAGGTCAAGTAAGTTTACTTGTTGCTCATCCAAAAACCGGACTGCACGGGTGCAGTCCGGTTTTTTTCAGTTTAAAAAACGACATTAATGACGACGCAAAGTAACGCACCAACTGCTGTTGGGATTACAGCGGACAGCAATGTCCACCAGATACTCCCTGTCTCACGTTTGATAGAAAGCAATGTAGTGCTGCACGGCCAGTGAAACACACAGAAAATAAGGCAGCAGATAGCTGTTTTTCCGGTTATGCCGTAGTTTATCAACTGCATGGCAGCGTCCAGCCCCTGTGCACCGCTCAGCGTATTCTGCTGTGTAAGCAACATCAGGATCACGGGAATTGCAAGTTCATTCGCCGGAATTGCAAATAGGAACCCCAGAAGAATCGCACCGTTCATGCCCATCAACTGTCCAACTCCATCCAGCGCATGTGCAATCCATTGCAGCAGGCTCTTTCCGCCCATCTGCCACACGCCAAACACCCACAGGAGCAATCCCGCAGGCGCAGCAACCAGCAACGCGCGAGAAAGAACATGTAGTGTCTTTACGAATATCGCGTCATTCAGGATCTTTTTCAGCCGCGGACGGCGATACGCAGGAAGTTCCAGAACAAACGGAGCACTGCTTTTTCTGCGCAGCGCTTTTCCGATGGCCGCCGAAACGAGTAAACTTCCGCTTGCGCCCACGCAGACTGCCGCTAGCAGGATCAACGCCAGCAGAACGCTGTTTTCATGCCTCAGCAGGACTGTTCCCATTGTCAGAAGCATCGGAAACCGGCCATTACACGGAATCATCGCATTCGTGCAGGCCGCAATCAGCTTTTCCTCGCGTGTTGTCATGATTCTGCATCCTGTTACACCGACTGCGTTACATCCCAGCCCCATGCACATCGTCAGGGCCTGACGGCCAGAGGTGCCGCAGCGCGCAAATTTGTGGTCGGTCAGGAATGAGGCGCGTGGAAGATATCCTGCGTCCTCCAGAACGGAAAACAGGAAAAAGAAAATTGCTGCAGGCGGCAGCATGACGGCTGTGACGCGCGCCGTCGTTGCATAGATGCCATTTATCAGCGCATCTGTAAGCCGCTGCGGACAGTGTGAACAGGCACGAATTAAAACCTGCTGCAGCCAGTCAAATCCGTTTTGCAACCATATTGAAAAAACATTGCTGCCTTCCAATGTCAGCCAGAATAAAATGGCCAGCAAAAAAAGAAATACGGCAGTGCCAGTATATTTTCCTGTCAGGATTCGATCTATTCGTATGTTGCGCTGTGAACCTCCGTTGCCTGTTGTTTGAACAACCTCTGCTGCAAGCTGCCTTGCATGGCGGACACAGTCAGCAGGTGTAAATTGGTCTGACAGATGCGTCGTACTTGTAATATAGCCGTCCGTCACGTCGCGAATCGTTTGCTGCAGACGGCGGATATCCTCCGCATTGCTTGCGCATGTACCAACGACAGGTACACCCAGCAGCATTTGTAGTGCACGAAGATCAATCTGGATTCCTCTTGCCTGCGCTTCATCCATTAGATTGACACATATGACCAGCTTTCTGCACCGCAACATCAACTGAAGTGCAAGCGACAGGCTTCGGGCAAGGCACGTCGCATCACAGACAGCAATTACGCAGGCATCTGTATGCGTATACAGATATTCCGCTGCAATGCGCTCCTCCTCTGATCCAGTTTTCAGCGAGTATGCCCCCGGAAGATCTGTTACGTCATATGTCTGCGCTGCGTAAGAGTATGTGCCGTGTGCAACTGCGACCGTCTTCCCTGGCCAGTTTCCTGTATGCTGATGCAGTCCGGTAAGCGCGTTGAAAATGCTGCTCTTTCCTACATTTGGATTTCCAGCCAGTGCAATGGGATATGGCTTAGTTTCCTTCCGGCTCATCTGACCGCCTCCACAATAATCTGTGCCGCATCCGTTTTCCGCAGTGCAAATACAGCGCCGCCGATCTCATATGCCACAGGCGACGCATGTGGTGCGCGATACAGGCAGCTGAGTTCTGTGTCAGGCAGCAGCCCCAGTTCTTCCATGCGCGACTTTGCATCATCCGGCATCAAAATTTCGCGCAGAATCCCGCGCTGCCCCGGACGCAGCGCATCCAAGCCCACCCGCTGTTTTTCCATGGGCGCCACTCCCCTTTCCGTTCTTCCGGTTTCTAATCCAGAATATACAGAAAAGCGCGATTTTGTGACAGCGCCATTGTTTTTGCCGCGGCTGCGTGGTATACTGGCTTAAGAATTTACTCGAGGTGTACTATGCTTCATAATTATCACACGCACACGTTCCGCAACCACTACACCATTGGAACGGAGCGCGAATATATTGAGTCTGCTATAAAAAACGGTTTCAGAACGCTAGGTTTTTCCGAGCATGCGCCATACCGGTTTCCGGATGGCTATATCTCTTATTTTCATATGTTTCCAGAGGATCTGGAGAACTATATCCAGACACTGCTGGCGCTGAAAGCAGAATACGCCGGACGTATTGAGATCCTGATTGGCTATGAGGCGGAGTTTTATCCCCGTTTTTTTTGACGATTTTCTCAGGCGTATCACGCAGTATCCCGTTGACTATCTGCTGCTCGGCCAGCACTATATCCACAATGAGATCGATGGCGCCTATGTCTACGAACCGACGGACGATCCCAAAATATTGAAAGCTTATGTGGATCAGTGTATTGCAGGACTGGACACCGGTTTGTATACCTATCTGGCACATCCGGATTTGATCAACTTCACCGGCGCCGAAACGCTCTACCGCAAGGAGATGGAGCGATTGTGTCTCGCTGCAAAGGAGCGGAACATTCCGTTGGAACTCAACCTTCTGGGCCTGCGCGCAAACCGTACCTACCCTTCGGCACGCTTCTTCCATATTGCGAAAGCCTGCGACAGCACGATTGTGGTTGGTATCGATGCGCACGACCCAAACTGCTTCTTTCAGCCGGACTCGTTTGCGCCGTATCAAGCACTTCTTTCGGAATGCGGGCTTGCCATAACAGACAATATCACGCTCCGCCCCGTCCACAGATAATTGTCTCGATTGGAATATATTTTGTATCTGTGCAAAAACTAGAGAAAATTTGATCTGGTGAGGTGCAGGTATGAAAATTGCCTTTTTCGATGCCAAGCCGTATGACCGTCCGGGTTTTGACGCATACACAGCTGGGACGGGGCTGGAAATGAAGTATTTTGAGACAAAGCTGAACGAAGATACTGTTTCGTTGGCAAGCGGGTTTGACGGCGTATGTGTATTCGTCAATGATACGCTGAATGATGCCGTTGTTCGTGAATTGCATGCGTTTGGAGTCAGAGTGATCGCCCTGCGGTGTGCGGGATTCAACAATGTAGATATCCGAGCATGTTTCGGGAAAATCCGGGTATTCCGTGTCCCTGCGTACTCACCTTACGCTGTGGCAGAGCATGCAATGGCACTGCTGCTCACAGTCAACCGGCATACCAATAAGGCTTATATCCGCACCCGTGATTTTAATTTCAGCCTTTCCGGTCTTACCGGATTTGATCTGCACGGCAAGACAGTCGGCATTGTGGGAACCGGCAAAATCGGATGCACGTTTTCCGAGATCTGCAAGGGCTTCGGTATGCGGATTCTGGCATATGACAAATTTCCATCCCCTGATAATGGGTTATCCTATGTGCCGCTGCTGGAACTGCTGGCGCAGGCGGATGTGGTTTCGCTCCACTGCCCGCTGACTAGCGAGACACAGCATATGATTGACGCTGCCGCTATTGCTGGAATGAAGCCCGGCGTCGTGATCGTCAACACCTCCAGAGGTGCGCTGATCGACACAGAAGCGCTTATTGACGGACTTAAAAGCCGTAGGATCGGCGCTGCGTGCCTGGATGTTTACGAGGAGGAGAGCGACCTGTTCTACGAGGATCGCTCGGACAGCATTATTGAAGACGATGTGCTGGTGCGGCTGATTTCGATGCCCAATGTGATTGTCACGTCTCATCAAGCATTTTTAACTCGAGAGGCGCTGAATAACATTGCGGCGACAACGGTAGACAATTTGCTGAAATTCAAGCGCGGCGAAGCTGCATCGGATACCGAAGTCTGTTATCGCTGCGTGCAATAACCCCCGCTTAAGATGTAAAAACCGCGCTGGGCCTCCCAGCGCGGTCATTTTATCTATTCAATTTTCTTTCGGCAACTTTCACGATTCTCCAATATTGCCCATGCAATCAGGAAAAACGGCGTTGACAAGCACATGGAAATGCCGAAGAATGCCTGCATACAATACCCGAGTACCGCGCTGCCGCAGATGAGAACTGCAGGTTCCTCGCCTGCCGTTCTGACAAATCGAACAGCAGAGTATCCGAGTGCGGCCAGCCAGCAGAGAAGTGCAAAAATCCCCTGATTTGCAAGGATATTCAGATACTCGTTATGTGCCGTATCGATTCCGGAACGGCGCATAATATTCGTTGCCTCATCATAACGCTCGAAATACGCCGTGATGCGATGGGACAGCGTATCTGGACCGCCGCCAAACAGCGGCCGTTCCTTCACTGCCTGCCAGACGTTTTTCCAGATGAAGACTCGTCCGGAGCCGAATTCGTCTTCTGCACGCCCTTGCAAGATCTCATGCGCTTCGCCGAGCATCCCAGGCAATCCTGGGAGCAAAAGTATCGCAAAAAAAGCTGTTGCCAGACTGCATCCGATCGTAATCGCCGCTGCGCGGCGCTTTTTTTCACCCAACGCCAGCGGAAGCGGCAGGACAAGACCCACCGCAATGCCGAGCAGTCCAGCAGAAACATCCATCCAGATACTGACGGTCACACAAAGTGCCAGCGGCACAAGCAGCCAGTGGCGCCGAAACTTCCATGCCCCATAGAAGAACGCAGGAACAGCTACGCACATCACAGCTGCCAACAGGTCCGTGTTGCCAATCGTCCCGAGATATGCCCCACTGTAGGCTGTTCCAGCATCGGAATAACTCAGTCCATTCGGATACAGACCAAGCGGGTTTCCACCTGCCAGCTGCCAGAGCGACAGCAGACAGCACAGGCTCATTGCCGCTCCAAAAACGTCAAGCAGCCATTTTTTCGGACGTGCAAGCCGTCCAAGCAGCAGGAAGATTACACCATACAGCGCAAGCGTCAAAAATCCCTCTCGTCGGAAAAGGCCGAGCCATGTGTCTTTGCGCCATGGTGAAAGCAGTGAGGAGAGTAGGCTGCACAGCACATAGCCTAGCATCAGCCATTCTGCGGGCCTAACGGCACGCAACAGTTCACGAAATGGAACCGTTCTAATCTGCCGCATTACGAGTAGTTCCAGATACAGCAATGCGTTGGTTGCACAGTAGCCGATTGTCAAAATCAGAAACAATCGATATTTTGCTGCCGTGATCTTTGTATATCCGTCCGTTCCCGGCCAGAGGAGAAACACGCTCAGCATCAGTGCAAGATAGACATCCGTGACCCCTCCGAATAAATGGTGGTCAGTTCTTGCTTTGTTTTTCATTCGCGTTCAAAGGCAGCCTGCAGCGCACCGCAGAGCGGCAGACATGCGGAGGAGTCTGTCAAAAGGAAGACCTTTGCATATGACGGCACTTTAGACGTACTGGCGGCGAGAGTCAACTCATTCACGCCAGTGTCCGCTGCAATGATCTTCTGAATAGAAAGTCCCTCTAACACACCTTCGCTGTCATACAGAGCCAACAGGCAGGTGAAATCCGTTCTTGCTTCCGGGGTTCCAGCGTGCATGTCGCTCACGTCCACATCCAGCAGATATTGTGTCTGTCCGCCGACCGTATCGGCCCGCAGCGTTCCGGCGAAAGCCGCAGCGGAACTGGTTCGACTCAGCGTTGTGGGCCGAACGTCCGCAACGGCAATGCGGCTGCCGTCGTCATCAAGAAATACGGCGTCCAACAGATCAATCTTGCCGGGCACAGCGTTTTGAATTGTGATTTTTAAAAGCGCGATTTGGTCTGCGACCGGCGTTGCCGAGGCAAAGCTAGCGCGGATTCTGCCAGGTTCCGCATTGATCTGGCAGTTGCTCTCTGGCTCCGCCTGCGCAGAAAGGGACTGAGCATAAGTCAGTGTAAAGCTTCCGCCGCAGACGACGCCGCGCCCTTGCAGAATGACGGACACAACTGCTGAGCCGTCTGCCTGGATTGCGCCGCCGACGGCCCACAGCTTGGGTGCGCGGTCAGACGGGAGTACAACATCGACGCTGCCATCTTCTGCGGACGCATCAAGCGGCTTCCCATCCGTGTCGTACATGCGCACGTTCGTCAGCGTGACGGCAGACGTCTCTCCCGCCGTACCGACCGTTCGGAACATGGCTGCACAAAGTTCTCCTGCGGAAATCGGCTGCTTGCCGCTGAAGCTGACGTGAACCGTTCCTAGTTCCGGCTCATTCCATGTCAAAAGATCTGCTGACGGGTGCAGCTTCAGAACAGCGGTCAGCTGCAAGCAGGAGGGGTCATATTGCAGCGTAAAATTCCCGCCTGCCGGAGATAACGTTCCTTCCAGCTTAATCGCCATGCGGACGGACTGCCGCTCTGCCGTCTGTTCACGGCTGAGGATCAGCCGGGCGGTGCTGCGGGAAACAGTTCCGTTTTCTACAGCAGCCGCAACGGAAGCGCCGTTTTCGCCGTACAGGCGAAGGTTTTTCAAAGTAACGGAACTGCCGCCTTCTGGCGTCGCTTTGGAAATGCGGAATTGCAGCGTACACAAGTCTGTATTCTCCAGTACAGCTGTCGATACGAATGCCATGAGCAGCAGACCAGGCTGTTCATGATTGAAGACGCACATTGCGCCTTCCACGCCGCTCCATTGGAGCAGTTCGATCTCTGCCGAGTCGTAGGCAAGTTCAAATCTGCCGCTGTTCACACTGCCGGTCAGACGGACCTGTACGGAAACTGTTTCGCCTGCACGGCCGCTGACCGAAGTGACCGTAAGCACGCGGCCCGCAGCCTGCGCGAATGGCGTGCAGAGTGTAATCAGCAGCATCAGGGCAAGAAGCAATGGGAAAAGTCTTTTTTTCATAGCGCTGCCCCCGTCAGTTGAGGTTCGGGATGAGTCTTGCGTCGTAGCGCAGGATCAGAATCGCGTCGCCTGCATCGACCAGACCGTCATGGTTGACATCTGCAGCAGCTTCCTGCTCCAGCGTGAGCGTAATCAGACCAACGGATGCACGCAGGCAGAGCAGCGCGTCGGCAGCGTCGATATAGCCGTCGCCGTTTACGTCACCAAGCTGCGCGGCGGCGGTAACGATGATTTTGATCTCGGCAGAATAGCCGCCATCAACCGTTGTAGCGGTGATTGTTGTTTCGCCGACGGACAGGGCCGTTACGATGCCTGTGCGGGAAACGGTCGCGGTCTGCTCGTCGCTGCTGACCCAGGTCAGGTTTTTGACGGTCGCGTCGTCCGGGGCGATGATGGGCTGGAGCGTGACGGTGCTGCCCATCATGAGCGTATGCGTCGGCTCGTCAAACCGGATGCCGGTCACGCGGACGCGTTTTGGCTGGACAGTCACGATGCAGCTGGCGCGGTAGTCCCCCGCTGCCGCCGTTACGACGGTAACGCCCGCAGCAAGCGGCGTGACCTTGCCGTCCTGACTGACGGTCGCGGCGGTCTGGTTGCTGGACGTCCAGTGAATTGCTGCTTCTGTTCCCTCTGGTTTCAGCGTCGCGGTCAGCTGTTCGGCCTCTTCTCCGGCGTAAAGCGTCAGCGTATAGCGGTCGAGCGAGACGCCGGTAAGGTCGGATTCACCGGGCTGTTCGCCGGTGACGGTTATGGTGACGGACGAAGTGCATTCGCCAACACTCGCCGTGATCACCGCTTCTCCCTGTCCAACAGCGACGACCTTGCCGTTGGAGAGCACACGAAGAACGGTGGTGTCGGAACTTTCCCAAGAAACGCGGCCGATATAATCATCCGGGGTTACAGCTGCTTCCAGCTGCGCGGAACTGCCCACGGAAAGAGACTGCGGCGCATTAGAAATCGAAATATCTGACAGCGGATTTTCCGACCAGATAACGTGCGTGACCGCTTCGATCCTTCCTTCATCGCCTTCCAGGTATCCGTTGGAGAAGACAAGATCTGCGCTCCCCTCCGGAGTGCTGGGTGCCGTCAGGTATCCCATTTTTAAATCGTATGTCAGTGCTTCATCTTCGGATTCGACTTTCAAACTATTGCGAATCTCCGGGCTGAACCACACATCAAGGAATACGGATTCATTTGGGCGCGTGGTTATGGTGTCCGCTGCTCCGATTTCATCATTGTGGGTATAGTACCGAACGCGCGTTGTGCGTGTGGGTTCATTTTCAGAAGATTTTATTGATGCAGGTACGCTGAGATAGTAAACTCCGTCTGCGGGAACCTGGAAGCTGAAACTGGCATTATACGAATATGTAATTTGTTTTCCATCAGCGTCATAAACGCCAATGCTTTCATCTGGTTTGCTTCCGCCCTCGTCGCGCTGAATCTGGACGACTTCTCCGGCCTTGTGCTCGCCGATGGAGAAATACCCATCCTGCCATACGTCCTGCCATTCTCTTTCTTTTAGAGGTGAAGCTGTTGCTATCGTGTTGTTATTCAGATGAGACACCAGCTTGTAGCAAATGTTCAATTTTTGTACGCGTGTAAAATTTTGAGGAAATATACTGTATTCAGCCAGCAGATAATAGATACCCGGTTCAATATCCCAATAATAAAGTCTTGACTCTGGATCTGAGCCGGTTTCGATAGTGCCCTCTTTCAAGCTGCCATCATCCTGATTCTCAAAATACGCCTCCCGATAAAGAAAGTATTTAACACTTTGTCTTGGATAACTGTTGCTGCCATCTGTTTTGTTTACATCCAGCAGCAGCGTTTTCTGGCTGCCCTTTGGTACGGTAATTCGGAACCACTCCGTATCATTCGCCGCAGTAATATCAAATGCCTGCGTAAAATCCTCATAAAGCGGCGTGGCACGATACCATGTATCGTTGTTCTCAATTTCTTCGGGCGGAATCAGTGTAATTTTTGTTGAGCGGAGGATCTCTCTGCTTCCGCCACGCAATCTGATGTAATAGAGACCTTTTTCTTCAAGCTTCCAATACCAATTACCATCTGAACCACTACTGAAAACGTCTTTTGCAGCTTCCCCATATTCTGCAAGTTCCTGCCCAGCATAGACATCAGCAGAACCTCCACAGTCGGAATCAACGTGAACCGACATGTGATCCTCCGGGACTGTGAAGCAGAACCAGTCTGTATCCCCGCCGCTTAAAACATGGGAAATCAGCTGGCCCGGCTCGATATAGGCTGCGTCGAGCCAGGTATCGTTGCTTTCATAGGGATCGTCGCCGCCCTCCTCCACGCGGATGCGGAGCGCCGCGCGCTGGATTGAAACATCATATACATAATTATATTCATGCCTGCAATTCGGGTATAGTCTGACAGCGTACTGCCCCTGCTGGCTGCATGAAAAAACGCGCGCATGCCGGGAGCTGACCGCTGTTTCAGAAATAACGACTGTTCCATCCGGCGCGTAGATCTCATAGCAGACGTTCTCCGGGTTTTCAAGGTCAAAATCCAGCAGACGCAGCGTATAGAGCTTCGTCTGTCCGTCCTCCGGAGCAGCTTCAAAGCAGAACCAGTCCTCATCGCCGAGACCGCCGAGGCTGAACGTCTCATCCGTGCCGATCGGCAGCGATGTCGCCGTCTGCACCGTATCGTTCAACTCATGGCTATCTCCGTCCAGCAACTGCACGGACATTGTTCTCTTAATACTCAGTGAATCGTTGTTCTTCCACCCATTCAGCGTAAATATGTAGCGGCCCGGCTGCCCGGTGTGCAGATAATATACGCCGTTTTTTTCCACAATGAGGCTGTCATTATTCTGCCACTGGATGTCAAATCTGCCTCGGCTGGCATAGGAAAAGCCGCCGATGGTCAGCGCGATATCCTGTCCGGGCTTTATTGTCGTAATTGCAAATTGATCCCGATCTCCGCCGTCCAGCGTGAAGCTGATGGCATCTCCGTCGTGCAGTTCGGTCGGCGTTACATCGTTTGGTTCCTGCGCGTCGTTTTTATATTCACGCAGCATAAACCGCACAGTCCGCGTCTCACCCTGTTTCAGGGAATTATCGTACACAGTGACAGTATACTCTCCGGCCTTTTGTACGCCTAAAACTGTGTTTCCGTCTGCGTTCGTAGTGTATGCACGAGTTTTACCGCTAATGTAAATATTACAAGTTTCTTCGCTCTGCCAATCGACCAGCATACGCATTCCATCGACCGGAATGTCCAGATAGAAATCCATTCTATCATTGTTTGTCAGCACTGCCTCAACCGTTTCATCCAATTCAATATAGGTCTTCTCATCTGCCGCAAGCACTGATGCACACAGCAGCAGAAGCAGTGTCAGCAGCATCCATGTCCATCTTCCAACTCGTTTCATGGTTCAGGCTCCTTTTCTTGTATCTGTCTGCTTACAGTATACTGCGCTTTTCTCCTGACTTCAACCATGGTTTGCTGCAAAACCGGATAAAAACCGCCTCCGCAGCACGGAATGGCTGCGGAGGCGGTTTTTCAGGACAGAAGCATCTTGTCGCTGGCTTCGTCGCTGCCGCTTGCGCGTGAAAACATGGCGAGAAGATCCGGGACGGTCAGTTTTTTCTTTTCCTCGCCGGATACATCCACGACAACCTGCCCAGCGTCCATCATGATGAGACGGTTTCCGTGGGCAATGGCGTCCTTCATGTTGTGTGTGATCATCAGCGTGGTCAGCCCGTGCTCCTGCACGATGCGGTCAGACAGGTCAAGCACCTTTTCTGCCGTGCGCGGGTCGAGCGCGGCGGTGTGCTCGTCTAGAAGCAGCAGCTTCGGCTGCTGCAGTGCCGCCATCAGGAGTGTCAGCGCCTGACGCTGGCCGCCGGAGAGTAGACCGACCTTCGCGGTCATGCGGTCCTCAAGGCCGAGGTCGAGCGCGTGGAGGCACTTCCGGTACTCGGCGCGCTCCGCCTTTGTGATACCCCATTTCAGCCCCCGGTGCTGTCCGCGCCGGGCAGCAAGGGCAAGGTTTTCTTCGATCTGCATGGTTGGCGCGGTTCCCATCATGGGGTCTTGAAACACACGGCCTAAAAGGGCAGCGCGCTTATGCTCCGGCAGACCGGTGACGTCCGTGCCATCAATGACGATCTTGCCGCTGTCAATCTGGAAAGATCCTGCGATGGCGTTCAGCATGGTTGACTTCCCTGCCCCATTGCCGCCGATGACGGTGACGAAGTCGCCGTCGTTCAAGGTCAGATTCAGGTCATTCAGCGCCACTTTTACGTTGACTGTGCCGGGATTGAAGGTCTTGCAGACATTGATAAGTTCAAGCATGGCGCGTTTCCTCCTTTTTGGTCTTTCCGTGGAACATTTTACTCTTCCAATACGGAATAGCGAGGAAGAGCGCAACGATCAGGGCCGTGATCAGCTTGAGGTCATTCGTATTCAGTCCAAGCTGCAGCACGATCTGGAGCACAAAATAATAAATCACAGCGCCAATGGAAACGGCGAACAACTTGAGTCCGAAGTTCGTGAACAACTTACCGAAAATGACCTCGCCGATGATAACGGCGGCAAGGCCGATGACAATCGCGCCGCGGCCCATGTTAACATCCGCTGCCCCCTGAAACTGCGCAAGAAGCGCGCCGGAAAGCGCAACAAGGCCATTGGAAAGCATCAGGCCAAAGACGACATTCGCATTCGTATTGATGCCCTGCGCGCGAGCCATGTTCTGGTTCGCGCCTGTGGCGCGGATAGCGCAGCCGCGCTCTGTACCGAAGAACCAATACAAAAGTGCAATCACGGCAAACGTGAAAAGAAGCAGCACAGGCAGCGGATTTTTCAGGCTCAGGTCGCGTACGAAGCGCTGCGAGACCATCAGCGGGTATTTATCCACGCCGACGGCCTGATTGGCCTTGCTGTCCATGATGCGCAGGTTAATAGAATAGAGTGCAAGCTGCGTGAGAATGCCGGACAGAATTGCGGGAATGCCGCATTTGGTATGGAACATTCCTGTCACAAAGCCAGCCAGCATGCCGCATGCGAACGCGCACAGCAGCGCCAGCCACGGGTTCATGCCAGCGCGGATCAGCATGACAGCCGCGGCACCGCCGGTGGCGATGGAGCCGTCAACGGTCAGGTCGGCCACGTCGAGAATGCGAAAGGTTATGTAGACGCCGATGGCCATCAGGCCCCAGATGAGTCCCTGCGCCGCTGCGCCGGGCAGCGATTGCGCGAAGGTCAGGTTCCCGTTTTTCACCCACGCATAGTACAGATAGATGAACGGATAGTGCACCATGTAGAGCGGATACGATATGTCTCCCATGAATTTGCATATCCTTGCGGTCGTCCTGTCCGTCGTCTTGCCCGACGCTCCGAGGTAGACGAGCAGCGGAAAGGCCAGCGCAAAGCACAATGTGTCGTACAGCCCGTTCATCCAGTAGTTTTCCTCTCCGCCGATTCGCGGCACAGCCAGCAGGACGACGACGCCCAGACTGCATATCCAGAACGCCCCCTTTACCTTCACGGGCCTGAATACGCGCGACATCAGCAGTCCCGCGGAGAACGAGAACAACAGCCTCAGGGACCCTCCGGCTATGTTGTCGCCCGTCAGCGAGAACCCCGCGCATATGTCGCCGTAGGGACCCCATACGGCAAACGCCGCCAGTCCGCATCCGGCGAGCAGCACCAGCGCTGCGAGCGCCTTGGTCGGCAGTCTGCGGATGAACAGCGCATAGAGGATGTTGCCGATATACTCGTAAAACAGCGACCAGCTCGGACCGTTCAGCGGGAACATTTCGGTCACGCCCCGGATCTCCATGCCGGGCGTGGCCGGAATCATGCAGGCGTTCATCAGGGTCGCTGCCAGCAGCATCGTCACCGAGACTTTCGAGACGTCCCATACGGAGCAGCCCTGAAAGTAGAACATGACGGCCCCGATCACGGCCCCCATGACGACCATCGGATGCAGACGGATCAACCGCCGCTTGAGAAAATCCTTTACCGACATCTTTTTCTTCCAGCGGTCGTCGTAGGCGTAACCGATGACGAAACCCGAAAGTATGAAGAAAAAATCGACGGCCAGATAGCCGTGGTTGATCCGCT
>OLWL01001451.1_pt1 | contig 13186 bp, 10 predicted proteins | sample 1674151 | NCBI WGS metagenome assembly OLWL01 (sample SAMEA103958148, study PRJEB25191) | human gut metagenome
TGGCATGTAAAGCATCTAAGTCAACACTACTGCTAAAAGATGTGTATTCCACTTTTAATTCCGGAAAATCTTTTAGCCTCTTAATTTTCCCGGTGAAGAATGTTTCTCTCAAACGAAATGCAATCTTTCTGATAATCCACTGCTCTTTTTTTGAGATGAAATCGTTTTTTAGCGCAGACTTGAGATTTGCGAATGCATTCTCTTTGTCACGACTGAACGTTGCAATCACACCGGTTATGATTTCCTCTGAGAAAAGAAAATTCTCGATTTCAAAGAATGGCAAATGAAAGATACCATCGGTTTCCTGCCCTTCTAAATAGCTTTGATCCTTGTGATCGCAATCAATTATTCCAAATGCTTTTTGTGGGAGGCCAGCAATTGAATATGCTTTTACTTTGGCAATAACGGCATCGCATCCGGCGGCAGGAATAACTTTGAACTCGGGGAACATCATTTTGAATACAATATCGTCATACTTGTATTCATCTTGCGATTCACAGAACAGGACAGGTTCTCTGTTGCCCACAAGGGCTACCATGAGGTGCTGAGGAAGATTATCGTTCTCGGGCAGTGGTTTATAGACCCATTCGGTGCCATCATACTTTTCAATCCAGAATAATTTGCTATTTATTCGCGACGCAACAAAGTTGCTATCATGAGTTAGGTAGACAAATATACTTCCTTCACGGTGTTTCTCAATGATATCCCATAGTTTGGAGACAATTGACGGATTGAGATTGTTCTCGGGTTCGTCAACAAAATAATATGACTTTTTCTCTTTAAGAAAGATGCAGGCAAGAAAGTAGAAAATACTTTTTTCGCCGCTACTAAGATATTTAATAGGATATTCCGTTCCGCCTAATGTTTGAACCTTTAGAGCTCCTTCCGAGAATAGAATACGATCTTTTATCAGCTCATTCCATATGCCCAGTATTTTTTCAGTAAGGCTATCTTCCAGCCGCAGCTTTCCCTTTGCATAAAGATCCATTTCTGTTGCTCGCTTCTTCTCAAATAGGGTAATGGTTTGGTTTATTTGCTGAACGATATAGTGCGCCTGTGATTGATTATCAATATCGCTTGCGTACTTGTCTGCATTTTGGTAGCTCTTAGAAAATGTAGCAAAATCACGTTCTGGATTATAGCTGTCATTAATCACCAAAAGCCGATCTGCTGGATAATACCCAATCTGATCTTCGCCGGTTGCATTAATCAGATTTCGCAAAAGGGTAGTTTTCCCGCAACCATTTGGTCCGACAAATACAACTGTCTTTTTTTCCTCACTTAAGAACTTCAAATAGCGGAGGCCGAATAATTTGTCATGATAATCCGACAAGAGGGCCAAAATATTTTCTGAGTCGATTGGCTTTGTGGTGCGTAGTGTTCCGCCTTTAGCCTCAGGGATTAACTGAGCAGTTTTCAAACTGTTGAAGGTGCTTTCCATCATAGAAATATAGTTTTCAGTATATCGACTGTAATCATCGTTGTATGCCTTGTAGATTGCTTGAATTGTAGCAATAACCTGGGCTACATTTGGGGGAATGCTACCTTCATAAGCATTAATCAGTAAATCTAACTGGTTGTTTTGATACATATTTCTTTCTCCTTATCATAAAGGGATCACAATGATATAAAAAAGACCGCATGGGAACACACCCATACGGTCGCCTTGGTGGCACAAAGGCCTACCGTGGAGATATTATAGTGCATAGCGACGAATATTTCAAGATGTTGTCACAACTACGTGTAAAAAATGGCGAAAATGCACCCGTTAGGGATGGGTTAGGGATTTTGCATTTTTGCAGTCCGACTATGCTCCGGTTTTCACCGCAATTTTGTCCCTCTGGCCACAGTTGTCATGTGGTTAGGCACGACTCAAAATAGAACTAATAACGCAGAAAAACCGCCTTTTTAGGCGGTTTTTCCAGGAAAGGTGGTCCGAGTGACAGGATTCGAACCTGCGGCATCCTGCTCCCAAACTTATCAGGAATACTTTTTCCACTCGTTTATAGCGGTTTTCGGTGCTTTTTAATTTGTTTTACTTACTCTTTGACGCTCTTATCTCCACTGTTTCCGGGTGCTCCAGCGCCGTCTGTAGTAATCTATGTGGTCAAAAACGCTTCCCACTCAGTTCTCGGTGAAGATTCACCGGTGCCGGACGGGAAGCGTTTCGCGTTTCAGACTGCCTGCATTGTAACTCTGAGGAGAGAGTTATGCAAGAGATTTCTAAAAGGCATGCGGCTCAAAGGTTGAGCCGCTATAGACAAAGAATAGGCGGGAAGATAGGCAGAGGTACTTTTCTTGCTCCCTGAGTATAAATCCCTTAATACAGGCATAATGGTAAGGGATTTATGACACAGCCTATTGACTATTCCCTTATTTTATATTATTATTTAAGGGAAAGCGAATGGAGGTAAGGGAATGAGAACCTTCAATTACTCCGCAATCAAGGAGCAGAAGTGGGACTCGGATGTTCTTGGACTGATTGCGGCCATATACAAGGAAGCTGGAAAGCAGGAATTGTATTTGAAGCAGCGTCCGGAGGAACTCGAAAAGCTCGTGGAGATTGCTAAGATACAGAGCACTGAGGCATCGAATGCCATCGAGGGCATCGTCACCACGAGTACCCGAATCCGGCAGCTCGTCGAGGAGAAAACCACGCCGAGAAACCGTGACGAGCAGGAAATTGCCGGATACCGCGATGTGCTGAGCATTATTCACGAGAGCTTTGACGCGATACCAATTACGCAGAACTATATCCTGCAGCTTCACAAAATCCTCTACAGCCACATGAATAACCCGCTTGCGGGCCGCACCAAAGCTACGCAGAATGATATCACCGCCACCTATCCGGACGGTCATGTGAAAACGCTGTTCACGCCGCTTGTCCCTTATGAAACGCCGGAAGCGCTGGACAGAATCTGCGAGGAATACAACCGTGTGATTGGAAATATGGAGCTGGAGCCGTTGATTGCAATCCCGGTTTTCATCCATGACTTTTTGTGCATCCACCCCTTCAATGACGGAAACGGAAGAATGAGCCGCTTGCTCACGACGCTGCTTCTGTATCGGAACGGATTTTATGTTGGGAAGTATATCTCCCTTGAAGCCAAAATCGCCAAAAACAAGGACCTGTACTACGATGCGCTTGCACAGGCGCAAACCGGCTGGCACGAAGGCACGGAGGATGTAATTCCTTTCATCAAGTACCTGCTCGGAACGATTCTTGCCGCCTATAAGGACTTTGAGGATCGCGTGGTGCTTGTGGAAACCAAGCTGCCCGCACTGGAAATGGTGCGCAGAGCGAGCAAGAATAGAATCGGACGGTTCAACAAACAGGATATCCGGGAGCTTTGCCCGACGCTCAGTGACAGTTCCATTGAGGGTGCTCTGCGGAAACTGGTTGCAGCCGGAGAACTGAAAAAAGAAGGTCGCGGGAAGAATACCTGCTATTTCAGGCTGAATTAGATATCCTTCAATACGCGCAACTTTTTAGAGGGCCGCGCCTGTTCATACGAGCAGGTGCGGCCCTTTTGGTCTCTTTACGGAAGTTGGCGCATAGTTCAACGGTTGAGCCGCTATAGACAAGGAATACACCCAAAGTCTCCTGCCGAGATGTACATTCGCCTTATCCGAAGAAATACTGCTTCATATCAGAGACACCGCCATCCTTATCACAGAACCATTCATAATCAGAAAGACAGTTACGGCAGTGGGCAATTACATCAAATCCGCCTGGTGAATGCTGGTTGTCGGCAATGCTCATGACCTCCAAGGGCTTCCCGCAGGCTGGGCACAGTCTGATTTTTCTTGCCTTACGAGTGGCACGCTCTCTCTGCTCTGTCTCAAGTGCACCTAAAAGGTCATGCCAAAGATTCGGATTCGGCTCGTGTTCTGCGTAATCTTCAAGATGCCGCCTAATCTCATCGGCAGCCAGTACGAGAAACTTATCATCCAGAAGCTGAATGTGACGCTTAATATAATCAGCGACTACCATTGGCATACAAGTATTCCTGCCCATCGCATACCGCATTGCCGACAGCAGGATCAAGCGAAAGTCAGAGTCGCAGATCGGGGCGAGCAGATTCTGAGGGAACAGCAGAAACTCCTTGCCATTATTCATACATATGCGTAGCGGTCGTTGTTCTTCCGTTACCAGATTCAATAGGCTGCTGGTTTGATCCTTCTGCTCATCAATGGTGATTGATTCGTAGTCCCGAAACGGGTTTGCTTCATAATTCATTATTTGACCTCCAATCAGCTTGTCCTCGTGATGAGGTGTTGGCATTGTAGCTCTGACTGCCCGGAGGTTCAATGCTTTTTCTTCGAGGGCGTCGTTGATATTAGAATTATCTTTGCCGCGTGGTCATACAAAATCTGATACACCTTGGTTATAGAGGTAAGAGTCCCATTTAACCTGGACACGCTGTGTCCGGTTTGAAAATATTATTTGAAACTTGATATTACATTCAGTATCAATTCAATTTCCGAAAACGCAAATTGATACACGAGTGTCGCAATGTAATATTCGCAAACTCGCCAAATATATTGATTTCTCAAATGAAATATGATATCTTTATAAAGATATCTGTAACTGCAGAACTGCACGAAAGACGAGGTACACTATGGGGATTAACTATAAGCGACTTTGGAAACTTCTTATTGATAAAGACATGACAAAAACCGAATTAAGGAAACAGACCGAAATAGCATCAAGTACTCTATCGAAGATGAGCAGAAATGAATATGTCTCTTTGGAAGTTCTTGTTCGCATTTGCTGTGTATTGAACTGCGAACTAAGCGACATTGCTGAAATTGAAAAATAATGAGGGTACATGTAGATATGGAAGAAAGAAAAATTGTGTCGGTTAGTCTGTTTTCTGGTGCTGGAGGATTGGATGTGGCCAGTTTCCTTGCTGGTGTTCCTGTGATTTCAAGCACAGATTTCGATTCCGACTGCATTAAGACGCTTAAAATGAACGAACTTTTCAAGAACTCTGAGATTATAGAAGGAGATCTTCATCAAATAGAGAGTAGCGTGTTTTCCAATATCATAGCAAAACACGAACATGACAAGTTTATTGTTATTGGAGGCGCTCCTTGCCAACCATTCTCAAAAGCTGGGTACTGGGTCGGAAACAATACAAGAAGAGGCATTAATGATCCTCGTGCGACACTGGTAGATGAGTATCTGCGTATTGTCTGCGATTTACATCCAGACGGATTTGTATTTGAAAATGTGGAGAGCCTACTTCACCCAACAAATCGCATTATTGTTGACCGATTCATCGAAATCATAACCGAGCAAGGGTATAAATATAAAATCATTCGTGCCAATGCGCTGGATTATGGAGTATCTCAAAAGAGAAAACGTCTCTTTATCATTGGAACCTTGGGAGAATTTCAAAGTGATGCGCCGCGAAAAACACATTGTGTACCCGGAGAGTGTGAACAAACGGGCTTGCTACCTTATGTGAATGTTGGTGAGGTAATTGCGGGGTATGATGGCCCCGAATACTATGAACCTGAGGAAGAAACTAAAGGGGGTACCTATTATAGTGATCTTTGTGAAGTACCCCCCGGAATGAATTACAAAGCACTGACAGCTTGGTATGGCTATGAGAACCCCAAATTTGTGGCAGACAAGCGTTTTTGGAGTTTCCTTTTGAAACTGTCACCCGATATGCCTTCGTGGACTATTACTGCACAGCCTGGTCCGTGGGTTGGGCCTTTCCATTGGGATAACCGAAGACTTAGAGTTCCTGAAATTGCAGCTATTCAGACATTTCCGAAAGGATATAAATTTTATGGAAGCCGAAGATCTGTACAGAAGCAGATCGGTAATGCTGTCCCTGCACTTATGGGCAAAGCGATGATTGAGTTTGTGAAAGAGAGTTTACAGAAATGAGTGTAAAAGTCCTAAGCATTTTCTCTGGCGGTGGCGGAATAGACTGCGGTTTCAAAAAGGCAGGCTATGATATATGTTTTTCCACCGATTTTTGGCAGCCGGCTTGTGACACATTGGAAAAGAATAAAGTCGGTCGTTTAGTTAGATGCGCAGATATACGCCAAGTTGACTACGCTAAAGAATTAGCATCTATCGGTCTCTCTGTCAGTGATATTGATGTATTAGCTGGTGGACCGCCGTGTCCTGCGTATTCAAAATCACGTTTTTACCGTACCGATAAAAAGCGAGCACTCGAAGATGAGAATTCTTTTACTTTGTATGAGTATTTCCGCGCTTTAGATGAAATACGACCCAAAGTGTTTTTCTTTGAGAATGTATTCGGGTTTGTGTATAAGCCTCATAAGGCCGCATTTGATTTGCTAAAAGAACGTGCAGATACGCTTGGTTACGATATTAGTTTTAAAGTAGTCAATACAGCGAATTACGGCGTTCCTCAGATTAGAGAACGTTTTATTTGTATTGGCGTTAGACGAGATGTTGGGAAACCTTTTGCTTTTCCGAAAGAAACACACTATAACCCGGAAAAAACTTGTGGTGATGCGACTTTAGGATTGAAACCATGGGTTACCTGTGGTGATGCTATTGGAGATCTCGATTATGATCTCCCCGAAGATAAAGATATGCAAGCCGGTTCCAAACATAAAGACTTATTGAAACTGGTACCCCCCGGTGATAATTATCTGTATTTCACAGCGGAACGTGGCTATCCAGAGCCTATTTTCAAGTGGAGATCTCGCTATTGGTCTTTCCTGCTGAAACTCTCTCCTGAAAAGCCCTCTTGGACTATCCAGGCAAGTTTCTCAAATAATATGGGCCCGTTCCACTGGAAAAACCGCTTTCTGCGCATTAACGAAATCAAACGAATTCAGACCTTTGATGATGAATACGAATTTTGTGGTGATTTTAAAGATCAGTGGAGACAGATCGGTAACGCTGTTCCTCCAAAGTTAGTCGCACAGATTGCACAGGCTATAAGAGATCAGTATTTTGAGGAGGATTAATATGCCAAACACACTGCCTTTTGGCACACAGTTTTCTCCAAACCAAATAGAACTACCGCAATTACTCCAACTTGTTATTGAGAATGAGGGCGATGATACAGCGCCTCTGATTACGGCTATTGTAGACACTTTTTTTAGTGCCAATTCTGCGGGACAACAGCGAAATATGGCAGGAAACTGCAAGAATTCTTTGGTTTCGTATGGAATTCTTGAGAGTGGTGGCGGTGTACATATCACTGCATTTGGTCATCAACTATATGAAATCACTGATGAAACCGAACAATGCGAAGCTTTGGTGAAGCACATACTAAAAAACCTTAACGGTATGATTCTCATCGATGTTTTGCGCGGTATGCATCGCAATGGCGAACGGATTTCCAAAGAAAATGTCGTTGAGGCTCTGAACTCTCGTGGGTTCGATCTTAGCAGAACCTCTAATAATGTCCCTGTTATGAAATTGTGGTTAAACGAAGCAGGTGTTCTTCGCGGATGGAGAATCGACGAGCATAAGCTGAGTGAATTAACTGAGTTGTCTGAAGGTGAATATAGATTACTCAGAACGCTGCGCCCAGAACAGTACTATTTTCTTCGCGCTCTTTGTAATACGGCGTCAGAAAACTATCAGAGAGCTGCAGATGTCCGTCAATTGGCAACAGCAACCTATGGGATAACCTTTGTCGAGAGCAGTTTCTCTCAATCGGTGATTCACCCGTTGACAGAAAGAGGGCTCATTGAAATTCGGCGTGCCACGGAAGGCCATGGTGCGCGCACCCCTTTGGTGAGACTTACAGAATTGACAAAAAGGGATATTATATTACCTCTGTTGCAACAGTTGGAGGGTATAATTGACAGAGAGGTTATAGAATATCTTCAGAAGCCTTTGGATGAATTACGTGCGGATATTGATTCAGCGGACACCTATTTGAAAGGTCTTGCGCTTGAGGCTTTTGCAATTAGAATTATGCGAATCATTGGATTGGATTTCATTCAGACACGCCTTAAGGGGAACGAAACGGCTGGTGCCGAAGTGGATGTACTCTTTGATTCCAGTCGGTTGCTCTATTCCAGATGGCAAGTACAGTGCAAAAACACTCACAGAGTTTCACTCGATCAGGTCGCAAAAGAGGTAGGGTTATCTCATGTCCTGAAGACAAATGCCATTGTTATTATGACAACCGGCGTTGTAACGGAGAAGGCCAGAGAATACGCTACCCAAATCATGAAAACAATGAATCTTTGTATAATTATGGTCGAAGGTTCTGATATTGATGCAATTATTGCGGAACCCACAAAAATACTGGAAATTTTTAACCGCGAATCTTTAAATGCTAAACACATAAAAGTTTTTGAATAGGAGGGGGATTATGCCGGAATATCAATGGGCACTCAGTAACGGAGATATAGTTTCAGCAGATTATAATAGAGCAAACGACTCACTTTCGAACGAGCAAGTTTTGGCAGAGTTGCAAACTGCTTTTCAGCAGTTTGGTCATTCTGCCCATTGCGAACCCGTCAACGAACAGCTTTCTGAAGTCTACACTATTTCTTTTGAAGATGCATCGCAAAGTAACATCACAGTTTGCGCCAAAGGCACAACTCCTGGCGGGCGCGCTAATTTAAATGATGAGCAGCGAACCCAACAGAAAAGTAAATATATAAACTTTGCCTATTCAAAATTGCAAGCAGGAGAGCCTGCTGTTCAGCTGGGCATATATAAGCGTGATGGACAGACAGTGTTCTGTGCGTGGAAATTAAAACAGTCTTCTGCTGAGGCGGAAACCCCAATTTCAAAGCAAATTAAGATTACAACAATCGCACAAGCTATGAAGGAGGGGTTCGTTCAGCAGGACAAAGGTTCTGGTGAATACGCCTGTGCCTTTCGCAAGGAATTCATATATTTCTACATCCGAAATGCAGAATGGCTTCATGGTTCTCTTGTAACAGAACTGTCCAATCATACTGCTCCGCTACCTGAGACTGGTGTAGGTGATGAAACTCACGAGGCAGAACAGCTACAAATGCCTTGTTATAGCGCAGGATATCAGAGCGAATTTCCCCGCAATCGTATTCTCTTTGGCGCTCCTGGTACTGGTAAAAGTTTTACTCTAAATCATGAAAAAGATGTTTTACTTGCCGAAGGCGGTGAATACGAGCGTGTGACCTTTCACCCAGACTACTCCTATGCCAATTTTGTTGGTACATATAAGCCGGTGCCCTGCAAAGACAACGGTGACAAGGATGCCATTACTTATTCCTATGTACCCGGTCCATTCATGCGTACCTATGTAAAGGCGTTACAGAACAGCAAAACTGGTGCGCCAAAGCCCTTCCTTCTTATGATTGAGGAGATCAATCGAGCCAATGTAGCAGCTGTGTTTGGTGATGTGTTCCAGTTGCTTGACCGTGGTGATGATGAGGTCAGTGATTATCCGATTCAGGCATCCGAGGACATTAAAAAGTATCTGGCGGGAGAACTTGGAGGCAATCCCGAGGATTACTCCGAAATCCGCATCCCAGATAATATGTTCATTTGGGCTACCATGAATAGTGCTGACCAAGGGGTATTCCCGATGGATACCGCTTTCAAGCGTAGGTGGGATTTCACCTACCTTGGTATCAATGACAGTGAAGCTGGGATTGTAGGTAAAAAGGTCACGCTCGGGCAGGGAGAGTATAGTCGCAACGTTGAGTGGAATGTACTCCGCAAGGCCATCAATGAAGAACTCCTTACCTACAAGGTGAACGAGGATAAATTGATGGGACCGTATTTCATTTCCAAGAAAAATCTTCCAGAAGGAAATGAGATTGATCCTGTTTTGTTTACTCGCATTTTTAAGAACAAGGTTCTGATGTATCTGTTTGATGATGCGGCAAAGCAAAAGCGCCCCTCACTATTTGCTGGGTGCGAAGATGAGAACAAAAATCTGTATTCCCAAATTTGCAAAGAATTTGACACAAAGGGTGTGTTTATCTTCTGTAGCAAAATCAGCAATCGTTTCTTGCCAGAGGATGATGAAGAATGATTTCGGTATTTTTGCGAGAACAAAAGCGCTATACCCAGGAAGACCTGGGCAAAGAGTTTCATTGCTCCGAGGAAAAGACTGTCCGCATTCTGAAGCGCCTGAAAGAATATGGCGTTCTGAAGACCGTAAAAGCAAATGACACACAGAAGGACCTCACCGATTTGTTGGATGAGGACATCGAAATCGCTGATGTTGAGGTTGGCGAAAATGAATATCTGTATGTATTCACTTTTGTAGGTGTAATTACAATTGAGGGGCGTGTGCTGAAATGCTATCCGAAATATCTGCTTGATGCCACGACCCCCAAAGCAGAACTGAAACAAGTGCTGAAGGTTCTGGAAAAGTACAATTCCAAAGAACAGATTATTCGTATGTACAACGATACGAGTGACAGCAACGCATTTAATATGTTGGCTGTTATGCTGTTCCTCCTCCAGGATTATTTCGAGTATGGTGCCTATACCAACACACAGGACATCATCGAATCCAACGGATCCGGTGACATCCTTTGGGATAAGACCATCAACGAAACATTCACTCTCTTAAGCAACAACCGGCCCTATTACCCAGAATTGCTGACCATGAAGCGGGTGAATGACGATTTTGATTTCTTTAAGCGACTGCATGAGTGCATTCTTACCCATTGCACAACGGAATTGCGGGATGCCGATTTGCTGGAACTCTTCGATATTATGGGTGTCGATATTTCTGACGAGCAGATTGAAGACTTCGGTGACAAGGAGTATATTCTGGATCGTATTGCAAAGGAACTCAATGTTCAGTTTAACACCAGAAAACAACTCCTGCTGAAAACCCTCTATGCTTACATAGCGAATAGCAGCACACTGAACGATTTGGACTGTTTCAGTATGTTCGGTACGAATAGCTTCAACCTGGTGTGGGAGAAAGTCTGTGCAGAAGTGATGGACAACCAGTTGCAGAAACCAATCGGCGCTCTGCGCCTGCCCGTACCGTTGGCTGAGCAGTATCGTGATATGCGGCATAAAAAACTCATTGATTTGATTGATAAACCGCAATGGGCTGGAACTGCGCCCAGTGGCGAACCATTTGCAAAACAAGCCGAGGAGACGCTTATCCCTGATCTTATTTCTATTATTGATGTCGATGGTGACTATCAGTTTATTATCTTTGATGCCAAATACTACAATATTCAATTGGAGCATAACAAAAAGTTGCGTGGTCAGCCTGGCATTGAGTCCATCGCCAAACAGTATCTGTACCAGTTGGCATATCAGCGGTTTGCGGAAGCACACCAGATTAATGCGGTACGAAATTGCTTTCTCATGCCAACCGATTCTGCAGAAGTAGTTGAGAAAGGAACTGTGTCTCTCTCCATGTTAAGTAATCTGGGATTGCAGGATATTCAGGTACGATTGTTGCCCGCAGAGACCGTTTATCGCCATTATCTTGAAAATACAAAGATGGATATCAGGATACTAAACTTGTAAAAGAGCTCTCAATGAAAACGACTGATTAAAACGAAAATACCAATAAATAGATGCGGATCCATTGTGCTGGTGCCAGTTGGCAAAGCGGTTTAAGAGCATGGAAAATAATGCAGGGGTGTAGCTAACCTGCGAGCCCGCACCACGAGTACCCCACATTCCCAATAGCGGCTGAAACGCAATGTTCCAGCCGCTATTTTTCTTAAAAGTTTCAGTAGCTGTTTCCGCCGAACTGTGGTATATGTTTGTGCTGCAAGGAGGCGGGCGCATGACATACAAGCTGCTGAAAGACTTATATGACTGCTTTTATACCCCACCCGAACTCCAGGCTCAGAAACAGGAAATTGATGAATGCCATCAAGCACTTAGCAAGGTACTGGGCAAACTGGAGCGTCGGCTGGTGCTCCAGATCATCGACGCAAAAGACCGTATTGCGGAGGAGACCTCCATCGACAGCTTTATCGCTGGATTTGAACTGGCGTGGAAACTCTCCGTAGAATTGAATCACTACGAAAACGAGCGCTCAGTCTCCTGCCAAACGGCAATGGGATCAGGCGCTCGTTTCGCATCTAAGGAGGAAGAGAAATGAAGAAACTCATCATAGTGACAATGATTGCCGCATGTGTCGCCCTGTGCGCCGCTGTGTGGCCACATGGCAACGCGGTCGAGGAAGGAAACACCCGTCCCAGCCGCAGAAACCGCTGTGAGCGCCAAGGAAGCGACCGTTGCGGAAATTGAGGAACCAGCAACACTGGCAGAGAAGGAAAAAAGAACGATTCCGCAACAAGAAGCGCCCCAAGAAGAGCAACCTGAACCGAAGATAGGGCCTATTGAAACACCCGTAGCTTCCGAACTCCAGCCTTCCACTGGGCAGACACCTACTAAGAATTCAGTGCCGGAACAGACTCCACCTCAACCGCCTAAAGAACTGCAGCCCGGTGACAAAGTCTATGTGGCGGGCTTCGGCTGGATAGAGTACGAGGGCCCCAATCACTGTGAAGATGGCACGGGCATTTACGAAAACGGCAACAAAATTGGAATCATGAGGTGAAATATGCAGAAAAATTTCAAAATGAGGTCAAATCGCTATTGACAATCAAACTTTCTATGCTATTCTATAGTGATTTAACCTCGATGTTGAATGGGTGGCATGGGCGAGAAGGAGAGTATGTATGGCGTATGAGTTCGTTTACGAATCCGAGGCAAAGCGCTATCGTTCGGATTGCTCGGACGTCCTGAAGAAAACCTGCGAGCTGCTGAAGGAGAAGGGTATTTCTGCACAGTTTTCGCTTGTTGGAAGCGGCGCAAGGAATATGATCACGAGAAACGGGGATGGTCCATATGACCTTGACTACAATCTTTTGATCATGAAGGCAGATAACGAGTATCGCGACCCGCGATTGCTGAAAGATACAATTAGAAATGCCCTTAACAAAGCGGTGGGCGGAAAGTTCTTTTCGGATGCACAAGATTCAACTTCTTGTTTGACTGCACTGCTGCATTTTAAGGATACTCCAAATGTTGAATTCAGCTTTGATGTTGCGATTATCAAGAAAAACCCAAACGGGAACTATATGCGGTTAGTGCATAATAAATCTTGGAATCAGTACACATGGAACGAAGTGCCGAACTCTCATCAGGTGAAAGATAAGGCGGATGAAATAAAGGAAGAAGGCTTATGGCAGGAGGTTCGTGACAGGTATCTTGAGAAGAAAAACATGTATCTGTCTT
>OLWL01001459.1_pt1 | contig 13141 bp, 10 predicted proteins | sample 1674151 | NCBI WGS metagenome assembly OLWL01 (sample SAMEA103958148, study PRJEB25191) | human gut metagenome
GCGCCACGAAGTCCATGCCGTGTTTGTTGGGGCGGAAGATGCGCTGTGCCTCGATTGCTATTTTCATGGTTCGGTCGGGGTGTTGGCACCGGGAGCGTTGCCGCCAGCCCCGGTGTGTTCGGTGTGGATGAATTTGTCTTTGGTGCCCCGCAGGCGGAAAAGGTTGGCTGCGGTCAGCAGGAACAGTACGGGCATGCGGCGCAGGGCGCGGCCCAGCTGCCGGTCGGTCTGCTCGTCGGGGAGCGCCAGCGCCAGCGCGAAGAGCAGCAGGAGCAGTACGATCCACCATTTTATCGAGCCGAGGGGATCGAATACGGTCATCGCGGCCGTCCAAAGCGGCACCAGCCCCATCAGCAGGATGCGCGGCGGCAGGCACCATTGCAGGAGTTTGTCGCAGTAGTCGAGGTTGCCCGCGGCGATTGCGCCCGGCAGCTGCCGGACGGCCGACCCCAGCGTGTAGAACTGCGCGGCGATCCATCTGCGCCGCTGGTTGTAGTAGGCGCCTTCGCCCTGCACCTTCTCGTCCAGCACGCGCAGGCCGTCGATGTAGTCGATGTAGATGCCCTGCCTGAGCAGCAGCGCTTCGAGTTCCTTGTCTTCGCCCGACGTGGTGCAGCGGGCGATGTTGTCGCGGAACCACTTGTATTCGAAGGCCATGCCCGAACCGATGAGCGCCGAGGAGAGTCCCAGCGCCACGTGTCCGCGGCGGAATATGGCGTTGTTGATCTCTTCGCTCGCCGCATCCAGCACGGCGGTGTCGGTGTCGCGGTTCTTGGCCGTGCGGTGGGCCTGTACGGCTTGCACGCCGCTGTCGAAGACGTCGTTGAGCCGGGCGATGAAATCTTCGCCGGCCAGATTGTCGGCGTCGAGGATCGTGACGGCTTCGGCGGCTTCGGGCCCCAGCTCTTCGACCGCGAAATTCAGCGCCTTGGCCTTGGAGCTGTTTTCGAAGGAGACCTCCAGCACGCGGATCGGCAGCGTGCGCAGTTCGGCGAGCGTTTCGGGTTTCAGCCGGTCGGCGATGACGACCACCTCGTGCAGCTGCGCGGGATACTCCTGCCGCAGGGCCGCCTGCGCCGTGCGGACGATCACCGCGTCGCTTTTGTAGGCGGGAATCAGCGTCACGAACTTCCGCCGGCGTTTGGCCTGCGGATAGTCGTCCATGTTTTTGCGCGTCGAGAAGAGCGCGAAGACGAAAAGATAGAGCACGGGAAGTCCCAGTACGAAGATGAAAATCCAGTCGGCTATGTTCAGAAGGGTCGTCATGACTGCTTGTCTTTCAGGGTGAAGAAGTCGCGTACGCCCCGGCATACGGCTTTCGCGAGGTCGCCGCGCCGGTGCGCGAGCGCCGAGACGGCGTTTTTGGGCGCCGCTATGCAGAGCTGGTAGGCGACCGAAAGCAGCCGCGCGCCGCCCCGGAGGTTGCGCCACGCGAAGAGCAGCCGGTTGCGGGTCAGGCAGTAGCTCCGCAGGGGGCTTTGCTGGCCCGTGGTCGCGCTCTCCTTGTGGAATACCGTGCAGCGGGGATCGTATGCAATGCGCCGGCCCTGTTCGCGGATGCGTACCGACCAGTCCAGCTCCTCGTAATAGAGGAAGTAGACCTCCGGCATCGGTCCTGCTTTTTCGAGTGTTTCGCGCCGGACCATCATCGCCGCGCCGTGCGCATAGGGCGTGTCGTGCGGGGTGTCGTATCGCCCGTCGTCAGGTTCTCCGAAGCCGATCAGGGCGTTGCGCAGCGTGATGCGCGTCAGGGGCGTGTAGCCCGCGAACTGAATATGCTGCGGAGGAGCGAAAAACCGGATTTTCGGACAGACCGCGCCGATCGAGCGGTCGCCGTCGAGGGTTTCGCAGAGGTAGTGCAGGGTGTCCTCGGTGACTTCGGTGTCGTTGTTCAGCAGCAGCAGATAATCGCCCGTCGCCGCCGCGAATCCGAGGTTGTTGCCGCCGGCGAACCCTAAGTTGCGTTCGCTGCGCAGCACCTTGACGTCGGGGTAGCGTTCCCGCAGCGGGGCCGCCTCGTCGCGCGCTGAGCCGTTGTCCACGATCACGATCTCCAGCGGAGTCGTGACATGCCGCCGCAGCGAGTCGATCATCGCGCAGGTGAGGCCGTAGCCGTTGTAATTGACCGATATGACCGATATCCGCCTCTCCATCATTCGTAATTTACCCGCTGAGGGGGCCGTTGTGCCGCGATCGCCTTGTCGAGAATCTCCTTGCGCGATAGCTCGCGGTCGAAGCGCGGCGCGAGGAAGATGAAGCCCATGCTCATGTAGAGGATGGCGCCCGTGGGTATCTGGCCCAGAATCTCGTTGGCGTAGGCCATGACGACGATGCCGGAGATTCCGGCCGTGAGCGCCGCCGTGAATCCCCTGAGCTGCGTGTTCCGCAGCTTGAAGACCACCAGATAGGCTCCCCGCGCCAGTATGTAGAGCAGGATGCCGATGTGCAGCAGGATGCCCACGACACCCGTTTCGACCCAGATCATCACGAACCACGAGTCGGTCGGAATCTGCGACAGCGGTGCGGTCGGGGCGAAAGTCTTGGCTTTGCCGCCGCCGTGCCCCAAGCCTGCGCCGAAGGGTTTGTCCGCCATTATTTCGCGCAGTTTGGCCTGATTTTCAAGACGGACCTTGAACGACGGATCTTCCGAGTTGAAGGCGCTGCGCGCACGCCGGACCAAGGCGTTGCCCTGCCCGATCGAGGTGAATTTCAGGAAGACGAACGCCGCGATGACGAGCAGGACGCCCAGCACGATGACTTTGATGTTGCGCGACATCATGATGAAGGCCGTGTAGCCGACGAACGGCACGGCCAGCGCGCTGCGCGTGCCCGAAATCAGCATGCCGTAGCAGGCCGCGGCGGCGACCAGCAGCAGGTATATCTTCATCCACGGATTGCGGTAGTAGAGCGCCGAGATCGAAAAGACGACCATCGAAAGTCCCATCGAGCCGCCGAAGTTGGCGGCGTCGCTGAAGAACGAGAAATACCGGACCCCGCTGTGGATGATGTGCGTCGAGCGTCCGCCGAGAACGAACAGCCAGTAGTTTTCGGCGGCGTTGAAGCCGAAGAACTTCTGGATGCAGGCTTTGCCCACGGCGATCAGCGTCAGGGCAGACCAGATGACGAGCATGTATTTCAGGTACTTGTATTCGTTCATCGTGAGCTGGGTGAGCACCACGATGAAGAAGAAGTAGAACGCCACGGACCTCACGGACGAGAACCATCCCGAAACCGAAACCGATTCGGGGTTCACCACTTCGAGCACGCAGTACGCCACCCAGATCGCCGCGACGACGGTCAGCCCGGAGCTGGCGCGCTTCCATTCGATGCGGTGCATCATGGCCTGCAGGCTTATTATCAGGATGTTGTAGAATATCAGCGCGTCGAGGATCATGCCGAACGGCAGGTCGTGGGCGTAACGGGTCAGCCCCATGATGAAGTAATTGATCACGAACAGTCCGAGCATCGCCAGCGCCGGATTGCGCAGCGTGACCCACAGGATGCAGAGTGCGGCGGGAATGGCGGCGACGACGGTTCCGGCGAGCAGTCCGTAGTTCAGGAAAGCCATGGCGACCACGGCCACGCCGCCGACGAGCATGCCCCCGACGATGAACCGGGGGATGCTGACGGGTGTGGTTATGCTGCCGTAGCGTTCCATTGCGGGCTTTTTTTTGAAGCGGATGGCGGTTTGCGTTTATTTGACGGCCGTGAATCCGAACTGGCTGATCTGGTAGCCCAGTCTGCGCATGCGGGTGTAGGGCGGCATCAGCCCCGTGAAGGACTGCACCACGTCGCGGCGCGCGCAGTTGAGACAGAGGGTCACGGGCGTGCGGCCCGCGAGTTTCTCGGTTTTCTCGAAAAGCAGCTGGTCCGTATCCTTCCACGTGCGGTTGGCCGGGGCGATGACGATGTTCAGCGCGGCATTCCGCAGCAGCTCCTTGGGTACCGACTTGTCGGAGAAGGGCGGGTATTCCACCAGCACGACGTCGGCTTCGCAGAGCGGAAGGTCGCCCGGCCTGTCCTGCACGAAATCTTCGAGTTTTCCGGCGAGCAGGTAGGATTTCTGCTCGACGTCGAAGTCCTTGTTCCACGAGATCACGCGGACTTTCATGTCGGCTTCGCGCAGATAGGAGGCCACCTGTTCCGAAATCGTGCTCTTGCCGTCGCCGGCCTCGGTGCTCAGTATGTTGAGTATGTTGGGCCGTCGCGACGGCTCGAAGTAGTTGATCGCCGCGTTGCCGATATAGCGCGCCGCGATTTCGCGGTACTGCTTGGCGTAGCGCCGCTGTCCGAAACGCCCCTTTCCGGGGAAGGCTCCGATGACCCTGCCTCCGGTGATGCGCTCGGCGCGGACCTTGTCGCGCAGCGTGCGGTCGAGCAGCTCCAGCAGGATGAAGAATCCCAGCACGAAGAGGAACGTGGCGAGGAACGCCGCGGCCACGACCAGTTTGCGCTTGTTCGGCTCGGCGTTGATCGGGAGTACCGGCGGATTGATGATCTTGAGCGTCGCCGAGGTCATCTGCAGGTTCTTCTGCCGCAGGCGGGCCGTGTTGAGGGCCGTGAGGATCGAGAGGTACGACTGCTCCGAGAAGTTGATCTCGCGGCCTTTGCGCTTGAGCGTCGAACCCACGGGCGAGAAGTGGGTGTACTTGTCGTCGAGTTCGGTCTTGCGCAGCTTCATGACCGCCAGCTCGGCCCGCGATTTCTCGGCGAGCAGTACGGCGGCGAGCCATTCCGCTACGATCGAGTTGGTCGAAAGCCCCTCTTTGGTGTACTGCTGGCTGGCGATGTTGGTCGTAATCTCCTGCAGGTTGCGGGTCTCCTCGGCCAGTTTCCTGCGCAGGTCGCCCGTATTGCTGCGGCTGGCCGCTATGCTCGGACGGTCGGAGAGCGTCTCGCCGCTCTCGGTGGGCGTAGGCTGGAAAGCCTCGGCCGCCGAAAGGCGCGAGTAGAGACTGCCGATCGTATGGAGCTTCTCGATGAACTGCGCGTTGTTGTGGAAGGTCTGCAACCCTTCGAGCTGCTCTTCGATCGACTTGCGCAGTTTCTCGGCGCTCTCGAAGTTGAGCAGGATCTCCTCGTAACGCAGTTCGTAGTCGCGCGAAAGGGCGGCGATATGCTTGGTCTGCTCGTCGTAGTTGATCACCTTGTGCTCGACGTTGTAGTCGCGCAGCGAATCCTCCAGCTCGCGCAGGTTCTTGCCTACGCGGGCCAGCTCGGACTCGAAGTAGGCGATCACGTTGTTCGTCTCGCCGAAGCGCAGGTCGCGGTACTGCCTGACGAATTCGTCGTTGAGGATCACCAGCGTGTTGTAGACGATGTACGGGTCGTCGTTCTCGTAGCTGATTTCGAGCATGTCGCTGCTGGTGATGCGCTTGACCTTGATCTGGCTCAGCGCCTGATAGCTGTAGTAGGGCGGGTTCCAGTGGAACATGCCGTATACGTGGTTGTCGTGGTCGGCCTCTTCGAATCTGCGCAGGTTTTCGAGCGTCTTCTCCTCGGAGGTGCGGTCCACGAGGTCCATGACCTCTTTGGGGGTCCGGTTCAGCAGGTACCGGGAGGTGCGGGCCGTCAGGTACTGGTTGTCGTTGTCCGGATCGAGGTGCGTGAGTCCCTGCGCGTAAAGGCGCATCGAGACGTTCTTGAGCGTGGTCTGCGACAGGATGATGTTGATCAGGTTGTCCATCGCGTTGTTGATGATGTTCCAGTCCTGACGTGTGCCTTCGGTGGTGGTGATGTCGTAGCCCGAAACGATGCCCGTGTAGACGGTCGTCATGGACTTGTAGTTGCGGGGCTGGGCGCCCATTTTGAAGAAGACGGCCAGCGCCACGATTATCGGAGCGAGGATCAGCCACCACTTGATGCGGTAGAGAAACCGGGCGGTATAAGCGATGTAATTCATGGACTATTCGGTTTTAGGGGCTTGGGCGTCGGTTGCGGGGGCCGGTTGGCTGATGATCGGGGTCCGGGTGAGCACTTCGAGCGTCAGCAGGGCGTTGTTCAGGCTCCGGCGGACCTCCTCATACTCGCGGATGGCCACGTTTTCGATGTTTTTCTGGCGGCTCAGCGTCTGGGCGTCGAGTTTGCCGTTGATGAAGTCGGCTTCGCTCAGGCGGTACTGCGCCTGCGCCGTGACCATGGCTTCGACGGCGCTCCGCAGGACCGAAAGCTGCTGGACGGCCAGCGTGTATTGCTGGATGACCTTGATGCGCTGCTCTTCGAGCCAGCGCTCCGTGTCCAGCTCGACCTGTTCGATACGCCTTTTCTGCTGTTTGATCTTGTTGCGGCGGTTGAATATCTCGTCGATCGGCAGCGAGAACGACGCCCCGACGTTCCACCAGCTCTGCTCGCGGCCCGTGGTGGTCGTGGTCCAGATCTGGTTGCTATTGTCCTGATAGTTCTGGTTGTAGATGTCCGACGAACCGTAATTGTAGTTGGCGTTGAGCTTGAAGTAGTGCTGCCAGTTGCGGCGCACGTTCTTCAGTTCGCGCTCCTGTATCTCGACGGCTTTGTTGTAATACTCCACCTGCGGCGTGTTGCGCGCGTTTTCGAGCAGCTGGTGCAGCGGCGGCAGCTGCAGGCTGATGTAGTCGTCGGGCGAAAGCCGCTGCAGGTCGCTGTATCCGAATTCGAAGTCGGGGGAGTTGCCTTGTGCCGTCGCGGCGACGGCCGTCAGCAGCAGCCATAGTGTGAAGACCGCTCTTTTCATAGTTGCTGTTTTTATACGTTTTCTTTCTGTATGAACGCCGTGAATGTGCGCAGAATTATCTTCAGGTCGAACCACGGCGACATTTTGCGGGCGTACTCGATGTCGAGCTGCTTGCGCTGTTCGGGCGAGAGTTTGCCCGCCTGTCCGCGTTTCTCGACCTGCCACAGGCCCGTGAGGCCTGAGGGGCACATGAAACGTTCGATATATTCGTCGCTCGTGAGGCGTTCGGCTTCGTAGAGCGGCAGCGGGCGGTTGCCCACCACCGACATGTCGCCCCGCAGGATGTTGAAGAGCTGCGGCAGCTCGTCGATGCTGTATTTGCGCAGGAAGCGGCCCAGACGGGTGATGCGGGGATCGTTCTCGATCTTCACGAAGGCGTTTTCCTGCTCGGTCTCGACCTTGTGGTGGTGGGTCTCTTCGGCGATCACGAAGTCGTCCGCATACAGCATCCCGTTTTGGGTGTCTTCCAGCAGTCTGCGCATCTCTTCTTCGCCGAGGACCATTTTCCCCGAATCGGCCTCCTGCGGCTGGGCGGCGTACTGGTTCAGTTCGCCCAGCTCTTTGAGCCGCCGGTCGGCGTCGGTGCGCATCGAGCGGAATTTCAGGAAGTCGAAAATCCGGTAGTTGCTGCCGACGCGCTTCGATTTGTAGACCACCGGTCCGGGGCTATCGAGTTTGATGGCTGCCGCCACGACGATCAGCAGCGGCGAGAGCAGGAGGATCGCCGAGAGCGATGCCGCGATGTCGAAGGTCCGTTTCCAGAGCGGCATGCGGAAAATCTGCACTTCGGGGCTGTTCTGCGCGACGGGCTTGTGCGTGAAGGCGTAGTCGCCCATGAATTGCAGCATGCGCAGGAAATCCTTCCGCGGCATGTCTCCCGCAATGGCGCTGTTCACCCCTGCGCGCAGGTATTCGCGGCGTTCCCTTTCGGTCAGTTCCCGCGAGGTGATGAGCACGATGCCCCCGCCCGGCCACGAATTGAGGAGCCGGATATCGGAGAGGTCGGCGGCCGGGTCGCGCTGTTCGTAGAGGATGAACGCATGATCCGTCCTGAGCGACGTCAGCGTGCGCATCGCCGAGCCGATGTCCCCCACGACGTACATCCTGCCTTCGACCATTTCCGAGAAGCGGGCCGTGTGGCTGCCTTTGCCTTTGATGTAGATGACGGGGTATTTCAATCGAGAATCTTTTTAATGCGTATTTTGAGCTCCTGCGGGTTGAACGGTTTGACGATGTAGTCCTCCGCGCCCTCTTCCAGCAGGCGGATGCGTTCCGAGGTGCTGTCCTCGCTCGAAAGCATCACGACCGGGATCTGCTTGAACAATTCGTTGTGTTTGAGGTATTCCAGAAATTCGTCGCCGCGCATTTCGGGCATGCGGATGTCCGAGATGATCAGGTCCGGCATGTGGCCGGCGAGCAGCCGTTTGATGGCGTGCAGCGGATTCTGCACGTAATGGCAGTCGTAATCCGCTTGGAGGTATGCGTAAAGAATTTTGGCGATCTGCTCCTTGTCGTCTACGATCAGTATTTGTTTCTTGTTCATGTCGGTTCGTTCGTTGCCGTGGGTGTGTCGCAGCTATGTCTCTCCGCTTCCGGTGCGTGCCGCAGGGGGCATGCGGGCCGCCTGCGGAGGGTCTGGCCTGAGTTTCGACAGTAAATGTAGTAAATATTCGCTATGAGTCACTTTTTTCCCGTTGCAAATATCGGAAAAATATTTGTCATTCTAAACTTTTGAGGTAATTTATAACGCAAAAACGCCCGGCTTCTCCTGCTCCGGGACTGCGATGATATTAATTTTTTCCGGAAATACTATGGTGTTAATCAAAAAAAATGGTAGTTTTGTGCAATTGTCCGGGCTTCCCACGGCCGGACGGTTTTGTTAAACCGATGAAGCGATGGAGTGTAACGAATGCGTAAATTCCGACGACGGCCGTCCCCGGTTACTCGTTGCCGAGGATAATCCGAGTAATTTCAAACTGGTAGAAGTGCTGCTGCGTCGTGATTACGAACTGGTGCATGCATGGGACGGCCGGCAGGCCGTCGATATGTTCGCCGAAGTACACCCCGATCTGGTATTGATGGATATCAACATGCCCGTCATGGACGGTTATGACGCGCTGCGGCTTATCCGCGAGCGTGCTCCCGACATTCCCGTTATCGCACTTACGGCCTATGCTTTCGAAACCGATCGTCAGCGTATGTTTCAGGCCGGATTCAACGAATGCTTGGCCAAGCCGCTGCGTGCGGACGAGCTTCGCAGCCGTATCGCTTCGCTGCTTTCGCGGTAAAAGAAAAAACTATGACCGGTAATCGAGCGATAAAACACTGGACGCTGCTGCTCCTGAGTTGCTGCATTCTGCTGCCCTCGCTGCTTCGGGCCGAGGAGGCCCGCGGACGGGAGAGCATTCTGATCATTTCGTCCTACAATCCCGACACGCGCCGCATGTCGAGTTTCATCACGGAATTCGAACGTCAGGTCGTGGCGTCGGGCGTGCCGTGCGATATTTACGTCGAGACGCTCGAATGCAAGAGCATCAACGACGCGCCCCTCTGGATTTCGCAGACCGACAACCTGATAACCCGTTACGAATCCAAAGGGGGCCTGCGGGCCATCGTGCTGCTGGGGCAGGAGGCGTGGGCGTCGTTCGTCTCGCTGGGACGCATTCCCAAGGAGGTGATGTGCTTCAGCTGTTTCGTCAGTTCGAACGGCATCGTGCTGCCGCCGCCGGCCGACAGCACCGGCGTCTGGATGCCCCCGTCGATCAACTATATGAATATGGTGGACAGCCTGCACAACGTGGGCGGCCTGCTCAACAAATACGACGTGCGCCGCAACATCGAGCTGATCCGCACGCTCTATCCCGAAGTCGAGAACATCGCCTTTATTTCGGACAACACCTACGGCGGCATCTCGCTGCAGGCGCTCGTGCGTGAGGAGATGGAGAATTATCCCGACCTGAATCTGGTGCTGGTGGACAGCCGCGACGGCGACGAGGCTTCGCATGCGGCCTATGCGTCGCTTCCGCCCCGGTCGGCCGTGATGCTCGGCACGTGGCGCGTAGGCAGCGACGGCGAATACCTCATGCAGCGTTCGCTCAACGATCTGGTGCAGCTCAATCCCCGTCTCCCGGTCTTCTCGATCACTCAGACGGGCATCGGCGACGTGGCCGTGGGCGGTTTCGTCCCCAACTACGAGAACGGCGCCAACGTCATCGCGGCCCAGATCAAGGAGTATTATAAGACCGGCAGCATGGAAGGTGCGCATTTCCATCTTTCGGACGGCGGGTACGTCTTCGACTCGCGCAAGCTCAAGGAGCTGAAGATCGCCGAGTACGCTTTGCCGAAAGGCAGCGTTATCGAGGATACGGTGGCTGCCAAACTCTCGAAATATTCGCACTATATCGAGCTGCTCGTGGTCGGAATCGTACTGTTGGTGCTGCTGCTGATCTTCGTGGCCTTCCTGTTCCTGCGTACGCGGCGTCTGAAGCGCACGCTCGAAGAGCGCGAAGGCCAGCTGGTGATCGCCCGCGAGAAAGCCGAGGAGTCCGATATGCTCAAGTCGGCCTTTCTGGCCAACATGAGTCACGAGATACGTACTCCGCTGAACGCCATCGTCGGCTTCTCGTCGCTCATGCAGGGCGAGGAACTCTCGCAGGAGGAGCGCGCCGAATACTGCGCCATCGTGGTCAACAATTCCGAAATGCTGCTGACGCTGCTGAACGACATTCTCGACATTTCGTCGCTCGAATGCGGCAAGATCAGGTTCAACTACTCTGCGGAGGAGATCGTGCAGATTTGTCAGCATATCCTCATGACCACGGCCCATACCCGTCAGCCGGGGGTCGAGGGGCGTCTCGAATGCGCCGTTGATTCGTACATGCTCACCACCGACGTCCACCGCCTGTCTCAGATACTGATCAACCTGCTGACCAATGCGGCGAAGTTCACCTCCGAAGGCAGCATCACCCTCGGCGTGGAGATATGCCCCGAACAGAACGAGGTGCTTTTCTCGGTGACCGACACCGGCCCCGGCATTCCGCTCGACAAGCAGGAGATGGTCTTCAACCGTTTCGAGAAACTCGACGGCAACAAGAAGAAGGGTACCGGACTGGGACTGGCCATCTGCCGTCAGATCGCCATGATCTTCGGCGGCCGCATCTGGGTCGATCCGACCTATACGGGCGGCGCCCGCTTTATCTTCGCCCATCCCATCGGACTCCGGCTCCCAGAGGATCGGGAGCACCGTGAGGGGGGGGGATTTGAGCCTTCGGGAGGCGTCAAAACCCTCCGTGTAGCCGATGACGGCAGTCTGGTTCGAACCCGTCGGTAAGCCGTCAAAAGGGCCGCGGCGGCAGTCGCTTCCGCCCGAAATGTAATCTGAAAGGACCCCCGGAGGGTCCTTTTTCTATGGCAGGGTGTGCGTCCGGAGTTGCGGTGCGCCCGGAATGTGCCCGGCAGGGCCTCTGCGCAGGGATTTTCGGGCCGTTCTCCGGGCCGGGCGTTGGGGAATTATTCCACAGCCGTGTGGAATAATTCTACACAATTTTGCATATCTTTGAGCCGCATTTGGACGGTATTTTGCTGCTAATAAATGTTTTAAACATACGGGTGCATCTTGGCGCAAGGATTGGACGTTTGCTCTGTACCCTCATTTTATATACACTCTATGAAATTTGACAAGTTGAAACCCGATTTGCAGAACCTGAATCTGGCCGGCGTGAAGAAGGCAGCTTCGCGTGCGGCCCGTGTCCGCGTGAAGCTGAGCCGCAGGCAGTGGATTGCGATAGCCTGCGCCGCGATCGTCGCGGGCCTGCTGCTTGCTCTGCTGCTTCGGCCGCGGCCGGCGTCGGTCACGCTTCCGGTCGTGGCCGTGGAACCCGTCACCACAGAGGACGTCAATATTTACGGCGATTACGTGGGCCGCATCCGCGCCCAGCAGTTCGTCGAAATCCGTGCCCGCGTCGAGGGCTACCTCGAAAAGATGCTTTTCGCCGAAGGCACCTATATCAAGAAAGGGCAGACGCTTTTCGTGATCGACCCGCTCGTGTACCGGGCGCGTGTCGATAAGGCCAAGGCGCAGCTCAACAAGGCGCGCGCGCAGGCCCTCAAGGCCAAGCGCGACCTCGACCGTATCCGTCCGCTCTACCAGCAGAGCGCGGCCAGCCAGCTCGAACTGGACAACGCCATCGCTTCGTACGAGAGCGCTGCGGCCGACGTGGTGGTGGGCGAGGCCGACCTCACGCAGGCCGAAATGACGCTGGGTTATACCAATGTCAAGTCGCCTATCGCGGGGTATATCTCCGAGCGCAACGCCGACATTGGAACGCTCGTGGGGCCGAACGGCAAATCGCTGCTGGCGACGGTGGTCAAGAGCGACACCGTGCGCGTGGACTTCAGCATGACGGGACTCGACTACCTCAAAAGCAAGGCCCGCAACGTCAACCTGGGCCAGAAGGACTCCACCCGCAAGTGGGACCCCTACATCACCATCACGCTGGCCGACAACACCCAGTATCCGCTGCGCGGACTGGTCGACTTCGCCGATCCGCAGGTCGACCCCGAAACGGGAACCTTCTCCGTGCGCGCCGAGATGGCCAACCCCGACCGCATCCTGCTGCCGGGACAGTTCACGAAGGTGCGCCTGCTGCTCGACGTGCGCGAAGACGCCACGGTCGTGCCGACCAAGTCGGTCGTCATCGAGAAGGGCGGCGCCTACATCTTCGTCATACGGCCCGACAGCATCGCCGAACGCCGTCTGATCGAACTCGGCCCCGAGGTCAACAACCGGGTGATCGTCGAACGCGGCGTCGTTCCCGGCGAGAAGATCGTCGTGGAGGGTTTCCACAAACTGACGCACGGCGACAAGGTCGACCCCGTGCCGGTCCCCGAAAAAAGCAGTGCAACCGAGACGGAGGCGTCTGAAAAATAGCGAGCCATGAAATCGGATTTCTTTATCGACCGGCCCGTGTTTTCAACCGTCCTGTCGGTGGTCATCGTGATCGTCGGCCTGTTAGGACTGGTGATGCTCCCCGTGGACCAGTATCCGCGCATCGTGCCCCCGGTGGTCAAGATCTCGGCCTCCTATCCGGGAGCCAGCGCCCAGACCGTGACGCAGGCCGTGGCGACGCCCATCGAACAGGAGCTGAACGGAACCCCCGGCATGCTCTACATGGAGTCGACGAGCAGCAACTCGGGAGGTTTCTCCGCCACCGTGACCTTCGACATCGACACGGACGCCGACCTGGCGGCCGTCGAGATTCAGAACCGCGTGAAGCAGGCCGAGGCGCGCCTCCCGGCCGAAGTCATCCAGAACGGCATCTCGGTCGAAAAGCAGGCTTCGAGCCGGCTGATGACCATCACGCTGCTGTCGAACGACCCCAAGTTCGACGAAATATACCTCTCGAACTACGCCACGCTCAACGTGCTGGACAT
>OLWL01001461.1_pt1 | contig 13115 bp, 7 predicted proteins | sample 1674151 | NCBI WGS metagenome assembly OLWL01 (sample SAMEA103958148, study PRJEB25191) | human gut metagenome
ATAAGCAGTTTGGTTATATGCTTACTAATCCGCCTTATGGCAAATCATGGAAAGAGGACAAGAAAAAAATTTATCATGATAAGGATCTGCTTGATGCACGCTTCAACTTGAAATTGACTAATTTCATCGGAGAAGAAGAAATCGTGGATTCTACGCCTCGCACAAGTGATGGACAACTTCTCTTTATTCTCGAAGAAGTGGATAAAATGAAGTCCTTGGAAGCACAACCACAAGGCTCAAGAGTGGCTTCCATTCACAATGGCTCATCTCTGTTTACAGGCGATGCAGGCTCTGGTGAATCCAATATCCGTCGCTATCTTATTGAGAACAATTTGGTGGATGCAATTGTACAATTGCCTAATAATATTTTCTATAATACCGGTATCAGTACCTATGTATGGTTGCTGAGCAATCATAAACAAGACCGTAAGGTGCAACTTATTGATGCTTCCAAAGCTTTTGACAAGTTGCGCAAGAATCTGGGTAGCCGTAACTGCGAGGTAGCGCCTAAGGATGCAGACGATATTGTACGTATTTACATGAATCGCACCGAATGTGAGGCAAATGATGACGTACGCATTTCGAGCAAGATTTTTGATGGTGACGACTTCCGCTATTACAGCGTACAAATAGAGCGTCCGCTACGTTTGCGCTGCCGTTTCTCTGCCGTTAAGTGCGATGAACTTCTTTTTGATTCTTCCATGATGGAACTATCAAAGTGGCTTTACCAAACGTATGGAGACAAGGTGTTTAGCGGTCTCGAAGCAGAGGTGACTGATATCAAAGAATACCTCAGTGAGAACGAGCTAAAGCTAACGGACAAGAAATTTGCTACCTTGGTGAGTGCTAAGAAGTGGCAAGAGCGTCGTGCTCTGCAACAAGCTGCAATGAAGTTCATGCACAAAGTGGGAACGGCTGAATACGATGACTACAACCTTTTCCTTGCGTTAAACCAAAAGGCGAACAAAGAACTAGGATTAAAATTGACTGCTGCCCAGTTGAAAAACATCTTGCGTACCAATGCAGTACAAGATCCAACGGCAAAGCCTGTCATTGCTAAAGTACTCAAGGCAAAGAACAAGGACATTCCAGCTTTCTTAGCTACTTACGGCATAGATGAAAGTCTTTTGCCCGATTATGGCTATTACCGGCAAACGGATGGTACTTATGTGACTTACGAAGCCGATAGTGACCTGCGTGATACAGAGAAGATTCCAGTAAAGGAGGATATTTGGGAGTATGTGCAGCGTGAAGTAAAGCCTTATGTGGCAGAAGCGTGGATTAACCTTCCTGTTACCAAAATTGGATGCGAGATTTCGTTCAATAAGTATTTCTATAAGCCTGCTAAGCTTCGTTCTTTAGAGGAGAATGAGCGTGATATTCTGGATTTAGATCGACAGAGCCAAGGGTTTATTGAATCATTACTTAAAATGATGTAGGTTTATGGAGAAATATAGTAGCTATAAGGACAGCGGTGTACATTGGCTTGGAGAAATCCCGAGTCACTGGTCATTGAGAAAAATGAAGTACACTTTTGTTGAGCGCAGTCAAAAAGGCTTTCCTAAAGAGCCTCTTTTGGCAGCTACTCAAAGCTATGGCGTTATAAAAAAAGAAGATTATGAAGTTAGAACAGTTGAAGCACTGAAGAATTTAGAGACTCTCAAACTAGTCGAGATAGGCGATTTTGTTATTAGTCTGCGTTCTTTTCAGGGTGGTATCGAATACTCACATTGCAGAGGTATTATTAGCCCTGCATATACAATTCTTACACCTACCCATATTACAACAGATTATTTTAAGTTTCTTGGTAAGTCTTCAATTTTTATAAATCTACTCAAAAGCACGGTTACAGGAATTAGAGAGGGGCAAAATATAGACTACAATAAGCTAAAGTCTGAATATATGCCTATACCTCCCATTGCGGAACAACAATCCATGGCTACCTATCTCGACAAGGCCACTGCCGAAATAGACAAAGCTATTGTCCAACAGCAGCGTATGATTGATTTGCTCAACGAAAGAAAGCAAATCATCATTCAGCGTGCAGTTACGAAAGGGCTAGACGAGAATGTGGAAATGAAGAATTCAGGATTGAATTGGCTGGGACAGATACCATCACATTGGGAACTTGTAAGATTAGGCTATTCTTCCAGGATTAGAGCAAGACTTGGATGGCGAGGCCTTAAAGCAAATGAATATGTTGATAGTGGTTACGTATTTCTTTCTGCATTCAACATTGTAAATAATAAGATGCAATGGGATAATGTAAATTTCATCAATAAGTTCCGCTATGATGAATCACCTGAAATAAAGCTTAAAATTGGAGATATTTTATTAGTAAAAGATGGTGCCGGTATTGGTAAATGTGCTAGAGTTGATAAACTTCCCTTAGGGGAAGCAACTGCAAATGGTTCACTAGCATTTATAACGCCAAAACCAGATTTAGACTATAGATATTTGCACTATTTTTTAATATGTGACAGTTTTAAAAAATACACAGAATTGTTACTAACAGGAATGGGAGTACCTCATTTTACGCAAGGTGCAATGAAAAAAGTAAAAATTCCAATTCCCCCAATCAACGAGCAAAAAAGAATTGTTTTTCATTTGGATAAAGAAGTCGGTGAGTTTGATTTAGCCATAGGAAGATTAGAAAAACAAATATCATTCCTTCAAGAACGCAAGCAAATCATCATCAGTGAAGTAGTAACAGGCAAAATAAAAGTATCATAACATGGCAACAAAAAATATAGAACCGAACTTACGGCTTATCAGTGAATATACCAAATTGGGGAAAGATGACAGATTCCGTATTCCGGAATACCAAAGAGGCTATTCATGGACAACTATGCACTGCGATAAGTTGTGGCAAGACATAGAGGCATTTATCGACTCAGGAGCAGACGACCCTTATTTCTTTGGAACAATCATTATTGATTGCTCCACGGATAATTGTCTGAACTTGATTGATGGGCAGCAACGCACAACAACGTTTCTTCTTCTTCTGAAAGCATTACAGCTCCGCTTGAAAGAAGCTTTAGACACCATACAAGTAGGACCTGATACTAGAGCCCTCTATATGGGGCTTTCAAAAAGTCAAGATGCCATCTACACAATTCTGTATAAGGCTGATGATGTGAAACAAGTAGAGATTCAAGACGATTGGAATAAAGCAAAGGGTATTACCATCTTGGAAAACAAGAGTATCAATGAACTCTACAAAGATGACTTCCAAAATATCATAGAGGCAGAGACCTACGTTGAAGCCGAGAAAGCCGTCCATAAAATACCTCGCAAGCAAAAAGACAATAAGTACACCAATTTCTTCCGAAATTTCAAGTATTTCTACGAGAAGTTGCTTTTGTACTCAGAGTCAAATTTGAATAACTTTGCCAAGATATTCCTAGGTAAGTGCCAAATTATTGAGATTAAGAGTTGGCAGATAGAACAGGCCATTACCATGTTTAATTCACTCAACTCCACCGGTATGCCGCTATCGGATGCCGACATCATTTCTGCACAATTATTTTCGAAAGAGGACGATAAAGATACATTCATCGACAAATGGCAAGGAATCACGCTGTTGGCCAACCAACTTAGCCAAAGAAAGGTGATGAATATAGATGCCGTATTGCAACAGTTTATGTACATCAACCGTGCTAAGAACAATCACTACGGACTGAACCAGGTCACCACTCCCGGTATTCGTAAGTACTATACCATCGAACATTCAGAACTTCTGAATGAGCCGATGGCACTTTGCGATTCCTTCGAGAAAATACTCCAGACTTGGAACAAGATAAAGGATTACCCCATTATTAAACTCCTGCTTAAGTTTAATGAAAACTTCAAGATGTTTTTAATGGCCTATCTCTACCGATTCGATGTAAATGATCTTTGCCCTGAAGACGTACAACCAATAGCAGAATGCTTGCTCCGCTTGTTTGCCATTATCGAAGTGGGTGATGTAGGTTTCTCTTCCTCCAATTTCAAGACCTTCCTTTTCAACGAGAACTTCCGTCTGGTAGACGAAAACTACGATATCTATCAGATTGAGGCTGATTTCAGCAAACATATTGAAGTTACTTGGAAGAAGGAAGATGTGCTCGATTATCTCAAGGAATACGACAAGAACATTCTTGTCTTCCTAAATGAGTATCTTTACGCTAAGGAGCAAAATCGCAACTTTGATTTTGACGACCGTGTGAATGTAGAACATATCATGCCGGCGAGCGGACATAACATAGAGGCCATTCGCATGGATGTGCATATCAAAACGAAGGAAGAGTTTGACGCACTGGCCAACTTACTGGGAAATAAAATACTGCTTGAAGAAGACATCAACAAATCAATCAGCAATGACTGGTTTAAGACAAAAAAAGGCAGTACCATTCAGAGTAAACGCGGGTATAAGGGCAGTCGTTACGGCATGGCCCTGGACCTTTCAAAATACCCTAAGGATAAATGGGGAAAGAAAGATATTGAAGACGCAACAGCTATCGTTGCCGAACGTATCGTTAAATTCATCTTCAAAAAGTAAAAGCTTATGGTAACATCTGCAAAGAGCAACGAACAAGCCTTTGAGTGGCTGATAGAACAAGCACTTGTAGGAAATACTAAAGAAGAGCGAGAACATAATAAAGAAATAGCTGACTTTGACACGCAGAACCCAGGTAACGAAAAGTTTTACTGGGGCCGTCCTGCTGACCTAAATAAAGAGTTGGCCGTCGACACTGTGCGCTTATGGTCATTTTTGAAAGCTACGCAGAGCGAAAAGCTCAAAGAGCACAAGGGTAAAGATTTGGAAAAATCTTTACCAAGACAAATATCCAAAATCATCTCCACCAAGGGCATTCTGGAAGTGTTAAGAAAAGGTGTGGATTTGGATAATCTTGAAGATATTAAACTGTTCTATCCCAAACCTTCCGAGGCTGACAGTGAGGAGAGCAAACGACTTTACGCACAAAACCAATTCTGCGTAACGCGCCAGCAAACATTCTCATCAACCAATCCCGGACAGGAGATTGACTTGCTGATTAGTGTGAACGGATTGCCTTTATTTACCATCGAACTGAAAAATCCATGGACAGGACAGACCGCTCGCTATAATGGCATCAAGCAGTACAAAGAAGAGCGCAATCCAAAAGAACCTTTGCTGAACTACGGACGATGTTTGGCGCACTTTACCATGGACAAAGATGAAGTGTATTTTACCACACGGCTCAATGAAGGAAAGACTTTTTTTATGCCCTTCAATCAAGGTCTGCCTGACGGCCTTGGTGCAGGAAATCCTGTAAACGAAAATGGCTACAAGACTTCCTATATGTGGGAGCGCATTCTGACAAAGGCCACTTTATCGGACATCATCATGAACTACGCGCTCTTTGATTATGGAGAAACGAAAACAAAGAAAAAAGTTCCTCATATCCTTAGAAATGCCAAGAAACTAATCTTTCCACGTATCCATCAATTGGATGTGGTAGATAAACTGATTGCAGATGTAGAAGAAAAGGGTGTAGGAAAGCGTTATCTGATTGAACATTCAGCAGGCTCTGGAAAATCAAACTCATTGACGTGGCTGGCTTTTAAGTTGATTAAGGCTTGTGCTTTATCCGAAAGCACTGTGCGTTCTCGTGGATTGGGACAACAGCTATTTAACACTGTGATTGTTGTAACAGACCGTCGTATCCTTGATAAACAAATTACTGATAACATTAAGGCATTCGGTCAAAGTGAGAAAACGATAGCTCATGCAGATAGTTCAAACGAACTGAAAACAGCTATAGAAGGTGGCAAGAGAATTGTGATAACAACAATACAGAAATTTCCCTTTATCTGTGGGACTATTGCTGACGTTAGTGACCATAATTTCGCCATCATCATTGACGAAGCCCACTCTTCACAAAGTGGGATTGCCGCAGACAAAATGAATACTACAGTACAACGTGATCCAGACCAAGAAGGATCTGATACAGACGAGTTGATAGCCAAACTAATTCGTGACCGCAAGATGTCGAGCAACTGCTCATACTTTGCCTTTACAGGTACACCGAAGCGTGAAACATTAGAGCGCTTTGGTTGGCAAGATCAAGAAGGAAAATTCCATCCTTTCCACCTATACAGTATGAAGCAGGCCATTGAAGAAGGCTTTATTTTGGATGTGCTAGTGAACTATACCACCTATAAGAGTTACTATGAGCTTATCAAGTCGATTGAGGATAACCCACAATATGACGAAAAGAAAGCTCAAAAGTTACTGCGTCGTACAGTGGAGCGCCATCCTGACACCATCGCAGTGAAGGCAGATACTATGCTCCAGCACTTCGATAGTAAAGTATTCCGCCAGCGAAAGCTAAAGGGCAAAGCCAAAGCAATGGTTGTAACAAAGGACATAGAATGCGCCATCCACTACTATAAAGCGTTAACCGACCTTGTGGTAAAACTAAAGTTGCCTTACAAAGTTCTCATCGCCTTCTCTGGTGAAAAAGAGGTAAATGGCGTTACCTATACCGAAGCCGGACTAAATGGCTTTGCAGAAACAGAAACAGCAGAAAGGTTTGAATCAGACGAAAATCGAATTTTAGTGGTGGCCAACAAGTACCTTACAGGTTTTGATCAACCTAAACTATGCGCCATGTACATTGATAAGCCTTTGGCAGGTGTGTTGGCAGTACAGGCGTTATCACGCTTAAATCGTGCAGCCCCAGATTTGTCTAAGCGTAGTGAGGACCTCTTTATTTTGGACTTCTACAATAAGAAGGACGATATGGAAGAGAGTTTCAGTCCCTTTTACACTTCTACAACTTTGTCTGAACCTACCGACGTTAACATTCTACATGAGTTGCGTAGTACTTTGTTGTCTATCGGGATCTTTGATGAAGAAGACGTCAAACAATTCATGGAAATCTATATGAGTGGTGCAGAACCTGATAAATGGGTTCCCATTACAGATGCTGCAGCTCATCGATTCAACCACGAGATTGAGTTTGATGAGAATGGTAAAGCAGACTTCAAAATCAAATGCAAGCAGTTTGTAAAAGTCTATTCTCGTGTAGCTGCCATCATGGATTATGAGGTGCTCAACTGGGAAAAGATGTTCTGGTTCCTTCGTTTCTTAATTCCCAATTTGCATGTAGATGTGCCTGGCCGTGACGACCTCAAAGACCTATTGGATTCAGTAGACTTGAATACTTATGGTTTGCGCCGTACAGGATTGAATGAAAAGATAGAATTAGATTCTAGCGAAACTGTTCTCGATCCTACCAAAGCAGCTATGGCAGGTGCAGGCACAAGTGATGATGCAAAAGAAGAACTCGACGTAATTCTGCAAGAATTCAATGATAAATGGTTCAAAGGTTGGGATACTACCCCTGAAGAGCAGAAAGTCAAACTTACTGCCATTGTCAATGCCGTCAAGCAGGACAACGACTACCTTACACTCATTGTGGGTAATCCTGATAAACAAGCTGCAGAAGAAGCACTTGACAAAATTATCGACCGAATTGTGCGCAGACAACGCCAGAAAGATATGTCGCTCTACAAAGAATATATGAACGAGGATTTTAAAATCAATTTCCGGTCGCTGGTGACTAGAATGATTGAAACACCTTCGTTGGTAACTATAAAATAATAAATTGAATTAGATATGCCAACAGTAGATTTTTATAAGAACCTCGGTTATGATTTCTATCAATACGAAGACGAAGAAGAACTTCGTGGACTAACTCCCGGTGGTTTCAATGGTGGTGATAATTCTTTGAATGTGAAGGATTTCAATGATCTTGAACTACAAGCTACACGAGATATAATTGCGTGCTATCTTCGCCCTATTGGAAGAATCAATACGTCTTCCACATCCTATGGGCTAAAACATTTAATAGAACGTGCTCTCCATATTGAAACCCAAGGCGTAATAAATTATGTTAACAATGGCAGCGTAATCTTGGCTATGTATGATGCAGGATTCCGTATCAAACGCCTAAAGGACGGCTCGCCAAATTGCTACTTTGACGTTTCCAGGAAGAGTATAAACAACTTGAATAAGTACGTTAATAAATAGGTAGTAGAGCTTCTACGACATAATCTTAAACCTGTAAATGCAAGATTGAGGCCTGAGTTCGTTTTCCTTTCAATATCAATATCAATTGGAATATAGGTAAATAATAACACGCTTGGATTTAATCCTTGCATAACAAAAAACAATACACTATGGGACTATTAGATTTCATATTTGGCAGAAAGAAGGAAACAAAAACTTCTATGCCACAACCGGCTGCTAAGCCGCAAGCTACGACTTCAAGGCAAATAACGAGCGCAACTTCTGCTCCCAAACCAGCAGAACTTAGTATTGCACCATTTGTGTTCGAATCGAATCAACATCAACGTTACGAGAATGGCAATCCTGTAAAAGGTCTGCAAGAATGTCCACGTACTGTAAAGGTTGAAAAGAATGTAAATGGCTGTAGTGGCTATCAACTTAAAAGCGGTGATGGCTATATCGTTCGTATGATTAATGGCGATACCGGTCAGCCTCAGATGTCAGCTAAGCCTATGCGTGTCATCAAATCAACTGCTAACGTAGTAACGCTTCGAGGATATATGGTAAGTGCTCAGACTCCTTTTGGCTTTCAGGATGTTGATATGACAGATTATGGACTCACTGTTTCTTTGAAAGATGGAAAGGTCGTAAAGTGTATTCTTCATATGTATGACCGTAATGTGGATATTGAGTATCGAAAAGTGCCAACAGGAACATCCTCTAAATCTTCAGCTTCAGTGAAAAAAGAATTTACTGAAACAGAATTGTACGTAAGCCAAGCATTAGCACAATTAGGTGTAGGAAATGACGGTGATGCTGTATATCATCCGCTTTATAAAGCATGGCGGTCATTTCAAAATAATCCCAGCCAACTTAAGAAAATTATTAATACAGGCGAATTTGGTAAGGGCATGATGGTATTCTTGTCATATGGGTACAGACATTGATGACAGACAGCAGCTATCAAGTATTGCTTATTTGTTTTTGAGTCTTGCTATACAAAACAATCAAAGTGATATAAATCTTGTATTAACCCGTTTACTCGTAATGCTAAATAACCGTGAGGCTTTAGAATACACGGTCTCTTCCGTTGTTAATAAGGACGAAGGTATGATGTTTATGAATATGGGATCTTTTAATGCTAGAGATGCCCTGTTTAAAATGGAATACGCTGATTTATCGAGAGACCATCGTTTGTTGACTGTAGACACCTTTGCGCAAGCATACCAAGACCTAATGAGTAAAATTCAATCCGGTTTCTTTGGTAAAAGCAAAACAGATGTTTCCATTATTACAGAGGGAAGAAAACTTCATAAAGAAGTTTTAGACTATCTCGTAAATAAGGTCATTGAGGAAAACGATATTGATTTTTAATTTGGTAATTTATGGCTTGGAAGAAGGCAACAATACAACTCGATAACGGAGCCTGGGCTGATGCTCAGGTTCCAGAAATCGTGTCTGCAAGTAGAAGCACGGATATTCCTGCTTTCTATGCAGACTGGTTCTTTCATCGATTGGAGAAAGGCTACTCAGCATGGACAAATCCGTTTAATGGAAAGAAAATTTATGTGTCGTATCAGAATACGCGCTTTATCGTGTTTTGGTCGAAGAATCCAGAGAAGTTAATCCCTCACTTAGATAAGTTAGAACAGCATATACCTAAGATAAAGTGTTACGTTCAGTACACCCTTAATGACTATGTCGCTGAATGGCTTGAGAAAGGTGTGCCTTCTGTTGAGAGGCGTATTGATACCTTCAAACGACTTGTGGATAAGCTTGGTAAAGGTCATGTGATTTGGCGTTACGATCCCTTGATTCTTACCGACCAAATCTCTATGGATGATTTGTTGCATAAGATTGAGTATATTGGCAATCAGCTCAAAGGCTATACTGAAAAGTTGGTGTTTAGCTTTGCCGATATTGAGTCCTATAAGAAGGTTAAGAACAACCTCATTCGCAACAATGTTCATTACCAAGAATGGACACAGGAGCAGATGATAGAGTTTGCCAAGCGTCTGTCGGCACTTAATAAAGCCAATGGTTGGAACTACGAATTGGCCACTTGTGGTGAGAAGCCTGAATATAAAGAATATGGTATTCAACCTAATCACTGCGTGGATGACACTTTGATGATTCGTTTTGCATGGCGCGACGAAGATTTGATGAAGAAGCTAGGCGTGGAGATACAAGCTAAGAATCCAAATCCAAATCTGTTTGATGAGCTGGAAGTTATTCCAGAAAATGCCATCATGCTTGACGATGGTGTTCATTATGCCATCAAAATGAAAGACAATAAAGACAAGGGCCAACGAGCCCTATGTGGATGCATGGTAAGCAAAGATATTGGGCAATACGATACTTGTCCGCATCAGTGCGAATACTGTTATGCCAACACAAGTAAAGAACTTGCATTGGCGAACTATAAGGAAGCCAGAGAATCTGGCTTCCAATGTGAAACTATAACAGGAAGATAAGATGTCGAAGTATAAAGACAAGATAAAGAAACTGCCTCGTGTTACCTTGGATGCAATATCCGAGGTGTGTCGTGGTATGCTTCCATCAGAATATCGAAGTCATCCATGGGACTTACCCTATGGAGATAAAAATTTCGCAAAAATCTTTGATCAAGAAGACCAATTGAATGGCTATGCAGCTGCATATACAAATTGGCATAAGGGAAAACTGCATATTGCTTTTGACCATACACCTTCAGATACATTTGTCGGCGAGATTGCGGTAATAGACTGGGCTTGTGGGCAGGGATTGGCTACAATTTTCCTTCATGAGTATCTCGAAGAGAAAGGTTATAACTGTCGTATCAAAGAAGTCATACTTGTTGAACCTTCAGAGAAAGCTCTTGACCGCGCCAAGTTTAATATTGAAGCCATTGATAACAAAATCAAAGTCTCAACAGTCAATAAAAAGTTGGATGAGGTAATTGATTTTGATATTAAGCTTTTTGAAAATCGAAAGGTTATACACCTATTCTCTAATATCTTCGACATTCAAGGAATCAGTCTTAAGCATATTTCAGAAAACCTACTTGTAAATCTTTCGAAGAACAACTATATAATTTGCGTTAGTCCTTACTACAAGCAAGTAGAAAGTCGCTACAATACATTTCTTCAATATTTCCAACGTCCACTTGCATGGCAGTTCCGCGAGTCACAGTCACAAAAAGACGTTTTAGGATATACTTATAATATATTGTCCTTAAAGCTCCTTGCTGATAAGACTGGGCAGATAATTAAATATGATTTTTTCCCCGCATCACAATTCCGTGCATGTTTCGCATTGGAATGTGTAAAGCCAATAGTAGAAGATTATACTCCCCACACATACTTTGATTTGTATGCGCCATATGAACTTGGTGCAAGCATAAGTGATGGCGTTGAGCCAATCTTTGCCGTTCTTAATAACATTATTAACCGAGGGCTTCCTACAAAAGTATCCTTAAATATTGAAAATATTCTTAGCAAGAAATTGTCTTGTTCTGAAGTTTCAACGCTTTATGGTGGCTTTCGTTTCAACTCATTGTTGGATCATGCTGACGAACTAAAACTAAAGGAATATGCCGAGGCTGGAGATTTAGGTGAAGACTTGCACATCAATCAATTGCTCTATACGCCTTTAGCAATAGCAAGAGTACAGAAGGTTCTTGTGGAAGCTTTGATTAGCCATCGTTTGAATTTACAGAAAGACGAGTGGAATATACTCATAGAAGAATGTGACATCCCATTTGCAAAACTGGCCATTGAAGATTTCAAGGAAATGTTCAACCATCTTGCAGCTTTGTCTCAAGACTTTGATAATATGCGTGTTCCACATATAAATATGTATGTTATCTCTAGTAAGGTTTACAAGGATTCACCGCTTCTTGAGGAGGATGCTATCTTTGAGGCAACGGAAGAAATACGTAATACGACTTTTGACTTGGTTATTAGGTACTCTTCAACCCCAAAAACGGAAGACTGCAGTTTTACTGAATATCAAGTAAGCAACGATAGTTTCTATTGCATATTCCCAGCAACCGTACATTATGCTGAACGTTACATCTATACTACAGATGGATTGGAATATAATCCGTTAGTAAACGATGATAAGGAACCAATCGACGAAGCAGTTGAGCATCTAAGATATTTTTTACAGTTACTTTTTAGAAAGGAAGATTTCCGCCCAGGTCAGCTTTCTATTCTCTCAAGAGCGTTGCAGAATAAATCGGTTATTGGTTTGTTACCGACTGGTGGTGGTAAATCACTCACTTATCAATTGGCTGCATTCCTACAACCGGGCGTAAGTCTTGTTATAGACCCTCTCGTATCTCTTATGAAGGATCAATACGATGGACTTATCTATGCAGGTATAGACTGTTGCACCTACATCAATTCACAAGTTGCGGATACGCGCGCAGAGCGTGAATACGATATGGAGCATTCTAAGTGTCTATTCGTATTCATGTCACCTGAACGTTTGTGTATTCATGGTTTCCGTCAGAGACTTCGTAATATGCAAGACCTAAATGTGTATTTTGCGTATGGTGTTATTGATGAGGTTCATTGTGTTTCCGAATGGGGACATGATTTCAGATTTTCATATTTACATTTAGGGAGGAATCTCTATCAATATGTTTTGCCAAAGCAAAGTTCTGGACATGAACATATTTCGTTGTTTGGATTGACAGCAACGGCTTCATTTGACGTTTTAGCTGATGTCGAACGAGAACTATCTGGTGAAGGTGCGTTCCCTTTAGACAATGATGCCGTTGTTAGATATGAAAATACTAATCGACTGGAACTTCAATATCGAGTAGTTCAAATTGATGCTTCTGGTTGCAAAGATAAATGGGCTGTCTATGAACGAAAGAATGATATAGCGGCTCAAGTCTTAGGTGAATCTTTGGATTGTCTCAAAGAACTTGAAAAGCCAGATAACATCAAACGCATCAAAAACAGATTTCTCCAACGAGAAAATATTATGGATGATGATGTGATAGATGAAATCAGCAATCGAGACATTACGGTTTCTGTAGATAATGAATGGGCTACGAGTGAAAACAGTAATGCTTCAGCCATTGTAT
>OLWL01001463.1_pt1 | contig 13077 bp, 5 predicted proteins | sample 1674151 | NCBI WGS metagenome assembly OLWL01 (sample SAMEA103958148, study PRJEB25191) | human gut metagenome
GAAAATAAGAACAAGTCCGTAATTAAAAAGATGGACAAGAGTTGTAAGATTCATCAGGAAAAATCCTCCATTAGAAAAGATATATTGATATAGAAGTATTGTAACTTGAAAACGGGAAAAAAGCTATATCCTGATATGCTATTCACGTCGAAAAAAATGTAATTCGTGCTGTTTTGCTCTGATGTAGTAAAAAATTTTGTAAAATAAACAAAATATTGTTATTTTACGGAGTGTTCACCACAATAAACAGGGGGAGACATATGAAAGAGAATTTTTGGAAACGGATATTACATGACAGGCAGAAGAGACGGATTATGCTGCTATGTCTGATCGCACTGATTGCGGTTACGACGTTTGCTGCCTTTACGATCCACAAAACATCGGATCGGAACGGACAGGCAACGCCCGGGCAGGATCAGGTAGCAGATGCAGCGCATCTGACAGAGGAAGATGCCGGCTCGGATTTGAAAACAGATACCGGAGCAGATACTGAAACAGATCAGGACTATGAGGATCCGGCAGTTTCTTCGGATACAAAAGAAAAGGACGCTGTGCAGAAGAAAAGCCTGCTTGGCAGACTGAAGGATACGCTGAAGGGAAATGATAATGCATCCACCGGCGCAGCAGACAATCCTTCCGGACAGGATAACCAGAAAACAAATACAAACAGAAAGTATCGTGTCAAGTTTTATACGGACGGAGGAAGCAAGCTGAAAAGCTGCAAGGTAAAATCGGGCACCAATATCAGCAGTCTGCCGACCCCTTATAAAAATGATGCTATTTTTGTGAGCTGGTATTATGACAAGGACAAAAAGAAGCTTGCCAGCGGTAATGATACGATACAGAAAAATACAAAGCTTTATGCGGATTATATAGCGCAAAGCCCTGTAGAAGGCGTGGAAACCGTCAATTTTGCAAGTGCGCTGGATGTGGGAAAGGATTTTACGATCAAAATAGAGACATCCGATCCGGGCATGGATGCGGCGGCAGTAAAAGCTGCAATCACCGCAACCAATCTGACAGATCCAAAGCAGAAGGATATTATCAATGTTTCCGGTGCAAACGGAAGCTTTGTGATTTCCGGTAAAAATCCGATTTCCGAAGATGGCGGACTTGGTGTGCAGGATGGATTTGCAGATGGTTCTACCTATCGTATTGCACTGACAGATGAAAGACTGTGTTTTTCCGGTCAGCCGCAGACAGCAAGAGAGTATAATTTTACGACTGCAAAGCAGCAGGTCATGAACATTGCATTAAATGCAGACATGATCTACATTCCGGCTGAGGATGTCAGCAATATCACAAGTGATGGGAAGCATGTGGATTCTTTACATATCGCCCTGTATCAGGCAGACGGCAACGGTACATTGGGACCGGCTGATCTGACAGTCGGAGAATTTGACTATACAAAGGGTGAACTTGCGGTAGGAGATACGGTATCGATCTATGCAGGTCTCAGACCGGATCTGCGTACCCTTGATACGCCCGCAGAACAGAATGGTGATCTGGCATACGTAAAGATCACAGGAAAAAACGGAAATCGTTATAGTTACAAAAATGCAGATGCCGAGGATGTTATTTTTGAACCGGATATGCTGCCTCTCCCGGCAGATGCGGATCAGGATATGGCAGCAAATACTGTTACAGTAGAAAATAAATACCTTGATTTCTCTTCGGACGTATATGCCAATATCGATCTGGACAGCCAGACGACAGTTGATGTTGGTGATTTTCTCATGTTCTATACAGGGGATTTTACCAAACAGACAGGAGAAGATGCGGCAACGATCACAAAGTATGGCAAGATCACGGATGTAGAGGAAAAGGAAGATCTTACCGTTATCACGTTTGAAGACACAAAGTGGGACGATGTACAGGCTGCAATGGATATCTATGCAAATGATGCAGTTTCCGGGCAGGAATTGCTGGAGGGTGTAGAGACGAAGACACTGGAAGCACAGATCGAGCAGCAGGCAGTCGACAGTGGTTTTGCCGAGGAAGCAGCGCAATATCTGGGATCTGTTGCCCTGGCAACAAATAACTTTACAAAGCTCAGTGAAAATATGAATCTCAGTGATTATCAGATCACACTGGAAGATGGTACGCCGATCACTACGGAGGAATTTCAGACACTTGCGGCAGGCTCCGGCTTTACGGCAGAATGTGAGATGGAGGATGGATATCCGAAGGCCTCTATCACAACGAAGCCGACAAAGCTCAGTGGTGCAATGAACACGGCGGCAAAAGATAAGGGACTGAGTGTAAAGCTTGAAGTAAAAGCCAATATCACAATCGGAAAGAAGGGATCTTCCAATCAGCTGGGGATCGAGGTCAGTGGTGTCTTTGAAGAAGAAGTCGGACTGGATCTCGGTGTCCGCAGTAAAGCAATCTGGAAAGTTTGGGGCATTTTCCCTTATATTGCAGAGTATCGTGTGACTGCCAATGTGGATGTACTGAATTATACAGGCGTGGAAGTCAATGCCACGATGATGACAAAAACCGATGATAAGGATGATGACGATGACAGTACCCAGATCGCAAGAAAGATCAAGGAACTGATCGATGAAAGCAAGAAGGACGGAGAGGACGAGGAGTCCGAGGAAGCGAAGAACAATCTGGTAAAGCGTTATAAGGAAATGATGGACGCTGAGTCTGACTGGGTAAGAGTTGTGGAGCAGAACATCGTGGATACGGAGAAATATCTGCCGCCACCGCTTCCGATCATTGCTGTAAATGCAGAGATCGATTTCGTTGTAAAAATGGATGCCTGCGTATCGATCGGTTTTGATTTTGAATACCAGACAGGTAAGCGGTATACGTATACGATCGATGTGTTTGCCGGAGCAGTTTATAATGATGAGGTTTCATTGCTGGAAGAGCAATACGAATTTGACTTCTATGTCATGGGACGGCTTGCGGTCAAAGCAGGACTGGAATTTGAATTTAAGGTCGGTCTGTTCTCTACGGATCTGGATTCGGTAGGATTTCAGGCTGAGGCAGGTGCGTATACGAAGCTGTGGGGCTATTTCTATTATGAACTGAAGTATACAGCAGGAAACGGACGAAGCCAGAGCTGCAGCGGAGCACTTCTGATCGATGTAGGTGCGTATCTGGAGCTGGGCCTGAAAGCACAGGCATTCAAGGATACCTTTTCAACGGAACTAAAGCTTTTAGATAAGGAATGGTCTTTGTGGACGGTCGGAAGACAGGATAATATTCTGGACTTTACAACAGAGCAGGAGGGTATGCCTTATATCAAGCTGAAGCAGCATGTGCGGGATACAGAGCTTCCGGATTACGTATTTTCCATGCATTATCTGGATCTGAAGGACGGAAAAGAAAAAGACGCTGTTTATGAAGACGCTTTTGACAGTTCTAAGCCGGAAAGCCAGAAGAACCGTAAGAATTTCGATATCCGTATGACGAATGATAAATTTACATACGATCCACAGACGAATACGATCAGTGTACATCCGGATAAGGAAGATAAAAAACTGGAAGGCGAAATGATCATTACATGGATCCAGTATCCGCTGGCATTTTCTTCCAGACCGATCCAGCGTACAGTTTCGCTGTATTGGGACAACCTGAAGGATGGCTATGTGATCGTTCCGCATACAAACGGCGGCAGCTATATTGCCATGATCAATGCCAAGTATGAAGCAAAGGTGGAAAAACCGGCTGATCCGAAAAAACAGGGATATCAGTTTGCGGGCTGGTACAAAGAGGAGGACCTGAAAACCGCTTATCAGTTCCCGGATAAGATGCCGGCTAAGGATGTCAGCATCTATGCTAAGTGGACAGCAAATAAAAACACACCGTACCGCGTGGAATATTACGGAGAAAACGTAAGATCCGGACAATATGAGTTGATGGCAAAGTCTGCTTTTAAGGGCACGACAGACAGTTATGTAACACCGGAGGTAAAGAGCTTTGCAGGATATTGTGCACCGGCGCAGCAGAAGCTTAAGGTAAATGCCGACGGAAGCAGTGTACTTCGTTATTACTATAGCCTGCAGAAGCATACCGTTACATTCCAGCCGGGAGAAGTAGGCGGAGAAGCACAGCGTTATGAACTGAAATACGGCGGAAAGATCATCGCACCGTTGATGGCAGCAAAGGGCTATACCTTTACCGGATGGGATCAGCAGGTACAGTCTGTCATGGGCACGGAAGATCTGACCTATACAGCCCGGTGGAGCAAAAATAAAGATACCGCATATCGTGTAGAATATTACGTGCAGGATACAGACGGAGCCTATAAGCTGCAGCATATTTATAATGGCATGGAAACTACAAAAGCAACTGTTTCTCTGGAAAGCCTGAAGAATCTGGTGATCAGTGAGAACCAGACTGCAGACAGCCTTTATACGAAGGAAAATGCCATTGTCTTTGAAAATATGACCGTAAACGGAATTGCAACGGAAAATGCAACTGTGGAAGGAAACGGCAAGACGGTCATCAAGCTCCGTTACAAACGTCTGAAATATAAGGTGACATTTGCACTGGGATATGAAACCGAGGCAGGAGAAAAGACTGTGACACAGGATGTGTATTATGGGGAGCCGATCATACTGCCGGAAAATATAAAGCGCAAAGGCTATACCTTTAAGGAATGGAGCATCGACGGTGAAACACCTGTGACACCACAGGAAAAGATGGGAACAGAGGATCTTACCTATCATGCATTATGGAATGTGCATACTTATCAGCTGAAATTTAATAAAAACAGCGATCTGGCACTTGGCAGTATGGAGGGTATGAGCTTTACATATGATCAGGAAAAACAGTTACCGCCAAGTGCTTATACAGCAGAGGATTATGATTTTACAGGCTGGTCTGTAAAGCCTGACGGAAAAGCAGAATATGCGGATGGTGCGGCAGTCAGCAACCTGACAGACGAGGACGACGGTCTTGTAACTTTATTTGCAGTATGGCAGCCAAAGAACTATGGCATCACTTACTATGGCGTGGATGGAGCTGTCAATACAAATCCGTCAGGTTATACCGTGGAAACGGAGACGATCACACTGCAGGCTCCTGTCAGAGCGGGTTATACTTTTAAGGGCTGGTATACAAACGAAGCATGTTCCGGCGAACCGGTAAGCGAGATCCCGAAAGGATCAAGGCTGGACAAGAGCTTCTATGCAAAATGGGAAGCCAATACAGATACCCTATATCTGGTAGAACATTATAAACAGGCACTGGATGGCAGCTATGTACTGGCTGATACGGATACGCTGCAGGGTACTTCCGATACAACCGTGTCCGCGGATGTGAAGAGCTATGAAGGCTTTGAAGCACCGCAGAAGCAGGCATTTGTGATCGCAGCGGACGGCAGTACGGTTGTCAGATATGAATACATCAGAAAGATCTATACGATCACCCTGGATCCTGCTTCCGGATCATTTACGGATGGCACGGGGGAGAGCATCAGTGTACCATACGAGGCAGAGATTCAGTTACCTGTTCCGGTAAGAGAAGGCTATGGCTTTGATGGCTGGTATGAAGCAGACCAAAAGTTTACGGATGGCATGATGCCGGCAGGAAATATCAGCCTGAAGGCGAAATGGATCGCAGGACAGTATGGATACACGATCAATCATTATCTGCAAAAGGAAGATGGATCAGACAGTTATCTGTTAAAGGATACTGTATATGGAACTGCGGAAGTAGATACAGATGTTGAAGGACTGCTGAAGGAATACACAGGCTTTACACAGCCTGCTGAAGGTAAAAAGATGACGATCAAGGCAGACAGTGCTGCCAATGTGATCAATTATTACTATACGCGAAATCAGTATAAGCTGACATGGGATCTTGACGGAGGCGCGGCTGAGAATTACACGGAAGGTTCTGTTTACTATGGTGCACAGATCCGGATTCCAAAGCCGGTAAAAGAAGGGCACTCCTATACATGGGATACGGAGCCCGTAACTGTTATGCCGGCAGAAGATCTGGCTTACAAGGCAGTCTGGACGCCAAATATTTATCAGATCTCGCTGGATCCAAATGGCGGAAATGTCGTGGAAGGTGATCTTGCGACAAGAACGATCACCTTTGGAGAAGCCTATGGCAGTCTTCCTGTCATGGAGAAGGAAAACTACACCTTTGAAGGCTGGTACACGGATAAGACAGGCGGCAGTAAGCTGACGGAAACATCGGCGGTAGAACTGGGACGCGATCATGCGATCTATGCACAGTATAAGCCGATTGAGTTTACCATCACTTACTATGGCGTGGAAGATGCCCAGAATGATAATCCGGAAACCTACAATGTGGAAACCGGTCTGTTTTCACTGGAAAAAGCAAGCAGACGGGGCTATACATTTGAGGGCTGGTATGACAATGAAAATCTGGAAGGAGAAGAAGTCAGAGCCGTTTCTGCAAATGAAACAGGCAATAAAACATTCTATGCAAAATGGCGTGAAAATCATTATAAGGTCGTATACCATTCCAATGAAGGAAAGGGATACAGCAAGGAACAGCAGCTTGCCTATACTGAAATTAGTACACTTCTGAAAAACACGTATGAACGGGAAGGATATCATTTCGGCGGCTGGTCCAAGGAAACAGACGGAGAAGCTGTTTATGCAGATGAGGCTGTGGCAGCAGGCTTGTCCGGGGAGGATGACGGTGAAGTACATTTATATGCTGTCTGGATCCCTGAACTGTACAATATTATTTATGAGAATATGGATGACGCAGAAAATGCAGATGACAATCCTGCCACATTTTCTGTTGTAGATAACGTGGTAACCTTCCATGAGCCTAAGGGCAAAACAGGCTATACATTTGAAGGCTGGTATCAGGATTCTTCATTTGAAAAGCCGATAGAAGGCATGGTAACGATCCAAGCACTGCATGATTTCATCCTTTATGCTAAATGGAGTGTAAACACATATACCGTTACCTTTGACAGCTGTCTCGGAGACAGTGCTGCGACAGAGACTATGCTGATGACCTATGATGAAAACTATGTCCTGCCGCTGGCAAGTGAAATGAAAAACTTTGCAAAACCGGGCTACAGCTTTGGCGGCTGGGCACTGGATAAAACATCCGGCGTTACCTATACGGATGGACAGATGGTTTCCAATCTGACAGGAGAAGGAAATATCACGCTTTACGCGGTCTGGAATCTGGATCTGTTTAGCATCACCTACGATCTGGGATCCGGTGGAGAAAGCCATTCCAATCCGGAAATATACAGTATAGAAAATGACGATATCAAGCTGGAGGATCCGGTTGCAAAGAAGGGCTATCAGTTCCTGGGCTGGTATGCAGGCGACAACAAGATCGAAGAGATCGTAAAGGGCACAGGAAAAGACTTTAATCTCGTAGCAAAATGGGGAGGTGCAGGTGAATTCAATCTGTCATATGTGGGAGCAGAGGACATCACATTAAAGGACGGCTCACAAGGAAAGAAGCTGACTTATAAAGTTACCAGAACAATCCCGGCAGATGTAGTGGCAACACCGAATATACAGTATGTATATTACCGCACTGTAAGTAAGACGGCATACGGTTCCACTGTGGATATTGATATTGCAAAGGATAAATATCATTTCAAACATGCAGGCGGCGAGGATGTCTACCTGACATTCGGACCGGAGGATATGGAAAAGACCTTTACGATCGAAGAATGGGGCTTAGATACAAGCGCAGATATTGCAGCAGGTATGCAGAGCGGAAATACAGATCGTTATTACAATGTAGAGCTTTACAAGGTGGTTGATACGATCGGAACCTGTGAAGGTACGCTTGGAAATTCTGTATCCGAACAAAGAATTCTTTCTCCGCTTAGTGGTTCTTCTGTTCCGGGAAGTAATGTATTTAATAAGCAGTTCACGTATCAGCTGACAGATGGATCTCGTACGATCACGGATAAAGGATATGATCATAATTTCAGCACCACAATTAAGAGCATGCAGCAGATAGTGAATGATAACGTAAAACTCTCGACTTTACAGAAAGCATATATGCAAAAGCAATTGACGGGAGTTGGTTTCAGGCTGGCAGTAGAACAGAGGCAGAGTGATGATGGCTATGCAAGTGTGAAGCTGACTTTAAATGGAAACACACTATGTGAAGGAAGACATGACCTTTCCAATAAAAAGGTCTGGGAACAGTACTGGTATCCAAACAGCTCCGGCTATGTATGGGTAGGGCTGAATGACCAGATCGTTGTCCGGACGGACGCAAGCGGAAAAGGTTCTGATAACTGGTTCTATGGTTCTTCTTATGTATATGCAATGATGCAGGATAACAGAAAGCCGCAACAGGTAGGTGTGGCAAATCTGGCATTTGGTAAATACAAAGCCGGAGAGCAGATCTCCATTACCGTTATTTATGACGAAGTCATCGCTTCTGTATCGGGTGTATCACTTGGTCAGGTGGCAGACATACCGCTTACCAATGTGCAGTATGTAGTTGGAAAAGGCACAAATGCATTGACCTTTACAGCAACCTTATCAAAGGATTTTGAAGTAACACCGGATGTCAATAACGACATCAAAAATCTGAAGCCGGTAACAGGTACGGTAAAGGATGTTTTAGGAAACTAAATATAATTTCAAAAGAAATGAAAATACCTCTTGACAAGAATAGTTGTCAGGAGGTATTTTATATATGACAAAGATAGTTGTCAAGATGGAAAACAAAATTGTCATAATGATAAAAATACTTGTCAAAATGAAAAGATAGGAAAGGAGAATGGAAAGATGCCGCTCAGGAATCATTTAAAGGAATACCGGGTCCGTCTGGATGTCAACCAGCAGCAGATGGGGCAGCTGGTCGGGACATCGAGACAGACGATCAGCCAGATCGAGCGCGGTGATTATTCACCGTCGGTCACACTGGCGCTGAAGATTGCAAAAGTATGCAATGCAAAGGTAGAAGATATTTTTCAGTATGAAGAGGAAGAAGAGGAATAAAGTATGAAAACAGAAAATGAAATGATGACAAAAGAACAGGAAAATATGCAGCAGAATAAAAAAGCAAAAGGAACGTTTATCGCCATTATGTGCTGTGCCTGCCTGCTGGGCGGTTTTCTTGGCGGTTTTGGTACATGGCTGCAAAGAGGATATGATAAAGGAGAAGCGGCAGCATGGCTGGGAGAAAGGATCGGAACGATCGCCGGAAACGGACTGCCGGTGCTGATGGTGATCGCTTCCGCCATTGCTTTTGGTTATATGGCATGGGCACTCAAAAAAAGCAAAGAGGAATGGAAACAGGCACAGAATTATGATGATGAAGCATTTGAAATATGGAATGAAACATCCGATAAGCGGATCGGAACAGGACTGAACCTCGTTTCTTTTGTTACAATTTTCAATTATTTCAGTTTTTCCGTTTCTTTTTATGCAGATATTTATTATGATGAAATGAGCAGTGCAATGTTTCTGCTTGCACTTGTCATGTTGATCGTAACGATTTTTGCTTCAGTTACACAGCAGAAAAATGCAGTGGACTTTTTAAAGATTGTCAATCCGGAAAAGTCAGGCAGCGTATATGATATGAAGTTTCAGAAGAAGTGGATTGAAAGCTGTGATGAAATGGAACAGCAGATGATCTATAAGGCAGCATTTCATGCGTATAAGGTAACGAATTACCTCTGTCTTACATTATGGACGGGATTTACCGTGCTTGCCGTGGTACTGAAGATCAGTCTCTGGCCGGTTACGATCGTATCTGCAATCTGGCTGACGATGGCAGTTTCCTATGCGGCAGAAGGCAAAAGACTTTCCAAATCGCAGAATGAGGCAGGAAATGCCGCCGGTGGAAATCCACTGTCATTTTAGGAAAGGATATCAATATGAAATTTCACATTTTAACATTATTCCCTGAAATGGTAGAACAGGGACTCAACACAAGTATCATCGGAAGGGCTGCGGCGAAAGGGCTGCTTTCCATCAATGCGGTCAATATCCGGGATTATACAACGGAAAAACATGGGAAAGTAGATGATTATCCGTATGGCGGCGGAGCGGGTATGCTCATGCAGGCACAGCCTGTCTATGATGCCTGTATGGCAGTAAAAGGAGATAAACCGACCAGGGTCATTTATATGACGCCGCAGGGACAGACATTTACACAGGAAAAGGCGCAGGAACTTTCTAAGGAAGAGGAACTTATTTTCCTCTGCGGTCATTATGAGGGCATTGATGAAAGAGTGCTGGAAGAAGTTGTTACAGACTATCTTTCCATTGGAGATTATGTGCTGACAGGCGGAGAACTTCCGGCGATGGTCATGATCGATACAATTTCGCGTCTTGTGCCCGGGGTACTTAATAATGAAGACAGTGCACAGACAGAATCCTTTGCAGATGGACTTCTGGAATATCCGCAGTATTCCAGACCGGAGGAATGGCATGGAAAAAAAGTACCGCCGATTCTTTTGTCGGGGCACCATGCAAATGTAGAAAAATGGCGTCTGGAGCAGTCCATGGAACGGACGAAGGAAAGACGTCCGGATCTATGGGAAAGGTGGCTGGAAAAGCATGATAACAGTAGAAAATCTCACTAAGAAGTTTACCAGAACCGTGCAGCCCGGTGAAACAGAAGGCGGGCAGGCAAAGCACAGGAAAAAACAGACAAAAAAAGAAGAATTTTATGCGGTAGATCATATTTCATTTTCTGTTACGCAGGGTGAGATCGTAGGCATATTAGGACCGAACGGAGCCGGTAAGACCACACTTCTTAGGATGCTCGGTACATTGATGGAGCCGACGGAAGGTCGTGTGATCCTGACGGATGAAGCAGGAAATCAGATGACGGATCCGGTGCAGATCAAGCAGAATATCGGTTATCTTTCCGGAAATACAAAGCTGTACCACAGGCTTTCGACGCGTGAGATGCTCCGTATGCTGGGCGAGATCTACGAAATGCCAAAGGAAGCAGTGGAAAAACGGATAGAAGAGATCGTGCAGGTGCTGGATATGGGAGCTTTTATTGATAACCGCATTGAAAAGCTTTCGACCGGTCAGACGCAGCGCGCTTCGATCGCCCGCTGCCTGATCCATTCCCCGGCTATTTATATATTTGATGAACCGACACTTGGACTGGATATTCTGAGCGCAGATGCGATCGTTACCTTTATGAAGCAGCAGAAGGAGGCAGGAAAGACCGTGCTGTATTCGACGCATTATCTGGAAGAAGCACAGTTTTTATGTGACCGCATCATCATGATCGATAAAGGAAAGATCATGATCGAAGGAAGTCCTGCAGAGATCATGGAACAGACGCAGACGCGGACGCTCAGGGAAGCGTTTGGCAGACTGTATATGGGCAGATAAGGAAAAAGGAGACAATATGAATCCAAATAAAATAAAAGCACTTTTAAAGAGAGAACTGACGGATATATTCCGCGATAAAAAGACATTGTGCATGATGGTGCTCCTTCCCCTTCTTCTGTATCCGCTGATGATCGTTGGTATGACGCTTCTGTTTTCTGCGATCACACAGTCGCAGGAGGAGACGACATATCAGGTGGCATTTGCAGATCTGGGACAGGAACGGGAGCAGACGCTGACTGATTTACTGGAAAAAGATGCTGATACCTTTTCTTATCAGATCAGTGTGGAGCCGTTTGATGAAAATGATAAAACAATAGAACAGGCGCTGAAGGACGGGGATTATGATGCAGTTCTTTCCTATGAGGAATCGCAGAAGGATCCTTACCGGATCTATTATCTGGAAGCAAAGGATGATTCGGGTATTGCCGCGACCGCACTAAAAGAGCTTTTGGAAGATTATAATAAACAGCTCCAGAAGCAGAAGGTACAGCAGCTTGGGCTGGATGCGGATGAAATCTTAAATCCGGTCCGTTATGAAGAAGTGAATTATTCTTCCACAGAGCAGACGATGGGCAATATGCTCGGCGATATCGTGCCAATGCTTGTGATCATCAGTATTATGATGGGTGCGATCTATCCGGCGATCGATGTGACTGCGGGAGAGAAGGAACGCGGTACACTGGAAACACTTCTGACGTTACCGGTGACTAACTTTGAACTGATCATGAGCAAATTTCTGGCAGTATCGGTGATCGCCTGTGTATCGGCAATTTTAAACATTGTATCCATGGGAGCGGCATTTGGTTTTATGTTCAGTTATATGATGGAAGGCATGGGAGCGGTGACGATCAACTATGCAACGTTCCTTCCGGCAATTTTGTTTACGCTGCTTGTCATGGTGTTTTTTGCCCTGTTTGTAACAGCGGTCAGTCTCTGCATCTGTATTTTTGCAAAGAGCTTTAAAGAGGCAAACAATTATATCACGCCGATGATGCTTGTATTTATGTTCGGCAGTATGGTCACGATGGTTCCGAATATAGAGCTGACAGAAGTGACAGCGGCAATTCCGATCGTGAATATTTCACTTATGATCGTACAGTTGTTTTCCTTCAGTTACAACTATGCCCTGTTTGGTATTGTATTATTAAGTAATATTGTCTATAGCTTACTGGCAGTGCTGATCCTGGGAAAAATCTACAACAGCGAGGCGGTCCTTTTCTCGGAAGGCATGTCTTCCCTGAAACTGTTTACGCCGCGGAGTGAGATGCGGAAAGGGCAGATACCGGGGATCGGAGATGTGGTCGTACTGATCTGTGTGGAGCTTCTGTTGATCTTTTATGTGGGAACGGCAGCACAGCTCAAAATGGGCTTTTACGGAACGGTTGTGGTACAGCTTCTGATCCTTCTGTTCCCACTTCTTTATTTGTGGTATCTGAAAGCTGATTTTAAGAAGGTATTGTCGCTGCAAATGCCAAAGGTATTACATATTCTGGCAGCACTTTTTGTGTGGATCGGCGGCTTCAGTCTGATGTGTATGCTGGCGGTTTTTCTGACAAAAATATTTCCGGAAAGTACACAGTCAATGGCAGATACGATGGCAGAGTATGTCAGGCAGCCTTTCTGGGTGCTGGTGCTTGTGATGGCGGTCATGCCTGCGGTTGGAGAGGAGCTGATGTTCCGCGGCTTTATTTTTGGGACATTAAAGAGAAGATGGCGCGTACTTCCTGCCATGCTTGTGACATCAGCGATCTTCGGCATTTATCATATGAGCCTGTCAAAGTTC
>OLWL01001466.1_pt1 | contig 13035 bp, 10 predicted proteins | sample 1674151 | NCBI WGS metagenome assembly OLWL01 (sample SAMEA103958148, study PRJEB25191) | human gut metagenome
TCTACCGCCACATCCTCGCCGTGACCTTCACCAACAAGGCCACCGAGGAGATGAAGTCGCGCATCCTCAAGGAGATACACCTGCTGGCTTCGGGCGGCGAAAGCTCCTACCTCGAAAACCTCTGCCGCGAACTGGACATGGACGCCGCCACGGTGCGCAGGCGGGCCGCGGAGGTGCGTTCGAAAATCCTGCACGACTACTCGCGCTTCACGGTGCTGACCATCGACACCTTTTTCCAGCGCATCCTGCGCGCCTTTATCAAGGAGCTGGGCATCGACCTCAATTACAACGTCGAGATCGAGACCGCCTCGGTGCTGACCAAGAGCGCCGACACGCTCATCGAGCAGATAACCACCGACCGCGACCTGCAGCGCTGGCTCACGGACTTCGTGCAGGAGCGCATCGACGAGGGCAAGAAGTGGGACGTCCGCGACGGCATCCTGACGCTCGGCGGCGAACTGTTCAAGGAGAAGAACAAGGAGGCCCTATCCCTCGCCCGCTCGCGCGAGGAGCTGGGCCGCATCGTCGGCGAAGCGACGGCGCGCGCCGCGGCGACCAAACAGCAGATGCGGGAGCGTGCGGCCGAAGCCGTACGGATCATGGCCGATGCGGGCGTCGGCCCGGCGGACTTCACGGGCAAGAGCCGCAGTTTCGCCCACTATTTCCTCACGGTCGCGGCCGGAGAGCTGAAACCCTACACCGCCACGGTCGGCAAAATGAGCCTGACGACCGAAGGCTGGGCGCCCAAGGGATCGCCCGCCGCGCCGCTCGCCGCCCGGCTGCAACCCCTGCTGCGCGAAATGTGCGATCTGTACGACGCCAACGTCCGCTCATGGAACACCTGCGACCTGCTGCGCGAGAACTACCGCAGCTTCGCGCTGCTGTCGGACCTCTACGCCAAGGTGCAGCAGTTGTGCGACGAGCAGAACATGATGCTCCTCTCGGAGACCAAATACATCCTCTCGGAATTCATCGGCCACAACGACGCGCCGTTCATCTACGAGAAGGTCGGCAACCGCTTCGAACACTTCATGATCGACGAGTTTCAGGACACCTCCGTCAAGGAGTGGGAGAACTTCCTGCCCCTGCTGCAAAACGCCATGTCGCAGAGCGAGGCGACCTCGGTGCTGATCGTGGGCGACATCAAGCAGTCGATCTACCGCTGGCGGGGCGGCGACTGGAAAATCCTCCACTCGCAGGCGCAGGCGCAGCTCGACCCGGCCAGCACCGAGGTGGAGATACTCAGGGAGAATTACCGCAGCCTGCCCGCCGTGGTGGATTTCAACAACAAGGCCATCGGCCGCGTGGCGCCCACCGATGCCCTGGTGCTGATCCGGGGCGAATCCGGCACGGGCAAGGAGCTGGTGGCCAATGCCATCTGGCGCTACAGTCCGCGCTCCCGCCGTCCGTTCTCGGTCATCAACTGCGTGGCCATCCCCGACACCCTGCTGGAGAGCGAACTTTTCGGTTATGAACGCGGTGCCTTCACCGGCGCGCAGCACCGCCGCATCGGCCGTATCGAACAGGCCGCGGGCGGTACCATCTTCCTGGACGAGATCGGCGACATGCCGCCGGGCATCCAGGCCAAACTGCTGCGCCTGCTGCAGGAAAAACAGATCCAGCGTCTGGGCGGGCATGACTCCATCGACGTGGACGTGCGCATCATCGCCGCCACCAACGCCAATCTGGAGCAGGCCGTGGCCGACGGACGCTTCCGCGAGGACCTGTATTACCGTCTCAAGGTGGTGACCCTCTGGACCCCGCCGCTGCGCGAACGGCGCGAGGACATCCCGGCCCTGGCGGCCTTTTTGCTGCACCGGCAGGCCGCCGAGCTGCACCGGCCCGATCCCGGTCTGGAAGAAGAGGCCCTGCGCTATCTGGCCGGTCTGGACTGGCCCGGCAACGTGCGGGAACTTTCCAATGCCCTGCAGAAGGCCCTGGTCTTCAACAGCGGCGCCCCGGTGAGCATCCGCGACCTGCAGCTGGTGCTGGATTCCCCGGCAGCGCATCCCCCCGCGGCGGGCCTCAGCATCAACGGCAACGGCGATACCGGCCCTGCCCCGGGCGTACGCCGCTCCCCCGTCGGCACCGGGAACGGCTTCCACGAAGGGGAAGCTCCTGTCGAAGACGCCCCGGCTCCTGCTGGCGTACCTCACAACGACGAACAGCGCAGCCTGGCCAGCATCGTCACGGCCTGCCTCCGGTCCGGCGATCCTTCGCCCTTCGACACCTGCATGGACATCATGGGCAGGGCCGTGGTGCGCGAGGCCCTGCGCCAGTGCCGGGGCAACCGCTCGCAGGCGGCCCGCCTGCTGGGCCTTTCCCGCCCCACCCTGCTGGCGCGCATGGAAAAATACGGCCTGAAGATCGAGACCCGCATCAGCGACGAATGAGGGCCGCGGGACAAACGCCCGTCACCGCTTCAATGCCCCGCCATCCCAGGGCCTGCCGGTCTCCGGGGGCCTTCTTTTTTGCCTGCCGGCACGGTGGCCTTCCCGGCACCCCCGGCACGGATGTCCCGCCCGAAAACGTCCCGTCGTACGCGCGTGAGGCTCCCTCCGCCATGCCCTGCCGCGCCCTCAGCCCCCAGGCACAGCCCCAAACGGCCCGCCCGGTGACGGCACCTTCCCCCGCCGCACGGTTTTGCGGCATGGCAAGGCCAACTTTCCCGGCCAACGGGCACAAAAAAAGGCGCCGCCCCGAAGGGCAGCGCCTGGAAAAGTCAGGACCGGCCGAACTTACTTGTTCAGGCAGCAGGCGTCGTCCACCTTGAAGAAGGCAGCGGCCTTGGCGCCACACACGGGGCAGCTGTCACAGGGGCCTTCGTGGGTGTAGCCGCAGACCTTGCAGACGTAGAAATCGACGTTGTCGAAAGCGTGGTTGTCAGCGGCAGCCTTCTTGTACAGGTTGGCGTGCACTTCTTCCACCTTGTTCACCATGTCCATGTACTTGGCCACGGCGGTCTGGCCTTCGGCTTCGGCTTCCTTGATCATTTCAGGATACATCTTGGTGAATTCGTAGGTCTCACCACCGATGGCGTCCTGCAGGTTGGCGGCGGTGTCGCCGATCTTGCCGGCGTTCTTCAGATGGGTGTGGGCGTGGATGGTTTCGGCGGCGGCAGCGGCGCGGAACACCTTGGCCACACCGGACAGGCCTTCCTTGTCGGCAGCCTGGGCGTAGGCGAGGTACTTGCGGTTGGCCTGGGATTCACCGGCGAAAGCAGCCATCAGGTTTTCGAGAGTCTTGCTCATTGTGGTTCTCCTTGGGGGGTATATGTTCAAAAAAGTGTTGTCTTAATCAGGAACGATTCCTGTTTACAGAAAACTCATGCCTTTGTAAAGCATTTTTTTGCGTATTTTTATTTCCGCCCCCAATAAATAAGGCCCGAATGGCCCGCGTCAATGTCCCGGAGCCGGATTAGCACCGTCTTTCCTGCACAAAAACGCCCTTTGTTCCATGCCCTGTCCGCAAAGCTTGCGAGCCGGGCCAAGGCAGGCTAAAAAAACGGCATGACAGCGACCACATCCCTTGCACAAGCCCTTTCGGCCCAGGACATCATCCGCCATTATGACCTGATGCCCCACGTGGAAGGCGGCCACTACCGGCGCGTCTGGTGCAGCTCGCAGGATCTGCAGCCCGAGAGCCTTCCCTGCGGCATCTACGGCAGCCGCCCGTGCAGCACGAGCATCCTGTATCTGTTGCAGGCGGGCGAGCGCTCACGCCTGCACCGCATCCGCCAGGATGAGTTATGGCATTTCCATCTGGGCGGCCCTTTGCGCCTGTACTGCTTGACCCCTGACGGCAAGGAGCTGGACAGGATACTGGGGGCCGACATCCTTGCCGGCCAGCATCTGCTGCTGCCCATGCCCGGCGGCTGCTGGTTCGGCGCCGAACCCTGCCCGGGGACGGATTTTTCCCTGGTCTCCTGTACGGTGGCGCCGGGCTTCGATTTTCGTGACTTCGAGCTGGCCAAGGCGGCCTGTCTGGTACGCCGCTATCCTTTTGCCAAAGAAGGCATCGAACATTTTTGCCGGCTGCCTGACGGCTGTCCCGATCCCGGGAAAGGCTACCGGGAATGAGCCGCTTCCCCATCCCCGCGGCCGATGCCGCCGCCCCCTTCCAGACCGAGATCATCATCCGGCGCAGCCGTTTTTTGACCCACTGCGCGCATACGCCCGGCATGGAAGCCGCCCGCGCCTTCGTGGAGCAGATCCGCACCAAACACGCCGACGCCACCCACAACTGCTGGGCTTTCGTGGCCGGGGCTCCGGGACACAGCGGCCAGGTGGGCTTCTCGGATGACGGCGAACCGCATGGCACGGCGGGGCGCCCCATGCTGCAGGTGCTGCTGCATTGCGGCGTGGGCGAGATCACCATGGTGGTCACGCGCTGGTTCGGCGGCGTTAAACTGGGTACCGGCGGCCTGGTGCGCGCCTATCAGGATTCGGTGCGCGAGAACCTGGCCACCCTGCCGCTGGCTGAAAAAGTGCCTACCGTGGAGCTGGACGTGCAGCTGGACTATGCCCATCTGGACCGCCTGCACCGCCTGCTGCCCACCTTCGAGGCCCGCGTCTGCGCCGAGGCCTACGATCAGGCCGCCCGGGTACGCATCTGCCTGCCCGAGGCCCTGCGCGGCCCCTTTGAGGAAGCCATCGCCGGGCGTACCGACGGCCGCGCCCGCTGTACGCCGGTCGAGGAAGCGTGAGGCAGGGGGCTGCCGCAAGACACGTCTTGCCGTCCGCCTCAAAGCGTCTCCGGCATATCCACAAGAAGGCTTCCCGCCCGAGCCGGCCCGCGCACCCGGCAGGCGCAGGCCCGTCCGCCTTTTCAGGCACGCTCCTTCCAGGGGAAGATGGCCAGCAGTCCCCGACCGGGATACGCCCCCCCAATATAAAAATAAGCCCCGCCTGCTGTCCGGCAGACGGGGCTCGTCTATTCTTCAAACTCGGCGGGAGGAGATCCGTTCTCCCCCGGCAGCGTCCTTACTGTATCACCTTCACCGGCACATCGGGAGCCAGGCGCACGATACCGTCGATGATGACCTGTTCCCCGGCCTTGAGCTCACCTTCCACCACGCTGATATCACCAGACTCAAAGAGGATGTTCACCTTGCGGTAGGAGGCCTTGCCGTCGGCACCGGCCACATAGAGGTAATTTTCCTCACGGCCGCTCTGCACGGCCCGGCTGGGGATGGCCAGGGCCTGGCGCGCCATGCCCAGCGGCAGTTCCACGGTCACGAACTGGCCGGGCCAGAGGCGACGGTTCTCATTGTCGAAGGTGGCACGCAGCTGGATGGTGCCGGTGGTGGTATCCACGCTGTTTTCCACCAGGGTCAGCAGGCCCTTTTCGGTCTGCCCGCCCGTGGGGGTCACGTCCACTTCCACAGGTCCGGCATGCATGCGGTCGAGGATCAGGGAAAGATGCCGCTCCGGCACCGAAAAGGTCACATAGATGGGCGAAAGGGTGTCGATGCTGACGATGGGGGTGGTATCGGAGCTGCGCACCATATTGCCCTTGTCCACCTTGAGACCGCCCACACGACCGCTGATGGGCGCGCGCAGGGTGCAGTAGGAAAGGTCGAGGGCGGCGCTTTCCACCGCGGCCTTGTCGGCCTGCACGGTGGCGCGCAGGGCCGCGGCCTCGGTGGCGGTCTGTTCGTAGGCCTCGCGGCTGACATAGCCGTTGCCCACCAGCTTGCCGTAACGGCCCGCATCGTTGGTGGCCTTGTGCAGCTGGGCCTCGGACTTGGCCAGCTGGCCCTTCTTTTCGCGCAGGGTGGCTTCAAAGGGACGCGTATCGATGGTCAGCAGCACATCGCCTTCCTTCACGTCCTGGCCTTCCGTAAAATGCACCTTTTCTATCTCGCCGGTCACACGGGGAGTGAGCCCCACACTGGCGGAAGCCTTGACGTTGCCCACAGCGCCGAGCACGCGCGGCACGTCCTGCGGCTGTACCGTCATCACATGCACGGGCGCGGCCTGTCTGCCGCCCTGTCCGTCCTTGTCGCCGGAACAGGAGGCCAGCACGGGGACGAGCAGCAGCAGGAAGATGGCAAGATGTTTCATGGCAGTCCTCACGATTTTCTGAATGATGCCTCAAAAACGTTGCACACCAGACACATCGCGTCAAGAAAACAAATGTGTGGTCCTGCCCGGGAGCGCTTGCCCTCCCTGCCTTCCCGGACGGACAGCGGCCCCGGGACAATTGACTTTCCCCCCTGTGCGGGCATAATAATCCCGCGGCGGGAGAGCCCGCGAACTCATCCGAAATTTCCGATGCTGGAGGCACAAGAATTGGCAAAAAACCGCGCATTGCAACAGTGGCGGGTGGAAGATTCCATCGAACTGTACGGTATCCGCAACTGGGGAGCCGGCTTTTTTACGGTGTCCGATGAAGGGGACGTGGTCGTCTGCCCGCAGGGCCCAAAGGGCCCGCAGATCTCCATACCGGAGATCATCTCCGGCTTGCGTGAACGCGGCTATGACATGCCCGTGCTGCTGCGCGTGGAAAACATCCTGGACTCCCGTATCGCCAGCCTGCACGAGTCCTTCCGCAAGGCCATCAAGAACCTGAACTATCAGGGCGAGTACCGCGGCGTCTTCCCCATCAAGGTCAACCAGCAGCAACAGGTGGTGGAAAAGATCGCCCAGTTCGGCTCCCGCTACCATCACGGTCTGGAAGTGGGCTCCAAGGCGGAGCTCATCGCCGCCGTCTCCCTGATGCGCGATACCGAAGCCTGCATCGTCTGCAACGGTTACAAGGATGAGGAGTTCATCGACCTGGGCCTGCAGGCCCAGCGCCTGGGCTTCAACCTGTTCTTCGTGCTGGAGATGCCCAGCGAACTGGACGTTCTGCTCTCCCGCAGCCGTGAACTGGGCATCCGCCCCAACATCGGCGTGCGCGCCAAGCTCTCGGTCAAGGCCAGCGGCCACTGGACCGACTCCGGCGGCGAGCGCTCCACCTTCGGCCTTTCCCCGGCCCAGATCGTGGACGTGGTGGACAAGCTCAAGGCCTGCGACATGCTGGACTGCTTCCGCCTGCTGCACTACCACCTGGGCTCGCAGGTCTCCAACATCCGCGACATCCGCACCGGCGTCATGGAAGGCGCGCGCCTTTATGTGGGCCTGGTGCAGGAAGGCGCGCCCATGGGCTACCTTGACCTGGGCGGCGGTCTGGCCGTGGACTACGACGGCTCGCACACCAATTACATCTCGTCGCGCAACTACAATCTGGACGAATACAGCGCCGACATCGTGGAAGCCATCATGAGCATCCTCGACGAGCAGCAGGTGCCGCACCCGCACATCATCACCGAATCCGGCCGCGCCACTGTGGCCTACTATTCCGTGCTGCTGTTCAACGTGCTGGACGTGAGCGCCGTGGAAGAGGCCCAGCTGCCCGCCGAGCTGCCCGAAGACACCCCCGAACCCGTGCTGAACATGCGCGAGGTCTACGGCAACATCAGCCTGCGCAACCTGCAGGAATGCTACAACGACGCCATCTACTACCGTGACGAGATGCGCAAGCTCTTCTCCACGGGCCGCGTGAATCTGCGCCAGCGTACCCTTTCGGAGCGTTTTTTCTGGGCCATCATCATGCGCATCGCCCAGGAAAAGGTGAAGCTCAAGACCGTGCCCCGCGACCTGCAGGACATCGACGTGAGCCTGGCCGACATCTACTACGGCAACTTCAGCGTCTTCCAGTCCCTGCCGGACAGCTGGGCCATCGACCAGCTCTTCCCGGTGATGCCGGTGCACCGCCTCAACGAGTTCCCCTCGCGCCAGGGCATCATCTCGGACATCACCTGTGACTCTGACGGCCGCATCGACCACTTCATCGACCCGCAGGGCCTCAAGACCACCCTGGACCTGCATCCCCTGAAGGACGGCGAGGAATACTACCTGGGCGTCTTCCTGGTGGGTGCCTATCAGGAGACTTTGGGCGACCTGCACAACCTCATGGGCGACACCAACGTGGTCTCCATCCGCGTCGATCCCGACGGCGGCTATGAGTACGTGCGCGAGATCCGGGGCGACTCCGTGGCCGACATCCTGAGCTATGTGGAATACGATCCCCGCCGTATCCTGGACGACCTGCGCGCCACGGCCGAACGCGCCGTGCGGGCCGGACGCCTGACCCCCAGCGACCGCTTTGCCGTGCTCCAGGCTTTTGAAGACGGCCTGCGCGGCTACACCTATTTCGAACGCTAGGAAAGAGGGCGCTCGCAGGGGAAGGGACCTTTTCCCGGAGCTGGAAAGCCCCTCTCCTTGCGCCTCCCCAAAACGCTTTCTGCAAACGTCGAACGCCCGGCATTTCCTGCCGGGCGTTCTTGTTTTGCCGCATAGGACGCGCCACACGAAGGCAGCCAGGTCGCACGCCGACTATCGCAGTGCCGACGTCAATGCTCGGGAGCTTTTTCTCCCGATCCGGGGGTCGCAGGCAGTGCGATCATCAATCAGCCTCTCAGACCACGCTTGGAAGCCTTGATGGGGTTGATCTTCTTCTTGGCTTCGTCGGTGTAGACCGGGATGCGGTGGGCATTGGCCTCGGCCAGGCGAACGGGGTCCAGATCGAGGGCCAGCAGGCGGGCTTTGGTGGTGGCCCTGCTGCCGGAATAGCGGTGGGGGTCCGCCAGGTTCTTGTCCAGATAGTTGGCACTGGTCAGATACAGGCCGCGCTCGTCGATGGCCAGGCAGAATTCCTGCCCGTTTTCCATGACGGTCTGGATGACCATGCCGGAGGTAGTGCCGAAGCGATTGTCCATACGCTCTCCTTTGCTGGGTATTTGTATCAGTTTATAGAAAAAGAATTTCATTTTCAATTAAAATATCCCAGCAATTTTTCCTGACGCTGCGCTCCCCGTATCACCTGCCGGGGGACAGGCTGTCAGGCACGGCCTTCTTGGCAGGCAGCGTTCCGTCTTTCCTCATAAGACATACTTTAGGGGGAGATGCAGGGGCAAGGGGCACTCTGCCGCACGTGCCGACGGCCCGCAGGCCGTGCCCGTTGCGCCGAAAAAAGCTGCGGGCATCGACGGCAGCACAAGGGCCCCTCCCCCTGGATGACGTATCATTTACCCATACAGATGGCAGCGGACCCGCCAGCCGGGCTCCAGCTCCTTCCACTGCGGGGCTTCCGCGCGGCAGCGTTCCGTGGCCTGCGGACAGCGGGGATGGAAGCGGCAGCCCGACGGCGGATCCAGCGGGCTCGGCAGCTCGCCCCGGATGTTCTGCTGGGGCGCGCGCACCGGGCTTTTGCCGTCGCGCAAATCCTCAAAGGAAGGCACCGAGGCCAGCAGGGCGCGCGTATAGGGATGGGCGGGCTCCCGGAGCAGACGCTCGCGCGGGCCCTCTTCCACGAAACGGCCCAGATACATGACCAGGATGTGAGGGCACATGAAGCCCACCACGGCCAGATCGTGGGAAATGAACAGATAGGCGGGCCCGAAATCCTCCTGCACCTGCCGCAGCAGGTTGAGGATCTGCGCCTGCACCGAGGCATCCAGCGCCGAGACCGGCTCGTCGCAGACTATGAATTTGGGGTCTACGGCGAGGGCCCGGGCTATGCCTATACGCTGGCGCTGGCCGCCTGAAAATTCGTGGGCGTAGCGGGTGGCATGCTCGGAGTTAAGGCCTACCAGCTCCATAAGGCTTATTACCTTCTCCCGGCGTTCCTTGCGGTTGGCGCAGAGGTGGTGTACGTCGATAGGTTCGCCGATTATATCCTCGGCAGTCATGCGGGGATCCAGAGAGGAATAGGGGTCCTGGAACACCATCTGCATCTTGGCGCGCATTCGTTGAATGTTCTTTTTTGTGACTTCCTCGCCTTCAAAGCGCACTGTGCCGCCGGTGGGGTCGTACAGGTGAAGCAGGGAGCGGCCTACGGTGGTCTTGCCGCAGCCGGACTCGCCTACAAGACCCAGTGTCTCGCCGGGCTTTATGCAGAAGGATACGTCGTCAACGGCCTTGAGCGTCATGTTCTTGAAGCCGGAGCGCACTTGGAAATACTGTTTCAGATGTTCAACTTCTACGAGATATTCGCTCATATTATTCAGCCTCCTCAACAGTTCCGATATTATCGCGGGTGTTTATCCAGCAGGACGCCCTGTGGGACTCGTTGATTATGCGTTCCTCGGGCACCTGTTCAAGGCATATCTTCATGGCCTTGTCACAGCGGGCGCAGAAGGCGCAGCCCTTGGGCATGTTCAGCATGTTTATGGGGGTGCCGGATATGGGCACCAGGCGCTCCTTCATGTTGGTGATGTTGGGTATGCTGCGGAGCAATCCCCTGGTGTACTCGTGGCGGGGGTTGTAGAATATCTCGTCGGCAGTACCCCGTTCGCAGAAGCGGCCGCCATACATGACCACTATCTCGTCGCACATTTCCGCTATTACGCCCAGGTCGTGAGTGACCATTATTATGGCCATGCCCAGCTTTTTCTGGAGGCTCTGCATGAGCTCCAGTATCTGTGCCTGTATGGTAACGTCCAGAGCGGTGGTGGGTTCGTCCGCTATAAGTATATCCGGTTCGCAGGCCAGCGCCATGGCTATCATGACGCGCTGGCGCATACCGCCGGACAGCTCGTAGGGGTACTGCTTGAGGCGCTTTTCGGGTTCGTTTATGCCGACCAGCTTCAGCATCTCAAGGGCCTTTTCCATGGCCTCATGCTTGCTGCTCTTTGTGTGCAGCAGTACCGCCTCGGCTATCTGGCTGCCTATGGTGAATACCGGGTTCAGGCTGGTCATGGGATCCTGGAAGATTATGGAGCAGCACTTGCCCCGGAAATCCTGCATCTTGGATTCGCCCCAGCGGGATATATCCTCGCCTTTATAGAGTATCTCGCCGCTGGTTATACGGCCGTTGTCGGCCAGTATCTGCATGATGGAGTAGGCGGTGACGCTCTTGCCGGAGCCGGATTCGCCCACTATGCCCAGCACCTTTCCGGCGTCCAGATTGAAGGATACGCCGTTTACCGCCTGCACCTCGCCGTGGTCGGTGGTGAAGGAGGTGTGCAGGTCTTTTACGCTAAGAAGATGTGTAGTATTTTCGCTCATGTTTATCACCTCTTCAGCTTGGGATCGAAGGCGTCCCGGAGGCCGTCGCCCAGAAGGTTCATGGAAAGAACTATAAGGCAGATGGTAAGCGCGGGGAATACCAGCTTATAGGGGTATGACTGCAGTCCGTCGCGGGCGTAGTTTGCGAGGGAACCCAGAGAGGGCATGGGCGCACGGACGCCCATACCTATAAAGGAAAGGTAGCTCTCGGTAAATATGGCCGAGGGTATCTGCAGGGCGGTGGTTATGATTATGACCGATATGCAGTTGGGCAGAATGTGCTTTCGGATTATGCGCCCGGAGCCTGCGCCTATGGACTCGGCGGCCAGTATGTAGTCGTTCTCCTTTATGGAAAGTATCTGGCCCCGGATAAGGCGGGCCATACCTACCCAATACAGAAGGCCGAATACCAGGAACAGCGATATCATGTTGGCTCCCAGCTTGTTGAGAAGGGAACCGTTCGGGAAGTGTATCAGCTCATCGAACACCACCGCCAGCAGTATTACCATGAGCATATCGGGCAGGGAGTAGATAATATCCACTATGCGCATCATTATCAAGTCCACTTTACCGCCTAAATAGCCGGATATACTGCCGTATATGACGCCGATTATCATGACTATGATGCTGGCGAAGAGGCCTACGCAGAGGGATACGCGGGTGCCGTATATTACGCGGACGAAATAGTCGCGGCACTGCTCATCTGTGCCGAAAATATGGGGGAAGCGCTGGCCGCCCTGGGCTATGTACTCCTGCTCCATCTCGCTGTAGGTGAAGGGAGCCATGTTTTTTGCGCCCTTATCCCGCCTGCCGTTTACGGAAAGTATCTCGGAATACTTGTAGGGTACGATCATGGGCGCAACTATTATGGTGATTATGATGAGAGAAAGTACTATAAGGCTGCCCACGGCCAACGGGTTCTTGAAGAGCTTGCGCATACCATCCCGGAAGAAGGTAGTGCTCTTGCTCATAACGTCCTGCTGCCGCTTTTCCTCTTCGGTGGCGGGAGCAAACTTATCAAGGTCTATCTGCATGCTCAGAGGGTTCTTTTTGGGAAGTGAGCTGTTGTTCTGTTCCAAGAGTATCGGCCTCCTTTCTTTAGTCGTAATTGATGCGGGGATCCACCAGCTTATACAGCAGGTCGCATATGAGCGTAGCCGCTACCATGAGCGTTGCGAGGAAGATCGTGGTCGCCATTATCATGGTGTAATCCCGGTTGGTTATGGCGCTTACGAACTTGCTGCCTATGCCGCCTATGGTGAATATGGTCTCGACTATCATGGAGCCGGTGATGATGTAGGCGATCTGCGGGCCCGCATAGGTTATCACGGGAATGAGGGAGTTCCGCAGGGCGTGCTTGAATATAACGGTCCACTTGTGTACGCCCTTTGCCTTTGCGGTGCGGATATAGTCCTGACTAAGCGCGTCCAGCATGCTGGTCTTGGAAAGACGGGTGATGTAAGCCATGGGGTACGCTGAAAGCGCTATTACCGGGAGCACATAGCTGGGGTTGTTAGGGCTCCAGACGGGCACCCAGCCCAGCTTTATACAAAATACAAGCAACAACAGGGTTGCCAATACAAAGCTCGGTACTGCCGTAAACAGAGTAGAAAGGAATACTATGACGCGATCCGGCCATTTGTTGCGCATGAGCGCGGCAATGCTGCCGAATACCGTTCCGCATATCAGAGCGATGGATATGGCGCGAAGGCCGACCTTGCAGGATATGGGGAAGGATTCGGATATGATGCTGCTTATCTCGCGGCCGTTCTTGAGGGATACGCCGAAGTCGCCCTTGAAAAGTTCCTTGATATAGATGCCGAACTGCACCAAGAGGGGTTTATCCAGGTTATATCTGGCGTTTAGCGCGGCGATGGTGGCCGGGTCGAGAGCCTTTTCACGGTTGAACGGGCCGCCCGGGATGGCGTGCATAAGGAAAAATGTGATTGCGCATATTATGAATACGGTGAGAACTGCAAGC
>OLWL01001467.1_pt1 | contig 13027 bp, 9 predicted proteins | sample 1674151 | NCBI WGS metagenome assembly OLWL01 (sample SAMEA103958148, study PRJEB25191) | human gut metagenome
CCAGCTCTGATCCCGGCATTATTCGGAATTTCCGAACCTGTTATGTATGGTCTTACATTCCCAAGAATTAAGCCATTCTTCATGGGATGTCTTGGAGGTGCTGTAGGTGGTGGATTCGCAGCGATCGTTGGCTTATGTGCGAAGGGAACCGGAGCGTCTATGATTCCTGGTATGCTGCTTTATCTTCAGGGAGGAATGATTGAGTATATTATTGTATTACTTCTTTCTGTTGGAGTTGCATTTGCAGGTACATGGATGATTATGAAGAAGAATCCAGAAGCAGTGTAAAGGAGTAAATTATGTTTCAGTATGATTTTTCAAATCATCAGAACCGGCATATTCGAATTACGGATATGCCGGCTGAATATTTTCAACGGATACAGGAGACAACCAGGAATGACCCGTATTATCCGGTATGGCACATTGCACCGAAATGTGGTCTGATGAATGATCCGAATGGGCTGTGTGAGATCAATGGGATACACCATATTTTTTACCAATGGTTTCCGGCCGGACCGGTACATGGGTTGAAACACTGGTATCATTTGACAACAAAAGATTTTATTCATTATGAAGATCATGGGGTGGCAATGTACCCGGATACAGAATCAGACTCTTTCGGGTGTTATACAGGCATGGCATTAAAAGAAGGAGAACAGGTACAGGTTTTCTATACGGGAATTGAAAATGAAGAGATGATCCCATGCACCTGTTATGCCAGATTTGATGGTGAGAAACTGACAGACCGGAAAAAGATTGTAGAAATGGATCCGGATCAGACGACAATGAATTACCGTGATCCATATGTCTGGAAAAGGGACAGTGAATACTGGATGCTGACAGGAGCAGAAAGTAAAGAACATGAAGGAATTCTGATGTTGTACAGAGGTAAGCAGGCAGATTCATATGAGTACGCCGGAAGAGTGAGATTACTTCAGAATGGACAGGAAGCAATGTTAGGTTACATGTTGGAATGTCCAAATTATTATGAAGAGAATCAAAAAGGAGTGCTGTTCTGTTCTCCAATGGGAATTTCAAGTGAGAATAAATATGATTATAAAAATGTGTTCTCCGTAGTTTACATGATAGGAAAACCATTGGATACAGAACGAAAAGAATTTCAATTTTCAGAAATGTATGAACTTGATAAGGGATTTGATTTCTATGCGCCTCAATCGTATGAGGATGAAAAACATCGAAGAATTTTATTTGGATGGCTTGGAAATTCTAAGAGCGAATATCCAACTGATAAGAATAATTGGGCTCACATGTTAACACTTCCAAGAGAAATTTGGATAGAGAAAGATAGGTTGATCCAGCAGCCGGTAGAATAGCTAAAGCAGCTTCGTGCAAATGAAAGAAGCATTGCAGAGCATATAAAGGTTGAAGAATGTTCTTTTGAGCTTGAAGGAAATACAGAAGGTGCGTTTTCTATAGAGATAGGAAATAAAGATGGTAACTGTTTGATTTTAAGCGCAGATGGGGAAGAATATTGTCTGGACAGAAGTGGTATGACAGAAGTGTATGCGGAGAAGTTTGGAACGATCCGTTATGCAAAACAGTTAGAGAAGAAACAGACTGTCCGGGTTATGGTAGATCATTCCAGTATTGAGATTTTCTGTGATCACGGGAAAACGGTATTTACTTCGAGAATGTTTATAGATCATGTTTCTTATGTAAAGGTGAAAAATTTGAGCGGAAAGTTCTATGATTTGAGAAAATAAGATTGTGTCTCGCCATTTAGAATCGCCTGAAGCGATGTGGCGAGATGCATTTAAATATTAAATTTAAAATCTGAAAAAAGTGCTTGCATTTATATAAGACTTATGATATTATAACTTCTGCGAGTGTTTAAGGGCGTGTAGCTCAGGTGGTAGAGCACTTGACTTTTAATCAAGTTGTCCGGGGTTCGAATCCCCGATGTCTCATTAGAAAAAGAAAACCATCACTCGTAAGAGTGGTGGTTTTCTTTTTCTATTGATATATTGTGAATTGAATTCCGGACAACGTAGTTGACCGGGGCGCTAGACGTCCGGGGGACGTCTGTTCAGCGCGGACCGAAGCGGAGCGTAGACCGCTAGACGTCCGGGGGACGTCTGTTCAGCGCGGACCGAAGCGGAGCGTAGACTGAATCCCCGATGTCTCATTATAAATGAACACTGTTTTTTTGATGTTCAAAAAATCAATTACTCCTAAATAGTGGACAACATATTTTAATTAGTAAAACTGCACAAAAAATAATTGAAAATTTGTGCATGTTTGTTAACACTTTCAGAGGTCAAGGTGATACTATAATAACCGTAAAAACCCCCCAATACATTATATATTTTTTACTATCCCCATAGTAAAATACCTTCTCCTAAAAGACAGCAGAACGATGGCTGTCTTTTTTTTGCTCTAATTTAAGAAAAGACAGCCATACATTTATTATCAATTATTCTTTTGCAAAGTCGAAATTCTACAGTTCAAATGCTAAAATTACATTATAAAAAAACACCGTTAGATTTACACCGTCAGATTTATATTGCTTCCTGCCCGCAGTGATGTGTAGTAATCATCATACGACGAGCTCTGTAATACTATATTCTTTGCGTTTGGATGATTTCATAGCATCGCGGTTGTTTGAATAATAATTTCTCATAAAATATGTTGCTGAAAGATTTGTTGCTGAACTTACTCATGTACTCATGTTAATCCTCTTATTATTTTTAATTATAACTATGCAGTTACTATTATTTTAGGTTTTATTTTGAACGTATAATCGCACTTAAATAATTGTTATAAATATTTTATCGGATATTTGCACGAAAAAGTTTACTTATGCGATCAAAAGAAGTAAAATATAAAAGAATGCGTAAAATAAGAAAAACGCGATTATGCAATCAAAATGCTACCAAGCAAAGAGTAACAGAACATAATGTAAAAAGCATAATGTACTAAAACAAAATGTAACAAACATAAAGTTACAAAAAATGCAACAAACATAATGTAACTAAAGGAGGATATGGGGCATGAGTAAAAAAGCTTTCGGTACAACATCAAAAGGAGTGGAGGCATCGCTTTACGAAATCAGCAATGGCAGTGGAGTGAGAGTACTTTTGACAGACTATGGCGCTTCAGTTGTATCTATTTTTGTAAAAGACAGGGATGGCAATGAGAGAGATGTCATTTTAGGATATGACAACGTAAAGTCATATGAGAAGGAGTACTGCTATTTTGGCGCTACTGTCGGCAGATATGCAAACAGGATTTCTGATGCAAAGGTTAATATTGATGGAGTGGAATATAAGCTTGAGGCTAATGACAATGAGAACAGTCTTCACAGTGGCTCAAATGGTTTTTCTAAGCGCTTCTGGACTGTTAAGGAGCAGAAGGCAGATGAGATTACCTTTGAGATAGAGGATGCAGATTTGGAGCAGGGCTTCCCGGGAAATGCAGTCGTTGATGTGACATTTAAGGTAACAGAAGAAAATGCACTTGCTATTATATACAATGCAAGGGCAGATAAGACAACTACCTTCAATATGACAAACCACAGCTATTTCAATCTGAACGGTCATGCATCAGGAAGCGTATACACTCACACATTGCAGATAAATGCTGAGCATTACACACCTGTAAAGGATTCCAAGGCTATTCCTACAGGTGAGATTGCACCGGTTGAGGGTACACCATTTGATTTTACAGAGGCTAAACCAATCGGAAGAGATATCGAGGCAAATGATACACAGCTTCACTATGGAAGTGGATATGATCACAATTTTGCAATAGACAAGACCGCTCCGGGAGTAGAAAAGGTCGCAACAGCATACTCTCCTGAGAGTGGCATACAGATGGAGGTATACACCGACTGTGTCGGAATCCAGCTTTATACTGCCAACTTTATCGTGGGACAAGAAGGCAAGGGCGGAGTCAAATACAATAACCGCGATGCATTCTGCCTCGAGACACAGTTCTATCCAAACTCAATAAATGAGACCAACTTCAGTACACCTGTTACAAAGGCTGGCGATACATACCACACAGAGACAGATTACAAATTTTCTGTGAGATAAAATGCCAACATAAGAGAGATACAGAATAGTTAAAGCCCACCATATTGATGAAATTTATCATTAATATGGTGGGCTTTCTTAAGCTTTGTTTAATCAAACACTGATACAGTGGTTTTATTTCCGGAAATGTGGTATAAATATATTTATGTGTATATTGAGACGACTTCGCACACGCAAACCTGCATTATCGCTGGCATATGGTGTGTTCCGAAGAAATATATGAACTGCCACAAGGTTCCATTAAACCTCGGTAACGATAGAAAGTAAATTGATATAACAGACTACTCGGATACATTTTTTGTGGCTGACTTCATATATTTCTGAGGAATATACCATATGCCCGGCGCACCCTCACAGCCTGCAGGTGCGAAGTCCACACCAAAAAATTAAAAGCGAATAAATATATAGCACAGAGGAAACAAACCATGAAAATAGTATTTTTAGATTCCAAAACAATTGGTGACGACATCGACCTTTCCGAATATGACAAGCTCGGGGAGGTTGTCAAATATGATTTTTCGACAACAGAGGAAGCAGCGGAGCGCACAATGGATGCTGATGTGATTGTTTTAAATAAGGTCGAGGTAAATGAGAAATCTATAGGACAGGCAAAAAATTTAAAGCTCGTATGTGTGACTGCAACAGGCACAAACAATCTGGATAAAGAATATCTGGCAAAAAGAGGTATTGAATGGAGAAATGTCGCAGGGTATTCTACAGAGACCGTGGCGCAGCATACGTTTGCACTGCTATTTTACCTGCTTGAGAAGCTGAGATATTATGATGATTATGTGAAGAGCGAGAAATATGTGGGTGATACGTCGTTTACGCATTTTTCCAATGTGTTTCACCAGATTAGCGGTATGACCTGGGGCATCGTGGGGCTTGGAAATATCGGAAGACGCGTGGCTGATATCGCAAAGGCTTTTGGCTGCCATGTGGTTTATTATTCTACCTCAGGAAGAAATTCACAGCCGGGCTATGAGAGGGTGGATTTTGATACTCTGCTTGCCACGTCTGATATCGTGTCGGTGCATGCACCGCTCACGGATGACACACTTGGTCTGATGGACAAGGCTGCGTTTGAAAAGATGAAAAAATCTGCGATATTTTTAAATCTTGGCAGAGGTCCTATAGTGAATGAAGCGAATCTGGCACAGGCGCTTATGGATGGAGAGCTGGCGGCGGCAGGTCTTGATGTGCTGGCGCAGGAGCCTATGAGCGAGGACAATCCGCTCCGTGCGATAAAGGATTCAAACAAGCTGATTATCACACCGCATATTGCGTGGGCAAGCGTTGAGGCAAGAACAAATCTGATGCACATTATATACAGTCAAATTGAGGACTTCTTTGCTAATTAGAAAATATAATTTAAAATCAAATCGCAACATTTAGAGGAAGCATTAAGAGGAAGCATTAAGAGGCAGAAATGAGCATCAAATTTGAGATAACAAAACAAAACAACATACATTTTGGAATTGCAGCAGTGGCGGCCGCGCTGGTAGGTTACTTTACGTCGGCAAGCTGGTGGGTGATTCTTTTGTTTGCGGCAGTATATTTTGGACTTGTAAATGTGAAGCTTGAGCTTCCGGTGAAGCTGTCGTGGCTTTGGGCTGCTATACTGCTTGTCATCGGAGCGATACTATCTGTTTTTTCGGTGCAGTATGTGCTGCTGACAGATGAGGACTTTGTGAAGACCACCGATATGGTATGCGTGGTGAATATGGTTCTGGCGCTCGCCATATATCTGGTAATTCTTTTTATCACAAACAACACGAGGCTGACATGTACCATAGCATCAATTGCCATACTCGCGTTTGGATTTATAGATTATTTTGTCTATGAATTCCGTGGCAATGAGTTTACGTATGCGGATTTGAAGTCAGCGGGAACAGGACTTTCTGTCGTGACAAAATACAAATTCGTCATAGACTACAAGTTTTTGTATGTGATTCTGGCGGCTATTTTGTATATCATGCTGGTAAGGCGCATAGAAGTGCAGTTCGAGTCTGCTATCCATATGAGAATTATTTCGATTCTTCTCACAATAATATGTGTGCTGTATGTCATCATGAATTCCATGTCACTGAACACCGAGACCTGGGAGAAAAAGGGCACGTACAGAAACGGCTATCTGCTGAACTTTATGCTCGGCATAAGGGACAGCTTTGTGAAGGCACCTGATGGTTACAGCAAGGCAGCAGTTGACAAGATAGCAGGCAATTTCAAGGAAACGGACAGCTCATATTCGCAGTCTGATGCGAAAAATCCGACAATCATTGTTATCATGAATGAGTCGTTTGCTGATTTGTCGGTGGTGGGAGATTTTGAGACCAACACGCAGGTCACGCCGTTTATGGATTCTCTGAGTGAAAATACGCTTAAAGGCTATGCTCTTTCGTCCGTGTACGGTGCGAAGACGCCAAACTCTGAGTGGGAATTTGAGACAGGAAACTCGATGGCATTTCTGCCGGACGGCTCGGTGGTTTATCAGCAGTATATAAATGATGACCCGACATCCATAGTCTCAAACCTGAAGAATATCGGCTATACGACGGTTGCGATGCATCCGTACTATGCGACAGGCTGGAGCAGGAACAAGGTTTATCCGCATCTGGGCTATGATGAGACTTACTTTATAGATGATTTTGACCAGACAAAGATACTCAGGGAATATATCACTGACCAGGAGCTCTATGATAAGATCATTGACCGCTACGAGAAAAAGAGCGATGACGAGAAGCTTTACATCATGGGTGTCACGATGCAAAACCATGGTGGCTACGGTGAGAGATATGACAACTTCAACCAGGAGGTTTACAAGGTTGGAGCGTCATACACCGATGCGAACCAGTATCTGTCACTTTTGAATGAGAGTGACAAGGCACTCGAAAATCTCATCACATACTTTAAGGGGGTGGATGACCCGGTAGAGATTGTGTTTTTTGGAGACCACCAGCCGGGATTATGCAATGATTTTATCAAGCTCTTAAATGGCAAGGGCAATTCCGGACTTACGGAGCAGGAACTTGAGAATCTGTACAAGGTACCGTTTTTCATATGGACCAATTACGAGACAGATGCACAGAAAGTTGATGTGACGAGCCTCAACTACCTGTCCACACTGACGCTTGAGAGAGCCAACATAGATCTGCCGGCATACAACCGGTTCCTCGCAGAGCTGATGGAGAAGATTCCGGCCATAAATTCAAGGGGCTATTATTCGAAAAAGAATGAGTGTTTTATGCATGTGGATGACGCAACAGGAGACGAGGAAAAATGGATAAAGGCATACAATATCCTGCAGTACAATTCGATGTTTGACGAGAAGGACAGAAGTTCGCTGCTGTTTCCGTACCTGAAATAAAAAGGTAATTATTCAGAAACACTGAGAAGAACGGTAAAAAAGAAGCAAGAGAGGAAGTAACATAATGAGCAATAATACAACTGAGAAAAAAGCGGTCGTTTTCGACCTTGATGGAACACTTCTATACACACTTGAGGATTTAAAAAATGCAACAAACTATGCATTGAAACAAAATGGCATGCCGGAGCGTACACTCGACGAGGTGCGCAGATTTGTGGGAAACGGTGTAAAGCTTCTGATGGAGCGCGCAGTGCCGGACGGAGCAGACAATCCAAAGTTTGAAAAGACATTTTCGGATTTCAAGGAATATTATGAGGCTCATTGCAATGACAATACAGCACCTTATGATGGAATCATGGAGCTTTTAAAGGAGCTTAAATTAAACGGCATAAAGCTTGCCATTGTTTCAAACAAGCTTGACCCGGCGGTAAAGGAGCTCAATCAGCTCTATTTCAAGGAGTATATGACATCGGCAGTCGGCGAGATGGAGGAGGAAGGCATCCGTAAAAAGCCGGCGCCTGATATGGTGCAGAAGGCACTTAAAGAGCTTCAGGTGAGTGCGGAGGACGCTATCTACGTGGGGGACTCCGATGTGGATATCGCCACAGCGAAAAACTCAGGTCTGGAGTGCGTATCTGTCACATGGGGATTTCGTGATGTAGAGTTTTTGAAGGAGCATGGTGCAACAAATCTGATAGATGAACCGGTCGAATTGTTAAATTATGTATAATCAGGAGAACTTTGATTTATGCTTTCAGAAAAGGGACTATTGATAATTGAAAAGCTGGCAGAGCACAACAATGAGCTTGTCACATCAAAGGCTCTTGCCGCGTCCACAGGTATGTCGGAGCGAAGTGTGAAGACATATCTGAAGGAGGTGGCTGATTTTTGTGAGCAAAACTCTATGACGCTTGACAGAAAGCCGGGCAAAGGCATGAAGCCGTGCTTTAGCGATGCGCAGATAGGAAAGATTCTGGATGTGGCAGGAAGGAGATCGGCAGCAGTATCGCAGAAGAAGCGACAGAACTACATATCGTATATTCTGCTAAGCGGCTGGGATACATACACGTATGCGCTTTTTTCGGAGGAGTTAAATGTCAGCAAAAATGTCATCATGGATGATATAAATGAGCTTGACGCAGAGCTTCTGCTCTTTGGCATAAAGGTGCACAGAACGGCGGGCTACGGAATATATGCGACAGGCAGTGAGCTTGATATCAGAAAAGCCATGAGGCATTTCTGCAGATATCCAATCAGTGATAAGCAGGTTATCAAGACTGATGACCACAGGCTTTCAAGACGCGCGGCCGAGGTGATAGCCAATAATTTCAGAAGTGTAAATCTGTCGATGGCAGTTGACATGATACATCATGTGGAGAGACGCTTTGATATCATCTTTACGGATTACACATTTCAGATGCTGGCAGAGTACATAGCCATTGCACTTTTCAGGGTGGATGTGGAGAAGGAACTGAAAACGGATGAGTTAGATCTGTCGAATCGAATGTGTGATGATGCAAGTGATGGGGATGCGGGCACCGAAACAGAGCAGCAGGTACAGAAAAATGGATTCATAATGACAGAGCATGAGAACATGGCAAAGGAGGCAGCAGGCTTTCTGGAAAGATATCACGGCATCAGCCTCTCACAGCCTGAAATCATGTATCTGGCAATGCTTTTTTCCTGTGCCGAGGGACAAAATCGCGTTGTCATGTCCTGTGAGGAGGCGCTTAGCATAGAGGATGAGATGATAGTGTATCTGTCAAATCTTCTCGCTGCCAATCTGATTGAAAATGAGCTTCTACGTGAGAGCATGCGTAGCTTTTTGCCGGGCTCCATTGCGAGGACTCATTTTGGCATAGAGATAGACAATCCGTTTCTTTCCGATATCACACAATCGTATGCCAGTCTCTTTACGGTATGCTTTACGGTATCGAGATACTACGAAAAGTACACAGGCGCCATGCCGAGCGAGAATGAGATAGCATTTATTGCCTTGCAGGTGGGAGGAGCCCTGCACAGAAATCCTATGACAGTGCGCGCAGTGTTAATCGGTGCAGCAGGCTATGCGACCGGCAGCATAATAGCGGGCAAAATAGAAAACAGAGTGCCGGATGTAAGGATAGTAAGCATTTTGTCGTCAGACCGCATAGAGCATATTGACGAGTATGACTGCGACCTCATACTCTCGACCATAGACACACAGGCAGATATCCACAATGATATGAGATTTCTGTATGTTTCTCCACTAATCAGTGCGCAGGATGAGAAAAATATCAGAAACAAGTGCTTTGAACTCATGACCGGCCAGAGCGCGGAGGTCAGCGAGTTTTCACAGATGCTGTCTGAGGAATTTATCATATTTGAGAAAAAGGCGAAAAACCGCAAGGATGTTTTAAAGCGTGCGTGCCAGCTTCTCATAAACAAAGGAATAGTGCAGAGCGAGTTTGCGAGGGATGTACTAGAGCGTGAGAAGGTGGAGGCAACCGCTGTGGGCTGCAATATAGCTATACCGCACGGAAAGCCTGAGCATGTAAACCGCTGCCAGATACTTGTTATACGTCTCGACAAGCCGATAGAGTGGGGCGAGAGGATGGCAGACATGATATTTCTGCTTGCGATAAACTTTGACAGTGTCAACACGACAAAGGCATTTTTCCATGACTTCACGAAGCTTCTAAATGAAAATGGAGCGACTGACAGGCTCAGGGAGGCTGCTTCACCTCATGAGCTTTGTGCAGCTATCCGGAAAGAGCTGGGGTGGAACTGAATATCACATTAATACAAAATTGCACCAGAGATGGTGCAATTTTGCATTTTGGGGAATATTGAAAAAAATCATACCGCACAGTACAATAAAACCATAGAAAGCAACGGACATATGACAGGCTGATGAATAGCAGAGGGCGATACAGTTAATCATATGTGTGAGCGAAATAAACAAACCAATAATTTTAAATTCAGGAGGACAAAACTATGGTAAGCAAGACAATGGTAGTAAAAGCAGCAGAGGGACTTCACATGAGACCTGCAGGAGTTATCGCAAGAGAGGCAGGCAAGTTTGATTCAGACGTAACAATCGTATTCGGCGACAAGAGAATCAACGCAAAGAGCCTTGTAAACATCATCGCAGCATGCATCAAGAAGGATGCAGAGATTACATTCGAGTGTGAGGGAGCTGATGAGGAAGCAGCACTTGCAAAGATGGAAGAGCTCGAGGCAGACAACTTCGGAGATTAATCAACCAGCAAAGTCAATCGGAGGTGTGATATGTACAAAGGAATCGCCGGCTCAGAAGGAATCGGAATAGGAAATGTGGTCATTATCGAAGAGCATGAGATAGTGATCGAGAATAAGAAAATTACAGATACAGACGCTGAAATCGCACGTCTCCAGGGAGCCATTGAGAAATTTGTAAATGATACAAACGCCATGGCAGACAGAATGGAAAAGACAGTCGGAGCAAAGGATGCGGATATCCTTCGCGGACATATCCAGATGCTTCAGGATCCGACCATAGAGGAGCAGATTACAGCGCTCATAGTCAGTGAGAAAATCACGGCAGAGAAGGCACTCGACCAGGTGCTTGAGCAGACAGCAGAGATATTTGCACAGATACCTGATGAGCTTTTGCAGCAGAGAGCAACAGATTTCAGGGATATCAAAGCCAGAATCCTTAAGATTCTGCTTGGAATCGAGGACTACGATATCTCAGCAGCTCCGGAAGGCACAGTGCTCGTGGCACATGACCTGACACCATCCATGACAGCAGGTATCGTGGCAGAGAATATCGCAGGAATACTCACAGAGGTGGGCGGCAGAACCTCCCACTCAGCAATACTTGCAAGAGCTATGGAAATCCCGGCAGTTCTCAGTATTGATGGAATCTGCACAGCTGTCAAAAATGGTGACAGAGTGGTACTCAACGGAACAAGCGGAGAGGCAATCGTAAACCCTGACGCTGAGACAGAGCAGAAATTCGCTGGGCTGCTTGAGGAATACAAAAAAGAGAAAGAGCTCTTAAAGAAATTTGCTGGTGTGCCGACAGTATCAGCAGACGGCACAAAGGTAGAGCTTGTATGCAATATCGGAAAGCCTGAGGACGCAAAGAAAGCTGTAGAGTGTGACGGAGAGGGAATAGGACTTTTCCGTACAGAGTTCCTTTTCATGGACAGAGATACAATTCCTACAGAGGAAGAGCAGTTTGAGGCATACAAATCAGTAGCTGAGACAATGAAGGGCAAGCCTGTCATCATCCGTACACTTGATATCGGAGGCGACAAGGAAATCCCATATCTGGGCCTTGAGAAAGAGGACAACCCATTCTTAGGTTACAGAGCTATCAGATTCTGTCTCCAGAGAACAGACATCTACAATACACAGCTTCGTGCACTTGTGAGAGCCAGTGCATTCGGCAGGATAAAGATAATGGTTCCGCTTGTGACAGGCGTAGATGAGCTTCGCAGTGTAAAGGCAATGGTAGCTGACATCATGAAAGAGCTTGATGCAGAGGGCATTGCATACAATAAGAACCTCGAAATCGGTATCATGATGGAGACACCGGCAGCCTGCATGATGGCAGATGTGCTTGCAAAAGAGGCAGCCTTCTTCAGTATCGGAACAAACGACCTGACAGGCTACACGATGGCAGTAGACCGTGGAAACTCAAAGGTAGCATACCTTTATTCAGCTTTCAATCCGGCAGTGCTGCGTGCAATCAAGCGTATCATCGAGTGCGGTAAGAAAGAGGGAATCATGGTAGGCATGTGTGGAGAGGCAGCAGCAGATCCAAAGCTCATTCCGTTGTTACTCGCATTCGGACTTGATGAGTTCTCAGTGAGTGCCACAAGTGTGCTCAAGACCAGAAAGACCATCGCAGACAGCAGCATGGCAGAATGCAAGGCATTGGCAGACAAGGTAATGGCATGCGCTACAGAGGCAGAGGTACAGGCAGTGCTTGCACAGCAGTAGATGCTAAATCCAAACAAGTATAAAAGTTAGTAAAAAAGTATAAATAAGAGTAAAATATAAAAGTATAACATTGAAATTTATTATAAAGACGGCTGAACCGGTGGGGACCGGGACGGCCGTCTTTTTTGCATACACAGAATGCGAGATGAATGTTTAGTCATTTACGATTTGGTTATTTACGATTAACTAAATTACGATTGACTAAATCGATATAAGTAATAAAATATTGTGTATAGAGATGGAGGGAGAAATGAGATATGAACAAAAAAAGTGTAGCTAAAGAATGTATTAATATAATATTACTGCTAATAAATATTAAAATACCATCAATAGTTTATGACTATTATTTTAAATACTCTGAAGGTCCCTATTTACAAATTGCAGTGATTGTAGAATATAGTTTGACTTGTATAGCGTGGATGATATTGATATTGTATATAATAAAAGTTTTAAATTTAAAGAATAAAGCCTGCATTGATTAAACAATAAAGAAGGGGGGAAGCCTGTAGTGGAAAAAAATAGAAAACAGATTATTATCTGCGCAGCGGTTGTCGCTTGTGTCTGTGTAATCAGTGTATTAATTACATATAACATATTACAACAAAAAAATCATCTGACAGTGGAACTCTATTAT
>OLWL01001474.1_pt1 | contig 12978 bp, 10 predicted proteins | sample 1674151 | NCBI WGS metagenome assembly OLWL01 (sample SAMEA103958148, study PRJEB25191) | human gut metagenome
CTCACAGGTACTGTTAAGTCATTAACAAGCTATGGTGCATTTGTTGATATCGGCGGTATGGACGGTATGATTCATATCAGCGAGCTTTCATGGAACAGAATCAAGCATCCGTCAGAGGTTGTTAATGTCGGCGATACTGTTGAGGTTACAATTAAGAAGCTTGACCCTGAAACAAGAAAGATTTCTCTCGGCTTTAAGAAGCTTGAGGACAACCCATGGGAAATCCTTAAGAGAGATTATCCTGTAGGCACTGATTGCAAAGCTAAGATTGTTGGTCTTGCATCATTTGGCGCATTTGCTAATATCCTTCCGGGTATTGACGGTCTTATCCACATCAGCCAGATTTCTTGGGAAAGAATTAACACTCCTGCCGATGTACTTAAGGTTGGCGATGAAGTTGACGTTAGAATTACTGAGGTTGACTTTGATAAGAAGAGAGTTTCTCTTTCAATGAAGGAACTTCTTCCTAAGCCAAACGCTGACGAGGCAGAGGCTGACGACGCAGACGACGCTGAATAATCTTACTTATTCAATATTTTACGGCTTCACGCATTTGCGTGAAGCCGTTTTTATATGCTTATCAAAAAAACGGTATTGCCAAATTTGCAATACCGTTTTTGCTTATTTAATATTCAATTTCACCTTTATATACAAGGTTGCAGTCGCCTGTTAAGGTGACGCCGGTATCTGAATAATTAACTATCAAATCGCCGCCTTTAACCTTTACGGTGATATCTTCGTCTTTATTGCAATATCCGTTTTCAACCGCTGCAATAACTGCCGCACAAGCACCTGTGCCGCAAGCCTGCGTCTCGCCGTTTCCACGCTCCCATACACGCATTTTAAGCGTTTTTGAATTAACTACTCTGACAAACTCGGTATTAACTCTTTCAGGGAAAATAGGCGCTGTTTCAAACTGAGGGCCGACGCTTTCAATATCAATCCTGTCTACATTGTCAACAAATACTACGCAGTGCGGATTGCCGACGGCACAGCAGGTGATATTGTACTGCTTTGAGCCTATTTCAGCAGGATAGTTGATAGCCTTTTCGCTGTCAATCAAAACAGGAATTTTAGCCGTATTAAGCTCAGCTTTGCCCATTGATACCTTGACTGACGATACCTTTCCGTCACGTGTAAATAGGCGAAGAACTTTTACGCCCGAAGCTGTTTCTATAGTGATTTTATCTTTTTTGACGATATCGTTATCATAAAGGAATTTGCCTACACACCTTATCGAGTTGCCTGCCATCTTGCCCTCACTGCCGTCAAGATTAAAGACACGCATTTTAGCGTTTGCAATCTTGCTTTCTTCAATAAGAACTATTCCGTCGCCGCCGATACCCTTGTGCCTGTCGCAAAATTCAATTGCAAAACTTTCAGGGCAGGTGATAATACCGCATTGATTGTTAAAGAAAATGTAGTCGTCGCCGGTGCCTTGCATTTTGGAAAATTTAAGTATTCCTTTTTCTTTACGCATAAAGTTGATATCAACAAGCTCGGTGTTCGTTTCCTTGTAACGTGATGCAATGATATCCGCAACGGCATTGGCAGTATCGAGGGAAGTGATTGTAGCAATGCCAAGCTGATTTGCTCTGTTGTGAAGTTTGATGTAATCGGCAATTGATTTTTTGTCGCTTTTGCCTGTATATACAATGTAATCAAGCTGACCCGATTCAACAAGGTCCATAATGGAGTTGTCCTCTCTGAGCTTGTTTACAACATTAACCTTAATGCCCAAGCTTTCAATCGCCTTAGCCGTTTCGGGAGTAGCCCAAATCTTTGCACCGAGGTCGTCAAGCTTTTTTGCAAGACCGACTATTTCAAATCTGTCCTGCTTGGTGACTGTTATAAGTACACCGTGCTCGTCTTTAGAATGGAAATCAGTTTTAAATCCTGCCGATACAAGTCCTTTAAACAATGCTTCCACAAGATTTTTGCCAACGCCTAAAACTTCGCCGGTTGACTTCATTTCAGGTCCTAACTTAGAGTTTACGTCGTTAAGCTTTTCAAAGCTGAAAACAGGTACTTTAACTGCAACATAGGGCGGTGTTTTGTAAAGCCCGGTGCCGAAGCCGAGGTCTTTAAGCTTTTGACCCACCATAATTTTAGTCGCAAGTTCAACCATAGGAACGCCTGTTACCTTGCTGATATAAGGTATTGTTCTTGACGCTCTCGGATTAACCTCAATAACGTATAGTTCATTGTGATAAATAAGATATTGAATGTTTACAAGACCTTGTGTGCCAAGCTCAAGGGCAAGCTTTTGCGAAACGTCACAAATCTTTTCAAGCATCATATCGTTAAGATTGTAAGGGGGATAAACGGCAATTGAGTCGCCCGAATGAACACCCGCTCTTTCAATATGCTCCATAATACCCGGTATAAGAACGTCCTCACCGTCGGAAATACAATCAACCTCAAGCTCCGTTCCCATCATATATTTATCAACAAGTACGGGATTTTCAATTCCCTGCGCAAGTATGATTGCCATATACTGCTTAACGTCATCATCTGTGTACGCAATAGTCATATTTTGACCGCCGATAACGTATGACGGACGTAAAAGAACAGGATATTCAAGCCTTTCAGCCGCCGTCAAAGCCTCGTCAAGAGTCATAACGCTTTCGCCCTTCGGTCTGAATATTCCGTATTTTTCCAAAAGCTCGTCAAAACGTTCTCTGTCCTCGGCAATGTCGATTGATTCAGCGCTTGTTCCGAGAATTTTAATACCTTTTTTATCAAGGAATTTGGTGAGTTTGATAGCGGTCTGCCCGCCGAATGCAACAACAACGCCGATAGGATTTTCAGCCTTGATAACGTTCATAACGTCCTCGTTTGTAAGCGGCTCAAAATAAAGCCTGTCGCCCGTGTCAAAGTCGGTAGAAACCGTTTCAGGGTTGTTGTTTATAATGATAACCTCGTATCCAAGCTCTTTAAGAGTCCATACGCAGTGAACGCAGGAGTAGTCAAATTCAATACCCTGACCGATACGTATAGGCCCTGAGCCTAATACGATTATTTTTTTCTTATCGCTCTTGTCAAGCTCTCTTGCCTCGCAATGCTCGTCGCAAGTTGAGTAAAAATAAGGCGTTTCAGCCTTGAACTCCGCACCGCAGGTGTCAACCATTTTATAAACGCAGTCCTTGTGATATGTAAGGCTGCCGCCGCTGATTTTTTCAAGCGCCTTGTCGGGATAGCCTAATTTTTTGCCTTTTAAATATTGCTCCTTTGAAAGCGGTTTGCCCTCAATTTCAAGCTCATATCTTGCAAGATTTTCAAGCTTTGCCAAAAACCATTCGTCAATCATAGTGATTTCGTGAATTTCGGCAATGCTCACACCTTCCTTGAACGCTTTGAATACGGTAAATAATCTTATATCGTCTTGGTCGTGCAGTTTTTGCTTAATGTCAACGCCGTTTAACGCCTTGTTATTAAGCGTATCAAGCCCAATCTCAGCACCTCTGACTGCTTTCATAATTGCCTGCTCAAAGCTCGGCGCAATGCTCATAACCTCGCCGGTAGCTTTCATTTGAGTACCAAGCTTACGGGAAGCGTTTACAAACTTGTCAAACGGCCATTTCGGAAGTTTAACAACAACATAGTCAAGCGTAGGCTCAAAGCAAGCGCACGTTTTGCCCGTGATATCATTCTTAATTTCATCAAGAGTGTAGCCAAGTGCAATTTTGGTAGTTACTTTAGCAATAGGGTAACCCGTAGCCTTAGAAGCAAGCGCAGAAGAACGTGAAACTCTCGGATTAACCTCAATAACAGAATATTCAAAGCTCTCCGGATTTAATGCAAATTGACAGTTGCAACCGCCCTCAATTCCAAGCTCGGTAATAATGTCAAGAGATGCGCTTCTGAGCATTTGAAGTTCCTTGTCAGCAAGCGTTACGGCAGGGGCGATAACAATGCTGTCGCCTGTATGAACACCAACCGGGTCAAAGTTTTCCATTGAGCAAACTGCAATAACATTACCTACGCTGTCACGCATTACTTCAAATTCAATCTCTTTCCAGCCTGCGATGTATCTTTCAACAAGTACCTGAGTAATAGGTGAGAGCATTAAGCCGTTTTTGGCAATAACCTCAAGTTCATGCTCGTTGTATGCAACGCCGCCGCCTGCACCGCCCAATGTAAAGGCAGGGCGAATAATAACAGGATAGCCGATATCGCTTGCAATTTCCTTTGCGTGGTCAACAGTGTATGCAATGTCGCTCGGCACAACAGGCTGATTAATTTTAATCATTGTGTCACGGAACATTTGCCTGTCCTCAGCCTTGTCTATAGCCTCGGCGTCCGTTCCCAAAAGCTTGACTCCCATTTCGTCAAGGTATCCGTCTTTTGCAAGCTGCATACCGATTGTAAGACCTGTTTGACCGCCAAGACCGCAAAGTACGGAATCGGGGTGCTCTTTTTCAATAATTCTTTTAACCGTTTCTTCCGTAAGCGGCTCAAGATATATGTGGTCGGCAAGCGCCTTGTCAGTCATAATGGTCGCAGGGTTTGAGTTTACAAGTACAACCTCAATGCCTTCATCCTTAAGCACACGGCAAGCTTGAGCACCTGCATAGTCAAATTCTGCGGCTTGACCTATAACAATAGGGCCTGAGCCGATAACAAGTACCTTTTTTATGTCTTTATTAAGAGGCATTATTTGCTACCTCCCATCATTTCAATAAATTTGTCGAATATAAATCTTGTGTCGTGCGGACCTGAGCAAGCTTCGGGGTGAAATTGCACCGAAAAGGCTTTTTTATCGGGATAATCAACACCTTCGCACGTGCCGTCATTTGCATTAATGTAGCTAACTTTAGCTCCGACCTTTTCAATTTCCTCATTCACAACGGCATAGCCGTGGTTTTGCGAGGAAATATAAGTTCTGCCTGTTTCAAGATTTTTTACCGGTTGGTTTACGCCTCTGTGGCCGTATTTTAACTTGGTTGTGTCACCGCCCTGGCTGAGCGCCAAAAGCTGATGACCGAGGCATATTGCAAAAATAGGAACTTTTCCGACAAGCTTTTTAAGCTGCTCAATTGCTTCAACGTTTTCCTTTGGGTCACCGGGACCGTTTGAAAGCATAATTCCGTCAGGGTTTAATGATAAAATGTCGTCTGCTTTTGTGTCATAAGGCATAACGGCAACATTGCAACCCCTCTTGTTAAGCTCTCTTATAATGTTTTTCTTTGTGCCGTAGTCGATTAAAACTACATTGTATTTGTGCTCATCTGACGCACTCATATATGGCCTTTTGCAAGATACGCTTTTAACTGCATCCTTAATCTTGTATGCTTTTAATTTGCCATAATCAACAGTTGCAGGGTTTGATGTGATAATCGCATTCATAACGCCTGCTTCTCTGATAGTTTTAGTTATTTCTCTTGTGTCAACGCCGTACACGCCGATGATATTATTTTCTTTAAGGTAATCGTCAAGCGTTTTTTCACACCTAAAGTTTGACGGCTCTTCGCACCACTCACGTACTATGTAAGCCGAAACGTAGGATTTTTCGCTTTCCTTGTCCTCGTCAATAAAGCCGTAGTTGCCGATAAGAGGAAAGGTTTGCATAACAATTTGCCCAAAGTAACTGGGGTCTGTAAGCGTTTCAATATATCCGCCCATACCTGTGGTAAATACAAGCTCACCGGTTACTTCGCCGTTAGCGCCGAATCTTTTTCCTTCAAAAACATCACCGTTTGCAAGGCATATGTAAATCTTGTTTTCTTCCATATTTTCTTCCTGTATATTTATGTTCTAACGCTCATTTTTCTGTATATCAAACCGTAGGGGCGAACATTGTTCGCCCACAGACTGTCGATAAAGCAGCTAAACCGCGCCGAATAATATAAAATCAAACCTATTTGCCTCCCTTTCAAAGGGTGCGGGTCTCCGGTGGAGACCTCTGCACTTTAGTGCAGAAGCACCGACCGAGCCGGGAGGCGAGACGGTGGGTGCAACTTGTTGCAACCAGAGGGATTGTAAAAATGCCAAGGACATCGAGTCCTTGCCTTTTTTTGCGCTTTCCGTCTTTTGCTCGGGGGCAGTACCCATGTACAGCACCCGCTCGAAAAAGACGAAATTTATCTTGCTTTCTCGAAGTCTGTTATTATCAATATTATCCTAACAATTTAACGAGAACTGCCTTTTGAGCGTGAAGTCTGTTTTCCGCTTCGTCAAAGATTTCGTTTGCGTGTTCTTCAAATACTTTGGCTGTGATTTCCTCTTCTCTGTGAGCAGGAAGGCAGTGAAGCACCATGGCGTCGTCCTTGGCAACTCCCATAACCTTATCATTAATTTGGTAATCCTTAAATACCTTTTCTCTTTCTGCCTTTTCTTCTTCTTGACCCATTGAAGCCCAAACGTCGGTGTAAAGAATATCTGCGTCTTTTGCACATTCAAGAATGTTGCTTGAACATATAAAGTTGCCGTTTTCCTCAGCCCATTTCATAATTTCAGCGTCAGGCTTGTATTCGTCAGGGCAGGCGATAGCACAGCTCATACCCATTGTGATTGCACCTACAATAAGGCTGTTTGCCATATTGTTGCCGTCGCCTATAAAGCAGAATTTAAGTCCGTCAAAGCTCTTTTTATATTCACGAATTGTCATAAGGTCTGCAAGCACCTGGCAAGGATGGCAATAGTCAGTCAAGCCGTTAATGATAGGAATTGAGCCGTATTTTGCAAGGTCCTCAACCTCTTTTTGCTCAAAAGTTCTTATCATAATGCCGTCAAGGTAACGTGAAAGAACTCTCGCAGTATCTTCAACAGGTTCGCCTCTGCCGATTTGCAAGTCCCTGTTTGAAAGGAAAAGCGCCTGTCCGCCAAGCTGATACATACCTGTTTCAAAGCTTACCCTTGTTCTTGTAGAGCTTTTTTGAAAAATCATACCGAGTGTCTTACCTTTAAGGTGATGATGCTCAATGCCGTGCTTTGTTTCATATTTGAGTTGGTCTGCAAGATTTAAAATATCTAATATCTCATGCTGGTCTAAATCTTTAAGCTTTAATAAATGTTTCATTTTTCAATTACCTCTTTCAATATTTTTAAACCTCTGTCAAGCTCAAGATAGCTTATGTTAAGAGCAGGAAGAAGTCTTATTTTTGTTTTGGCTGTTAATACGAGAAGTCCGTTTTCAAGGCATTCGCTTGCAATTTGCTTAGCATCCTTTTGGGTTTCAACGCCGAGCATAAGACCCATACCCGATACAGATTTAACGCCTTTAATATTCATTAAAAAGTTTTTGATATATTCGCTTTTTTCTCTTACTGATTTTAAAAATTTGTCATCAATTCTTGAAACGATTGAAATTGCACCTGCTGCACAAACAGGATTGCCGCCGAAAGTTGAGCCGTGAGAGCCGGGAGTGACGGTATCTTTAACCTTTTCGCCGAAAAGAACAGCACCCATGGGAAGCCCGCCTGCAAGCCCTTTTGCCGTTGAAACAATATCAGGCTTAATGTCGAAGTTTTCGTAAGCAAAATATCTGCCTGTTCTGCCGTTGCCCGTCTGCACTTCGTCAACAACCATAAGTATATCTTTTTCTTTTGCAAGCTTTTCAATGGCTTTTACAAAGTTATAGTCAAGATTATTTACGCCGCCTTCGCCTTGAACGCACTCAAACATAATTGCGCAAACATCATCAGTTGCCATTTCGTTAAGCTTTTCAATGTCATTTGCAGGGCAGTATTTAAAGCCGGGTGTAAACGGACCGAATACAGTATGGAAACTATCCTGTCCCGTAGCCGCAAGCGTTGTTATCGTTCTGCCGTGGAAAGAGTTTACAAGCGTAATAATCGTGCTTCTGCCCTCGCCGTACTTGTCGTATGAATATTTTCTTGCAAATTTGATTGCGCCTTCGTTTGCTTCTGCTCCCGAATTGCCGAAAAATACTTTTTTCATACCTGTTTTGTCGCAAAGCATTTTTGCAAGCCTTGCACAAGGCTCTGTATAGTAAAGATTGCTGACGTGTTGCATCTTGTCAAGCTGCGTTTCAACCGCCGCTTTCCATTCGTCATCGCAAATTCCGAACGCCGTTACTCCTATTCCGGAACCGAAATCTATGTATTGCTTTCCGCTGTCATCGCTTATTGTTGAGCCTTTGCCGTTGTTTAATGTTACGTTAAATCTGCCGTAAGCGTGAGCAACGTAATCATTGTCTAATTCTTTAGTTTCCATATTGTACCTCTTTATCTGCTTCTAAACATTGTTCCCATACCTTCATCGGTAAGAAGCTCCATAAGAATAGAGTGGGGAACACGTCCGTCGATAATAAATGCTTTTTTTACACCTTCCCTGAGCGCCTGAGTCATTGAATCAATTTTCGGTATCATTCCGCCGCTGATTATTCCCTCTGCAATAAGCGCAGGCGTGTCTGAAATATATACTTTGTGAATAAGAGTTGAATCGTCATCCTTATCTCTTAAAAGGCCGACTATATCAGTCATTGAAACGAGAGCCTCCGCCTTGAGCGCACCTGCAACAGCCGCCGCAGCAGTATCCGCATTAATGTTGTAGCAGTTGCCTTTTTCGTCATATCCGATTGTTGAAATAACAGGAATAAAATTGTGGTTGAGTACTTCTTCAATAACTTCGGTGTTTACTTCTTGAATTTCACCTACAAAGCCGTGACTGTCATCAAGCGCTTTGCACTTAATCATATTTCCGTCCGTACCTGAAAGACCGATTGCGTGGCCGCCCATATTGCCGATTTGGCAAACGAGGTCTTTATTAACCTTTCCTGCAAGCACCATTTGAACAACGTCTACTGTGTCCTTGTCGGTCACTCTCAGTCCGTTTTCAAACTTGCTTTCAATGTGCATTTTTTCAAGCGTTTTGTTAATTGCAGGTCCGCCGCCGTGAACAAGCACAACTTTAATTCCGACAGTTGTTAAAAGCACGAGGTCACGCATAACAGCCTCTTTCAATTCGTCGTTTATCATAGCGTTTCCGCCGTATTTAACAACTACTGTTTTCTTTCTGTATTTTTGAATGTGCGGCAGAGCGTGTGCAATTATTTCCGCTTTCTGCGCATTGTTAATGTTGTTATCCATAGTATGTAATCCTTATTCTTAATTTCGTAGGGAAGGGGTTTGTTCCTTCCGATTCTTATTTTAAAATATTGTTGTTTTTACCGTATCACGTAGGGGCGACCATTGGTCGCCCGATTTGGGCTGCATTTTGAGTTTATAACAGTATTCGCCCAATTTGGAGCCACTGCGTCGTCGCAAATTCCGTATCGCTCAAAATAACTTTTTTAAGTATTTGACCTGAAGTTATTTATCGCTCACTTCATTGCTCCTCCTTTCAAAAATTGCCGTACGGTTGTGCGTCAATTTTTGACTTTCTTGTGATTTGACTTGATAGTGCTACTGTTTTAATAACGTTTATCAAGTACGATAATCTCCGTTAATCTTTACGTAATCATAAGTCAAATCACAACCCCAAGCGGTTGCGTTTTCATTGCCTTGATTAAGATTAATATCAATATAAATTTCGTCGCTTGAAAGGACTTTTGCTGCCTTTTCCTCGCTGAACTCGATACCTGAGCCGTTTTTGCAAACCTCAACCGTGCCGTATTTGCTTCTTAAATCAACGTCAACCTTGTTAATGTCAAATTCTGCGTCGGCATATCCGATTGCGCAAAGCACACGTCCCCAGTTAGCGTCCTCGCCGAACATTGCGGCTTTGAAAAGAGAAGAGCAAACAACACTTTTTGCAACAGTAATTGCCGTATCCTTGTCAGGAGCACCGTCGCAAAAACATTCAAGAAGCTTGCTTGCGCCTTCGCCGTCCTTTGCAAGCATTCTTGTGAGATTTGCCATAACTTCGTAAAGTGCATTTTTAAACGTGTCAAATTCTTCGCCCTCACAGGTGATTTCCTCATTTCCTGCAAGCCCATTTGCCATAAGGCTTACCATATCGTTGGTTGAGGTGTCGCCGTCAACCGAAAGGCAATTGTAAGTAACCTTTACTATTTCGCTAAGCGCCTTTTGAAGCATATTGGATGAAACAGCGCAGTCACTTGTAATAAAGTTGAGCGTCGTTGCCATATTGGGATGAATCATACCTGAGCCTTTAGCCATACCGCCGAGCGTGCACTTAACACCGCCGATTTCAAATTCAACAGCATATTCCTTTTTAATTGTATCAGTTGTCATAATGGCAGTCGAAGCTTCCTCGTTCTTGCCGTAATCAAGCTCTTTCACAAGAACAGGAACCGCCTTTTCAATCGGCTCAATCGGAAGCACCTGACCTATAACACCTGTTGAAGCAACAATAACCTGCTCCTTAGGAATGTTAAGCTCGTTTGCCACAAGCTCGCACATTTTGTCTGCCTTTTCAACACCGTCGGCGTTGCAAGTGTTGGCATTTTTTGAGTTAGCGATAACTGCAATCGCTTTGTTTCCGCTTTTTTCCAAGTTCGCTTTTGTTACAAGGATAGGTGCGCCTTTAACCTTGTTTTGAGTATAAACTGCCGCCGCATTGCAAAGCACATCACTTGTAAAAAGGCAAATGTCGTTTTTATGCTTGATTTTTGGGTCAAAGTTTTCAACATTAGGCTTTTTTATTCCGCAATATGTGCCGCTTGCTTTAAAGCCTTTTGCTGCACATATTCCGCCGTCAATATATTTCATAATTATCATTCTCCTATATTAAGACCTGTTTTTTCGTCAATCCCCATTGCAATGTTAAGGCATTGAATGGCTGCGCCCGAAGCGCCTTTGCCCAAATTGTCAAATCGGGATGTGATGATAATTCTGTCATCGTTTCCGTTAATTTCAATTTCCATATCGTCACGGTTTGCAAAATTATTTGAACCAATCATATTCTCGCTGTAGCCGAGAGGTCTGACCTTGACAATATCACTGCCGTCGAAATGTTCGGCAAACATTTCATAAATATCCTCTTTAGTATATTTTTTACTCATCTTGTCCGTATAAAGAGGAATATTTACAAGCATACCTTGCGGATAGTCACAAATAATCGGTGTGAAAATAGGCTCTTTTGAAAGATTTGAAATTGCCTTCATTTCCTTAAGATGCTTGTGCTGTTGCGTAAGTGCATAAATTCTCGGCGAGTCAAGCTCCTTATTTCTGTTTTTGTCCTCATATTGCGCAATGCCCTTTTTGCCTGCGCCTGTGTAGCCACTCATTGCAAAGCAAACAATGTCATAGTCGTTTGAAATAAATCCGCTTTTTACAAGTGGATAAACTATAGAATTAAATCCGCTTGCATAGCAGCCCGGAACAGCAATTCGATTGCTTGTTTCAATCTTATTTCTAAACTCCTCAGAAAGTTCCGCAAAGCCGTAAGCCCAATCAAAAAGTGTTCTGTGTGCCGTTGAGGTGTCAATGATTTTTACCTTGTCGTTTTCAACAAGCTCAACCGCCTCAATTGAAGCCGCATCGGGAAGGCAAAGGAAAGTAATATCACTTTCGTTTATCATTTTTGCTCGCTCTTTTGCATCTTTTCTCTTTTCGGGGTCAATAAGTAAAAGCTCAATATCATTTCTGTTTTCAAATCTTTGATAAATCTTAAGACCTGTTGTTCCGTCTTTACCGTCAATGAATATTCGTTTCATTTTTATACATTATCTCCGTTAATTATTTTCTATTGTTTTCTATTATACACAGTGATTTTGTAATGTCAATAGTTATAGAAAAATCGTTATAAATATACACAAAAATGAATAAATATTCGTATAAAACGTATATCGCAAAATTATTTTTAAAAAGAGAATTTTTTTGTACTGTCACTTGAAAAAGATGAGAAATTGTATAATATTGATAAATTAACAGGTATATCCTGTGCCACCCGAAGTCCACCCAAAATATAATATAAAGAAAGGATAATTTTTATCAGCAAGGATATTTTGATTTCCTTGGTTTCAATGCTCGGTACGGTCATAGGCACATTCGGAGGTATTTTAACCTCATCTAAGCTTACATCTTTTAGAATTGAACAGCTTGAAAAAAAGGTTGATAAGCATAATAATTTCGCAAGCCGAATGCCCGTTATCGAAGAACAAATTAAGGTTATAAATCATAGAATAGACGACTTGGAAAGGGAGGCAAAAAATTATGAAAATCACTAAACAAACATTAAACAGAGCTTTAAGAACGTTTATCCAAACTGTTATAGGCTATGCGGCAATTAACATTGTGACAATCGATTTTTCTGCATCGAAGCAGGTGCTTAAATCGGCGCTTATCGGTCTTGGCGTTGCGTCTGTTTCGGCAGGCATTTCTGCAGTAATGAACTTGGAAAAGAGGTGCGGCAATGACGTTTGATTCTTTTGTTAAAAGATATATCGGTAAGGCGGTTGATTACGACGGCGTTGCGGGAGTGCAATGTGTCGACCTTGTTAAGCTTTATCTTTATAATGTTTTCGGCATACGTGCAGGTGCGTGGGGAAATGCAAGAGATTATTGGCTTGATTTTTCATCACATCCAACTATGACCGCAAATTTTATCAAAATAAAAAATACACCCTCTTTCATTCCGAAAAAGGGCGATATAGTTGTGTGGAACGGAGATATTTCAACCAAAAATAATTACGGCCATATTGCAATTGCAACAGGGGAGGGAGATACTAATACATTTTATTCTTACGATTCAAATTGGAATAAAAAAGAAATGCAAAAGGTAAAGCATACCTATTATGCACTTTACGGCGTTCTTCGTCCTAAAAGCACAAGAGTGCTTTCCAATCCTCCTGATATTGCACTTGGTGACTATTCGCTTACAAATGTTCGTGGAATTTATAAAGGCGCAGGGGCTAAAACAGGAAGGAAAAAAGTTAAAGAAATAACTAAAAATGCAAAAAAATCAGCAACATCAAAGAAAAAAGATGATGCTGCATATCTTAAAGCGGGAACTGCCGTTTCCGTTCTCGAAACAAAACTTATTTCAACGGGTAATCTCTGGGCACGTATCCCCAGCGGCTGGCTTTGTATTTGGGAATATGAAAAAGAT
>OLWL01001477.1_pt1 | contig 12947 bp, 8 predicted proteins | sample 1674151 | NCBI WGS metagenome assembly OLWL01 (sample SAMEA103958148, study PRJEB25191) | human gut metagenome
GCCAGGGGTATTCCGGCTCTGTGCCGTACTGCTGGCGTATCCATGTAAATAATTCCTGTCGTGTCACTCCATCGCTTCTCCACTATTTTATGTGCGGTTTGTGCAACGACCTGTTGCACAAATTTTTGCCTCAGATAACTCTCCACACTGCATTGATATCAGAAATCATCCAGCGCAGCATCTATCTCTTCCAGCCGATCAATCCAGCCAAGGTCAGATTTCTTCTTGGTTGCTGGTCTTTTTTTATCACCACCAACCACTTCAAACCGTTTCTCTTCAGTCCCGAACAAACTTTTTACCTGAATTCTGAAATCCGGCTTGTTGTTGGTCAGTCCCTGCATGAGCTGCACATTCTTGTATCTGGGCAGGAGGATTTGACAGATAGCCTGAATGTCTTGCTCCTTAATACACGGTGCCGCCATGAACTTTTTCGTTATGTAAGGCTTTATATCTGCCAGTACCTGCGACATAGAGGCTTTCTTTCGGTTATCAGCCATAAAATCCCCCTTTTTTTCCCAAAACGCTACCTTTCTTTATCTATCGTCCGGCCAGAATGTATAGAAATATTACTTCATATTGGCTATATACTTTTTCAACTTAATGATTCTATCTTCCGTATCAATACCCGCTTCATTTTGAGAAATAGTAACGGTATCCGTAAGGCTATCATCATCATTTCTGTAAACACCATATGAATTGTTTTCACAGACAATGTAAACATCATCATAAACCAAATACTGCCCCATCTCGTCTCTGGATAGATGGTCATCATCTGCTTCTTTCAAATACGGCATGTACGTATTTTGTGACCACTGCGTCTTTGTCTGCATAACCGAGAACATATATGGCTTATTTACCACATCGTCGTTGCTCATCTTTCCATAACTACCAGGACGGAAAACAGGATACTTTACATAATAATAATTCCATGGATATAAATTATCCTTTTCACATTGAGCCAAGAACGCAGAAATAATTCCATCCAAAATGCCATCATCGAAACTTTCTTTCGATTTGAGCAGTTCAACTAAAATTGTATGTGTATTTTCAAAACCGGCATTTGCACTTTTATGAAATAGCTCATCCCAAGCATACTGCAAACTTTTTGATGCAAACTGATAACGCCATTTGTTTCTTTCCTGCTGCCCATAGTTGCCTAATGTCATTAAAGCACAGTCAATCTTATCCCACGAACAGGCGAATAAAGAAGAAAAACGAGAGCCCAGCGAAAGATTATCGAGACCAATAATACCGATTTGCCCTTTTAACATGTTATGATCTTCCAGTTCAAACACTTCATCTGTACAGTCTGGGTTTTGGGTTAGGAATTCAATTTTTTTCTTTTCTTCCTGTATCTGATTTACATTGAAGTTAATCTCAATAGAATCATCAATCACGCCTGTAAGAACAATTGCATCAACAGCCTGAAGAATTGCGGGAATTCTGTTTCTATCCTGTCTATCACTAACCTCATCTTCGGAATTCTGAATCAGGTTGTTGACAATTCTGATTCTTCTCACAAAATCAGAATATGTCACTTCATTTTGGTGCTGTAAATAGATTGTAATGGCATACAAGAGCACGATGCGGTTTAATGGAAACTGTCGTATTCTGCCGGACTTATCAGAATAAAAATGCAAGCAATCCTCAAAAATATCAATCTTATATCTGGAATCAACCACAATTTTCCCACATGCATGAGTGTAGCTCATAAACGATTCCAAAAATTCTGTCGGATTATCATAGCCATTTATTTTACACCAGCAATCGAAGAACGCTTCTAGCGTAGCTATGTTTGCTACTGCTTTCTCATCGTCTGCGGAGAAATACAAGTGCAGCAAATCAAAAACGTCGCTGCTGTAGCCTTGTGGAGACTGCCCATTACGATAACAAATGATATCGCAAACGAACTTGAAGTATCGTAGAAATTCATCATCAATAATATTGTCATCCGCATCACTGGATCCGCTGCTGCGATATTTCCACAATAAATCTGTCCAGGATTTATCTATTTTTCCAACAATACGATCTGCCGTATTCTGACCATTTTTTTCATCGAGAGCTCTGATTTCCCTCTCCAGTTCTGCTTTGAAATGTTCAAATACTGTCAACGGCTTCCCACGGGAATTCATTTTAATATAAAGCTCATCAGTAAGACCCATATCTCTTATTGGCAAGAAATAAAAGGTAATCGCTTTATTTTCCAATTGCTCCCATATATCCGGTACATCTTTGAAGCGCTCATCAATCGCATCCAACATTACGAGCATGGAGCTGATAGTAGGATCATCTTTCCAGTCAAACGGAAACCATGCCTGATTCTTTATGTCAGCAGAAAGCGTAGTTTCAAAAGATGGCATAAACTTCACAAGCTCGGCACAGAAATATCTTGCACTATAACGTGTTTCATAGCTGAACCTGCTGAGAAATGCGTACTTGTCATCAGAAATTTTTTCCTTTTTAGCCGCATACCAATGCAAGAGGAACAACGTTGTCAAACGCTGCTGACCATCCAAAGGCGTCATAGTTCCTTCTTCATCAATGTCACCATAAACAAAGTCAAGGGTAATCGGCTCCCCAGTAACAGCCCTATAAAGTGCCTGAAGAAAACGACTTCTTACTCTATTGATGTCTTTATCAATACGTCCTTGAGCGTAGTCTCTCTGAATAAGGGGGATTACAATTTTATTAAGCTGAACTGAAGTATCTCCATCCTCAATCGTTGTTTCAAAGATATCCATAAATGAGTGAAGCGTCGTACTCATTTTGTTTCCTCCTTTTCCAAAACAATCGGTTCTATATAATCACTCAGAACATCATTGATTGCTTTAATATAAGCAATTCTATCGGCCTGACCCCAAAAGTGAAGCTGATTTTCAGCAGATGGAGTATAATATTTCAGAAATACCATCTTAGTACAGAAAGGAATATACTGTCCTTTTTTATCCATCTGAATGATATCATTTCTTTTCACATCAAATGTCGAATTATTAAGAGCCGCATTGTCCGCCGTATTAAGCAATGCAAGATTTGCAATGGAATGCATGTACTCTGTATTGCCTGAAACGGATAACAAACCAAGAACTTTTTGCTGAATGCTCTCAAATACAGTGCGCTCCAGCTTATCTGCATTTATCGCGCCTTGCATTTCATCAATCAGTTCACTATGTTCACCACCGATACTTTCAACAGATGGGATATGAAGTTCCAGCCACTTTTTCCAAACATCTTGCGTTTTCATACCTTCCGATTGCTGGGCATGTATATGCTCTAGGCTCCATGTAACATTGCTGCCCTTATGGTGCTTAAACTGATCAAATGGAAACCGTTGAGCATGTCCATCACTTCTTCTTACCGATTCGATATTGAATAAAAGCAGTAATGTACTAATCCGCTTATAATCCAACGACTTCTCATAACTGAGTTCAGCATAATTTCCAGAAATCGCAACGCTCTTTTTAATCAGTTCGTCGAGAGATTCATTAAACTCGCTCTTCTTTTTATCTTTTGACAGAGCAAATATTTTATGCAGAGAAGTGCCAGATGTAATCAAATAGCCGATTCTGTGGTACAGATCATGATCCTCGTACCAGCCCTTCAAAGTAAGAAAAGTCTGATAGATTTTTTTCCAGATATCATCCAGTGATACTTCTTTACGCAATTCATCAAATCGGAAGAATGTATAATACTTTTCTCGTGTACTTTCATCTTTACCGGCAATCAGGTCAAGAACAAGGTCAATTCTTGTCTGATATTCACCTTTGACGCTGTTTGTCAAAAAGAACCACAGAGATTCATTATGAAGTTCCCTCTCGATGCCATCCCATTGTAGCGATATCTCTTCCTGCTTTTCCCTGCGCATATTCTCTGCATTATCCCGGCTAAGAAACATCGCTTTGACGAGTTCAGCACTTGTCAGCGGAATTTTTCCGATGTTCAAACGGGTAAATAGCGAGATTGCATCTTCGCTTTCTCCAACCTCGTACCAGATGATTTTGACATCTTCTTTTAAGTATTCAAAGATATGCATAACCCGAATTTGTAAGTCCTGCTCAAACCACTCTTTTATGGTGTTGTATGCCTTGGCTATAAACCAAAAGTCGATGTTATCATCCTGTTTCGTCATGTCCAAAGTTTTCAAAAACTCTTCTGACTGGTCTCTTGTCTGATAAGAAAGTGTAAATGCTGGTTCATTGAAGAACGGATTCACGTTCTTCATATACTTATAAATGAGATATAATGTGGTAAGTCTCTGCTGTCCATCAATCAGTTCGTACTGATCTTCTTTTTTACGAACGACCACCGGCTGCAGGCAATAATTTTTCTTACCATTCTGATATATATCATCTAACAGACGTACAACCTCTGTTTCACTCCATCTATAGCCTCTTTGATATGACGGAATATAAAAAGAGCCACTTATATCAGCCACGAATTTCGTTTCAAGTATAATATTATTGCCCATAGCCAAACCTCCATCTGTGCTTTAACCGCATTCTTTTGTTTCCTAATATTCCTTTACATCTTCCCATGCCCCCGATAGTCCATCAAGGTGAATTCCTCTAATCTTGAAATCAATAATTTTGATTTATCGCTCTGTTCAACAAAATGAATATACTCCTTCTGCTGATTTATATTAGGAACTATTATCTCAAGCTTTTTTAATTTTTCCATAGAAATGTTATACATGGAACCGCTGGTACCTGTAGCCATGGAAGAAAGAACCTTTCGTATTTCTGGGTGGCTAAGAAACTGTTTAGCGAACATCGGCATGATCTCATGTTTAAAAATCAGCTTCCATAGTTTATCTGGTAACATCAACTCAGGATAATCCTGATCAATTAAAACAGTTGCTCCTACATATTCCCGTGTATTGGCTCTGCTAAATAGTAAATCTCCCTTCTGTGGATATATTCCCTTTGTTATTTGCTTCGTATCGCGCAACACCTTGTATTCATTAGCATCAAAAGAACCATAGGTTACAGCGCTTACTTTTAGTACTGCTTTCTGCCCTGGTTGTAGTTTTCCTGCGTCGCCATTAAGACATTGGCCGGAAACGATTTCTTTTGTAGCCTGATCCAGCGTCATGGTTGGCCAACCAAAAGGATTCTTTACGGGATCGCCAAACATCTCGATAAATTGAGATTTCACCAGTTCATCCGTAGCCACAATCAGCTTCTGGTAGGATTTCTTCGTGTTATCCATAGCCCAGAGCAGTTCAGCCAATTCCTTTTGTTTCTCCATATCTGGGAGCTCGAACTCATAATTCTTCAAGTGTTCCCATTTTACACGAGGTGAAAGGGAGCCTGCGGATTTGCCGACAGCAAAGTCAAACAAATCATCATTCTGGATGATGAACGGGAGCAACTCCGGCAAAATACGGTCAGGTTTTGCTTCGATAACAGTGATATCACCAGAGCAGATGCCATCAAATGGAGCAACAGCAGCCTTTTTGAGGTAGGCTCTGCGGCGGCCAAACAAGACATTCCCCTTGCGGAACATCTTACTGAACGTATTTTCGCTGCCTTCATCCCAAGCAGTCAATGTAATCTCTTCCGGGATCAGGTGTTCCAGCCCAACGATAGGATAGCCATCCTTGCTGCCTTTGCATGTCTCCTTATGTTCTACAGCGACATCGCCAAGAAGGACTTTATTCATTGACATCTGCCTCCTTTACTAATAGTGCGTTCAATTTTTCATAGCTCAGTTTCATCATTTCGGAAGCAGCTAGCCAACTATCATAATGCTCCTGAACATTACGATTATCTATATCTTCTTCGTTAACCTCTGGTTTCACATACAGAGGAATGCTCAAGGAGAAGTTATTATTTGCAATATCCTGAATAGTAGCTACCTTTGCAAAATCAGCATCATCAACATAGCTGTCATACGCGGCAGCAATTCGAGCGATGTGCCGTTCTTCCAGATAGCTCTGCGCATTTTTGCGCTCAACCTCATTTACCGCATTGATGAACAACACCTGTCCACGACGTTCAGGGCGCTTATTCATCCGACAAATCATGATACAAGCTTCCATCGGAGAGTTGTAGAAAAGATTCGGTCCGAGACCGATAACACATTCTACTTTATCGCTGCGCACCAGTCTTTCACGCATTGCACTTTCCTCATTACGGAAAAGAACTCCGTGCGGGAACAGGATAGCGCATCGGCCAGTATTGTCCTTCAGACTTGCGATAATGTGCTGAAGGAATGCATAATCAGCACGACCTTGCGGAGGCACACCCAAGAAGTTACGACCATATTTATCACTTTCAAATGCTGCGCGATCCCACTGACTAATTGAGTACGGCGGATTTGCCAGGATAAGGTCAAATTGCTTCAGTCTACCATTCTCAACGAAGGCCGGTGCTTTCAAAGTATCTCCATTTACGATATTAAAGTCCTTAACTCCGTGCAGAAACAGATTCATCTTGCCAATAGCAGAGGTAAGCGCATTGATTTCCTGACCGTAAACAGCCACATTTCGCCATTCCTTACCTTGCTCTTTTAAGTACGCAATAGAAGAAATAAGCATACCTGCACTACCACAGGTCGGATCATAGATAGATTCCCCCGACTCCGGCTTCAACATCTCAGTCATCAAATGCACAACAGTACGATTCGTGTAAAACTCCTGTGCTGTGTGACCGCTGTCATCCGCAAACTTTTTGATCAGGTATTCGTATCCTTGACCAAGTTCGTCTTCCGGGCAGTTAGCAATAGAGAGTGTCTTGGTACTGAAGTGCTCCAACAGATCCTTCAACAACCTATCAGGGAGCCTGTTCTTATTTGTCCAGGCACCATCACCAAAAATACCTTGTAACTTGTCAATGTTGGCATTTTCCACTTTGCGGAATGCCTCAACAATGGCCACACCAACATTTTCGGATACGGCACGGACATCATTCCAGTGATACCCCTTGGGAACCACAAAGGTATGGATTTCGTCAGCATCAAATTCGGCAGCGTCATCACCATATTCTTCGATAGCAAGAGCAGTTTCTTCATCGTATACATCACAGATGCGCTTGAAGAACAGCAGCGGAAAAATATATTGTTTATAGGCACCAGCATCAATGTTGGTTCTTAGGAGGACAGCGGAGTTCCAAAGATAGGATTGCAGTTCCTCAATGGTTATTCTTTTACTCACTGATATAACCTCCTTCCAGCAAGAGCTTACGCATCTTTTCTTCGGCTGCAATCATTTCTTTGTAAGCCTCAAAATACTGTCTACGGATTTCTGCCGGAGGAACAGTTTCCTGCTCCTTCTTTTCGATATAGTTGTTAATAGCAAGAGAAAAGTCTTTCTCCCGAATTTCTGGAATCGTAACGATTTTGACCTTTTCGATAACATCTTCGTATTCCATATAGTAGTTGAATACGGTTTGGATATCTTCTTCGGTCATAATGTTCTGTGCTCTCTGGGGAGTATAAATTCCGGAGCCATCAATCATACAAATACGGCCACGATGCTCAGGAGCTTTATCATTATTCAAGAAAAGAATGCAGGCAGAAACACCAGTGGAGTAGAATACACCACTGGCCATCGTAATGATAGCTTCCAGTTTATCGGATTCCACAAGGTGCTTGCGAATCTCACCTTCTTTACCGCTTCTAAAGAGCACTCCCTGCGGCAGCACCACAGCACAACGACCAGTTTTCGGATTCATAGACTTAATCATGTGCTGGAGCCATGCAAAATCACCATTGGAATCGGTCGGGCATCCCCAAATATTTCTACCGTAAATATCGCTGCTGAATTGTTCAGCTCCCCAGTTTTTGAGCGAAAACGGAGGATTTGCGACTACGCAATCAAAGGTCTGCAATGATCCACGTTCCAGATAGTTCGGGGATCGCAGAGTATCGCCCTGTGTCACTTTGAAATCTCGTGCACCATGCAAGAACAGATTCATTCGAGCAATGGCAGATGTTGCCAGATTTTTTTCCTGACCGTAGATTTTTCCATAGGTCAACTTGTCATCATGCATGTACCGAATAGCCTCAATGAGCATACCACCCGTACCACAGGCTGGATCGTAAACGGTCTCTCCGGCCTTGGGAGCCATTAGCATAATAAGTAATTTGACAATCGAACGCGGCGTGTAGAATTCACCGGCATTCTTTTTGGAGAGATCAGCAAATTTCTTAATCAGAAATTCGTAACTGTCACCCATTACATCTGCGGAATAATTGTTGTTGCCGACCTTGATTTTAGACATATGTTCAATCAGGTCTTTCAGACGTTCGTCAGATAGTTTTGTTTTGTCGGTCCAGTTTGCATCGTCAAAACTGCTGAACACGCCACTCAGCGTATCAGGATTAGCACGTTCAATTCCATTCATGGCTGTTACAATAGCCACACCGACATTTTCACTTGCTTCACGAACATCCTTCCAGTGGCAGCCCTCCGGAATGACAAAGCGGTGATTTTCCGGGAAGCTAGCGTATTCCTCGTCACCACCGGATTCTTCGAGAGCAACTTGAGTTTCTTCATCATAAACATCGGAGAGACGCTTGAAGAAAAGAATAGGCGTTACATAACTCTTATATTCGTCCTGATTGATGGGGCCACGCAGAATATTGCAGGCTTCAAACAGGTGAGAAAACAGCTTCTGACTGGTTGTTTCTTCCGGATGTGCGGCACTGGCTTCCAATTCCATATCAGCTATATCCATAGCAGATTGCATCATCTCAGCACGACCTCCTGTCTTTACTTTTTTACCGGTGGAAGGTTTTACACCTACGCTACCACTTTCTTGAATTTTCTCAAATTTAGCAGGATACTTGTTTTCAAATTCCAGGAGAATTTTCAGGAGACGTTCGTCCAAAAATGTAAGAGCGTGTTTTCTGATATTAGTAGGTACACCATAGTACGCCTCGGCAACAGCACCGGTGATAGCCGCTAAGGTGTCACTGTCACCTCCAATAGAAATGGCGTTGCGAATAGCATCCTCAAAACTGGTAGACTCAAAGAATGCTTCGAGTGCCTGAGGGACGGTATCTTGGCAGGTTTCGTTAAACTGGTAGGTATCACGAATGGAATCTAAGGTGAAGTTAATCGGATAGTAGTTCTTCACGATATAATCCTGAATTTCCATCAGACTGCTTCCAGTACGAGCCAGATAGACTGCAATGGCAGTAGCTTCCGCCCCCTTAATTCCTTCTGGGTGATTGTGGGTTGTCTCGGTAACTGCTCTTGAAAGTGCTGCGGCTTCCGCAACAGAATTAGCTACATAGCCACATCCTCCGACACGCATTGCTGCTCCGTTTCCGTAGCTGTTGTATGGTTGAGGATTGTCCGAATACATCCAACGATAAAAGGAACCACCATAACCACAATGTGGATAGGGACGTCCAATTCGCTGCATAGATTCAATCGTTATATTACTTAAATCACTGTAGTCCGGCTTGCAATGCATCAAAGCATCACATACAGCCAGAGACATGACGGAATCATCGGTGAAGAAACATTGATGCGTAAGAAAATCAAAATCTTTCGACCTATGATTATCCCATTCAAATCTGGAACCGACGATGTCGCCAATGATTGCTCCAATCATCTAGTTTTCTCGCTTTCTTTTTTGTTATTAGTAATACTGCTCAATATAGCTATAAGCCTTATCAAAGACATCTTTATCCTTGATTTTGTATTTGATCCAAACAACACTGCGAAGGGCTTTCTTGACTTCCTGCTTACCAGCAGTAGTGCTCTGCCAGCCATCGAAACGCACAATTTTTACAATGCTGTCAATATCAGCAACGATGCGCTCAACAATAACAGGAGTGCTTCGGTTTTTCAAACCGTTAAAAAGTTCCGTCAGTGCAGCGATTCCCTTATCAACTTCCTGCTCTGGCACTACTTCTTTTTCTGCCTGTGCTGCTTCCTTCGCCAATTCCAATAGAAGTTTCAAGAACTCGATGCTGGTCACCAGACCCTGTTCGTGCTTTTCTCGCAATGTTTCCAGCTTTTCACCAAGCTTGATGAATTTCGGATCCTTGGTGTGATTCATGATTTTGGCTACGAGATTGATTTCGATCTTTTTGGTGGTCTTCTTCAAATCTTTCTGCTTTTCTAAGAACTCATCAATCAGGTCGGCATCCATTGCCAGGATTTCCACGTCCTCATCCGCTTCGCCAACGGTCAGGTTCTGATGAACAAGCTCAATCGTTTTTGCGCCCAAGGATGCCCAGATCAATCCACCACGGCCATCCGTCGGCTTCACAGATTCATATACACGAGACAGCCACTGGTAATCCGCTTTATAAGCATTCAGAAAAACGTCTGGTGATAACGCATCCCACGCACGATTCAGCACACGGTAGTCAGCAGCAAACGCGTCTTTTTCTTTATTTGTTGGTAAGCACTCCTGCGCTGCCATGAGACCTTCCCAACCTTCAATTGTTCTATCAACACCCAAGAAGTATCCCAGGCATTTTTTTAGGAGTGTCGGAAGCTGCTTCTTGATTTCTTCAATGTTGGTGATGATCTTACGCATACTGTTTTCGTCAAAATCCAGTGCACGTGCGACATCATCAAAAATACCGATATAATCAACGATCAGACCATGTGTTTTTCCTTGGTCATAGGTACGGTTGGTACGACAAATCGCCTGTAGAAGGGTATGATCCTTCATGGGTTTATCCAGATACATTACCTGAAGAATCGGTGCGTCAAAACCAGTCAACAGTTTAGCTGTTACAATAACAAGTTTTAACGGGCTTGCAGGATCACGGAAAGTGTCTAAAACCTTTCCCTCAGCATCACGATCTCTGCGATATTTCTTATAACGATCTTCTTTATCGTTATTGGTATCCATAACAATGGTGCTGGCTTCTTCGCCGAGTAGCTCATCGAGGACAGCCTTATACATCAAGCAGCATTCACGGTCATAGACAACGACCTGACCCTTGTAGCCATTCGGCTCGATTTTCTCCTTGAAATGTTTAGCGATATGCTCACATACCTTGCGAATTCTAGCCGGGTTGTACATGATTGCCTTCATGTTTACCCTGCGAGAAAGTTCGTTCTTTTCATCTTTGCTAAGTCCAGCCTCATCGGTCATAGCCTCAAATTCACGATCCAGCTTTTCCTTATCCACATGAAGCTCTACAGGAACCGGCTCAAAGTGAAGAGGAAGCGTAGCACCATCACGAATGGAATCAGAAAAGGAATAGCGGCTCATATAGCCAGTGCGATCTTCCTCGGCACCGAAGGTTGCAAAAGTGTTTTTATCAACACGATTGATAGGCGTACCGGTCAATCCAAAGAAGAAAGCATTTGGCAGAGCCATTCTCATTTTTTCACCCAGATCACCTTCCTGGGTTCTGTGAGCTTCATCGACCATGACGATGATGTTATCACGAGGATTCAGCTCACCGCTAACCTCACCAAACTTAAAAATCGTAGTGATAAGGATTTTTCGCATATCACCACGGAAGAAGGAAAGAAGTTCCTCTTTTGTGGCTGCACTGGTTAGATTCGGAATGTCTGATGCATTAAAGGTTGCAGTAATCTGCGTTTCCAGATCAATGCGATCATCCACAATAACAACGGTTGGATTTTTGAGCTCCGGAATCATTCGCAGTTTCTGTGCTGCGAAGACCATAAGAAGAGATTTACCGGAACCTTGAAAATGCCAGATTAGACCTTTCTTAGGGTAGCCAGCGATAACACGATTCACAATCATATTAGCGCCTTCAAATTGCTGGTAACGACAGATAATTTTATATTTACGATATTTTTTATCAGTGGCGAACATCGTGAAGAACTGAAAAATGTCCATGACATTCTTCGGTGAAATCATATCCTCCACACTGATTTTTACATCTGCAAGACTGCCTTCCGACTTATGAGTTGCTGTGTGCCACGGTCCCCACATGTTAATAGGCATATTGATAGAACCATAGCGATAGCATTTGCCTTCAGTAGCAAAATTAAATACGTTGGTTACAAACATGGCGGGTATGCTTTTTTCATAAGCAGAAATATCGCCAGCCGCATCCAACCAAGTAATGGCACTACGAACCGGAGTTTTCAATTCACCGATAGCAATCGGGAAGCCGTTAATCAAGAGAACAATATCTAAGCGCTTGCCGCCTTCGGCCTGAGGATATATCCACTGATTGGTCACAACATATTCGTTGAGAGCAAGATCTTCTTTACGCATAGTACCAAAGAAACGAATCGGAACCATGCGTCCGTCCTTACCAAAAGGATAGGAGTTTTCCTCGAAAATCATTTTCTTGAAAATCTCATTCTGAGTGACAAGGTTATGTGGTTGAACAGACAAAATAAGTGTCCTAAGTTTATAAATAACTTCATCTGCCCGGGATGGATCTTCCGCAATTTCCGGGTTAAGGCGAATGAGGGCCTCTTTTACCATTGGTTCAACAAGTACATCCGAATACATACGAGGAAGTTCCTCGGCAGGAATATATTTCCACCCATTCTTCTGAAGAGTAGAAAGCATCATTTGCTCAATGGTATTATCTTCATTAAAAATAGTAGCCATCTGTATTCCTCCTCCAGTCCAATCAATCTTATTTTATCTTTTCGTCCGTCCCATAATCTGGACTATCCGGTAAAATTTCTAATATGTCATCTACTGTGCAATTCAGTTTGAGGCAAATCCGTGCAATTACTTCCATAGAAACTATTTCGCCTCTGCCCATTTTGCTTATCGTGCTTGGGCTCACATCTGCCAACTCGCATAATTCCTTTTTCATCATTTTTCGATCAATAAGCATTTTGAATAATCTATTGTAGGAAACCGCCATATCATACCGCCTTCTTTATTCATACCAACGCTTGCAACTATAAAAGCTCATGATAAAATTATAGCACACTCGCTTTGCTAAGTAAATCAATAATGGTGACTTCTCGCAAGTGCTGCTCTTCTGCAAGCAGGGCTTTCGTGACACGAAAGCGATTTTCTGCTTGTTGGGGA
>OLWL01001480.1_pt1 | contig 12939 bp, 10 predicted proteins | sample 1674151 | NCBI WGS metagenome assembly OLWL01 (sample SAMEA103958148, study PRJEB25191) | human gut metagenome
TGCGTTAGTCGGCGGAGGCGATGTGGCTGGCGATGCGCTGCATGATCATGTCGAGGGCGACTAAGTTGTGGCCGCCTTCAAGCACAATGATATCGGCATACTTGCGGCTCGGCTCGACGAACTGCTCGTGCATGGGCTTGACGGTCGTCAAATACTGTGTGATGACGCTCTCAAGCGTGCGGCCGCGGTCGCGCACGTCGCGCAGCGCGCGGCGCAGAATGCGCACGTCGGCGTCGGTCTCGACAAAAATTTTGATGTCAAGCATTTCGCGCAGCCGCGGGTCCTGGAAAATGAGGATGCCCTCGACGATGACGACCTTGCTCGGCCGGATGAGCTCGGTCTCACTTGTGCGCTGGTGGTCTGCGTAGGAGTAGACAGGGCAGCGGATGGCCTTGCCCGCCTTGAGCTCCTTAAGCTGCTCGACCATCAGATCGGTCTCGAAAGCGTCGGGGTGGTCGTAGTTCTGTTTGCAGCGCTCTTCAAAGGGCCTGTCCTGATATTTATAATAGCTGTCGTGGTGCACGACGCTGATATCGTCGCCGAAGTGCTGCTTCAGATGCTCGGTGAGCGTCGTTTTGCCCGAACCGGTGCCACCTGCAATGCCAATGAAGATGGTGTTCATCGCCAGACCCTCCATGAATCGTTTGTTGTTAAGTCGATTATAGGAAGACTTTGGCAAAAAAGCAAGGCCGCGCGGCGGAATGCGGCAAAAATTTGCGTGTTTCGGTTGACGCGGGACAAAAAAGCAAGTATTATGTAAAGGAACGCGGCACCGTGTGTGCTCGCGCGCAGAGACTCTATTTTGATAAAAGAAAGGAGCGTCGGCATGAATCTTCTCAAGTGCCCGCGCTGCGGCGAAGAATATTCCCCCAGCTATCGCAGATGCCCGTTCTGCGAGGAGGGAGACCATCCCCGTAAGATCAAGTACAACTCCAGCAAACAGAGCGGCGGCCGGCGCGTTTCGGATAAAAAGCAGACGCAGTCCGTCCGCGGTGCGATGGCGGCGGTGCTCGTCGTCGTGCTGCTGCTTCTGAGCTGGTCGCTCTTTGGTGACAAGATCGTCGCAAAGATCACGCCCGCCGACGACGGCAATACCCCCGGCGTGCAGGACGATATCAATACGCCCGACGACAGCAATACGAACACGGACGATCCGAACGCGAACAACGGCGACACCACTGACCCGAACACCGGTGATGAGCCGAACGCAAATGATCCCGCAAACGGCAGCGACACAACTGCCACCAATCCCGGCACCACGACAACCCCGTCCACCCCGACGGTGGATGCCTCGGCCCTGAGCATCAAGACGAACGTCGGCACGACGCTGCCCAAGGACGCGAACGGCAACTTTGACTGCACGATCAAGTCGAGCGAGACCATCCGCCTGAGCGTTTCCGGCACGGACGCGGCCGCGACCTGGGCGGTGGCGGACGCAAGCGTCCTGTCCATCTCGGCGGACGGCTTGATCACGCCTGCCAAGGTGGGTACCACGACCGTGACGGCCACCGTTGGCGGCGCGGTGCTGAGCATCACGGTGCGCATCAAGTAAAGAGAAAAAGAACGGTCAAAAGACCGTTCTTTTTTTGCGCAAAAAGGGGCGGCTTTCCTTGCAAGCACTGCCCGCCTGTGCTACAATTACCTTGAAAAAGTATTTGCAGGAGCTATCGACCATATGACGACCCGTGAATTTCAGCAGAAAAAGCCGCTTTCCATTCTCTTCACCTACTTCAAGCCGCACCGCGGCCTGTTTATCCTGGACCTTGTCTGCGCGACGGTCGTTGCGCTCATCGATCTCGCCTTCCCGCTCGTGACGCGCAAGTCGATGTACGACCTTTTGCCGAATCAGCAGTACCGTACGTTTTTTATCGTGATGGGCGTGATGATGGCGGCGTTCATTGTGCGCGCGCTTTTATACTATGTCATTTCCTACTGGGGACACACATTCGGCATTCTGGTGGAGGCGGACATCCGCCGCGACCTTTTCACGCACGTGCAGGAGCTGGACGTCAGCTTCTTTGACCACAACCGCACGGGCCAGCTCATGAGCAGGCTGACGAGCGATCTCTTCGAGATCACGGAGCTCGCCCACCACGGCCCAGAGGACCTGCTCATTTCGACGCTGACGATCGTCGGCGCGCTCGCCATCCTGTTTTCCATCGAGTGGCGGCTCGCGCTGGTCGTGGCGTGCATCCTGCCGGTGTTCATCGCGGTCATCATGTCGCGCCGCAGCAAGATGACGGCAGCCTCGCGCGGCGAGAAGCAGAAGACTGCCGCCATCAACGTCGGCATCGAGTCGTCGCTCTCCGGCATCCGCACGGCGCGAGCCTTTGCCAACGAGGAAGAGGAGATCGACAAATTCAACGCGGCGAACGAGGAATTCAAGGTCTCCAAGCGCAAATTCCACCACGAGATGGGTGTGTTCAACGCGACGATGGAATTTTTTATGACGCTGCTCTCCGCCGCCGTCATCACGGTGGGCGGCTATCTCATCATGCGCGGCGAAATGAACTACATTGACCTCATCACGTTTTCCCTTTACATCGCAACGTTCATCAACCCCGTGCGAAAGCTCGCGAATTTCTCTGAGATTTTTGCTCGTGGCTTTGCAGGTCTTGAGCGCTTCACGGCGCTCATGCGCGTCGAGCCCGCGCTCAAGGACGCACCGGACGCGAAGGAGCTCGAACACTGCCGCGGCGAGATCGACGTCGACCATGTGAGCTTTTCTTACGAGGGCGAGGAGAATGAAGGCGTGCTCCACGACGTGAGCGTGCATATAAGGCCTGGCGAGATGCTCGCTATCGTCGGCCCCTCCGGCGGAGGCAAGTCGACGCTCTGCCAGCTCATCCCGCGCTTTTACGAGGTGAGCGAGGGCGCGATCCGCATCGACGGGGAAGATGTGCGCTCTCTTACGCAGTCGTCCCTTCACCGCGCCATCGGCATCGTGCAGCAGGATGTGTTCCTCTTTGCCGACACGGTGCGCGAGAATATCCGCTATGGCCGCCCCGACGCGACGGACGAGGAGATCGTCGAAGCGGCGAAGCGCGCGGAGATTTACGATGATATCATGGCCATGCCGCACGGCTTCGACACCTATGTCGGCGAGCGCGGCACGATGCTCTCCGGCGGACAGAAGCAGCGCGTGTCCATCGCGCGCATCTTCCTCAAAAACCCGCCCATCCTCATTCTGGACGAGGCGACGAGCGCGCTCGACAGCGTGACGGAGGTCAAAATTCAGCACGCTTTCGACGAGCTCGCGCGTGGGCGCACGACGCTTGTGATCGCGCACCGCCTCTCGACCATCCGCTCGGCGGACCGCATCCTCGTCGTCGAGAATGGCCGCATCGCCGAGCAGGGCAGCCACGAGGCGCTGCTCGCGCAAAACGGCGAGTATGCGTCCCTCTGGCGCACGCAGAATGGGAAAGCATGATGGACAGACGGCAGCTTTTGGATCGCGCCGCGCGCAATGGCGATGAGCGCGTGCTGCTGGCGCACATTCTGGACAAGTGTGAGCAGAGCAGAAACCACAATATCCCGTCGGCGACGGACTTTTTGAGCCCCGCTGAGCAGCGCAGCGCGCAGGACCTACTGCACGCCGCGGCCATTCATGACGGCTGCGCCTTCTGCGGTGGATTTGCGCGCGCGGAGCGGAGAATGCTCCTCTTTCTGCCCGACTGGCAGGAGGAGGCCGACGAGAGCGAGTACATGACGGCGCTCCGCTGCACGTATCGCAAGGAAGATACGCTGACGCACCGCGACTTTCTCGGCTCGCTGATGGCGCAGGGCGTCACGCGCGAAAAGCTCGGCGACATTTTGGTGTCGGAGGGCTCGTGCGATTTGATCGTCTCGCGCGATATCGCGCCGTATCTGCTGCAAAACGTGACGAGCGCGGGGCGAGTGAAGCTCTCGGTCAGCGAGATCGAGCTTTCAGACTTGAGCGTCCCCGAGCTCAAGGTCAAGGAGATTCGCGACACGGTCTCGACACTGCGGCTCGACGCCGTGGCGGCGAGCGGCTTTTCGATGAGCCGCGGCAAGGCGCAGGAGCTCATTTCCTCGGGCCGCGTGCAGCTCAACTACCGCGAAACGCTCAAGAGCGACGCCCCCGTCGCGCAGGGGGATGTGATCTCCGCCCGCGGCCTCGGCAAGTTCGAGGTCGCCGAGGTCGGCGGCCTGAGTAAAAAAGGAAGAACGGCGCTGCTTCTGCACCGATACCTGTAAGGAGAATCAAACAATGACGATGGATGAAAAGATCGCGCGCATCAACGCGCTGGCGCACAAGGCCAAAGCTGAAGGCTTGACCGACGAGGAGAAGGAGGAGCAGGCGCAGCTGCGCCGCGACTACATCGACTCGGTGAAGGCAAACCTAAAATCCCAGCTCAATACGCTCTATGTGCTGGACGAAAAGACAGGTAAAAAGACGAAGATCGTCGACTTTGAGCGCGAGCGCGCCGCGAGAGCGGGCAAGAAAAAGGAGAACAGATAAATGAGCAAGGATTTTGAATACGATCCCGAGACCGGTTCGTTCCGCTTTGACGAGAGCGGCGGAAAAACGAAGAAAAAGAACGATGTCGACGTCGGCGGCTGGATTTTGATCGCGGCGCTGTTTGCCTTCGGCCTGTGGCCCATCGGCCTCATCGCGCTCATCTCCAAGCTCTCGGACAAGCCGAAAAAGGTGAGTTCGCCGCGCAGTGGCACGCGCACGAGCACCAGTCCGAACGCGAACGTTACGGCGCGCAGTACGAACAAGGTAGAAAAGACCGTTGTGCAGACAGCGAAAAAGATGAACCGCGCGCCGAAGACTTCCGACAAGACCGCGCGCACGCTGATGATCATCGGCGGCATTATCGCCTTGGCTGCCGGCAGCGGGCTGATCTCGAACATCGGCGAGATCATCGGCTACGGCTGGTATTCCTACATGGCCGAGTACATGCTGTCCGAGTGCGGCTTCCTCGCCGGCGGTATCGCGATGTTTGCTGCCGGTCAGCGCATGAAGCGCCGCAGTGCACGCATCGCGCGCTATCTCGCCGTGATGGGCGAGCGCGGCTACATCAGCGTGGAGGAGCTCTGCACCGTAACGGGCAAGAGCCGCAAAAAGATCGAGAGTGACCTTGACTACATGGTCGAAAAGGGTCTGCTCGGCACGGGCGCGTACTTAGACAGCGGCCGCGGCATCTTCTTCCGCAGCGCCGACGCCTTTGCCGACTACGCGAATGCGGCCGCGAAAAAGGAAAACGTCACGCCCAAGGAGGCCAATGAGGGCTATGCGGGCGCGCTGCGCGCCATCCGCTCGGCCAACGACCGCATCGCCGACCCCGTGCTGAGCGAAAAGATCGACCATCTCGAGACCGTTGCGGGCAAAATTTTCCGCGAGGTCGAGGAGCATCCCGAAAAGCAGCAGCAGGCCGCGACGTTCCTCAATTACTACCTGCCCACGACGCTCAAGCTGCTTGACAGCTACGCCAAGTTTGAAGAGGCGGGCATCGAGGGCGAGAATCTCTCCCGCGCGCAGGAGCGCATCGAAGAGACGATGGACGCCCTCATCAAGGGCTTTGACAAGCAGCTCGACGATTTGTACCGCAACGAGGCGATGGACATCGACAGCGATATCCGCGTGATGGAAAATATGCTCCGCCGCGACACAGCGAGCGTGGAGGACGATTTCGGCCTCGGCGGCGCGGCAGTGCAGCGCGCACCGGATGAGGAATAAGGTGCTGCGCCGCTCTCATACGCTCTATGAGGAGAAAGGACAAGAGGCATGAAACAAACTGGCAGACGATTTGACGCCGCAGCCTTTTACGGCGGCACGAACAGCGAGGCCTACCGCTATCTCGGCGCGCACCGCACGCGGCGGTCGGGGAAAGACGGCTACGTCTTCCGCACCTGGGCGCCGAACGCCGCGTATGTGTCCGTTGTGGGCGATTTCTGCGGCTGGAACGGCTACGCCCACCCGATGGAAAAGAACGCGGACGGCTTCTGGGAGTGCTTTGTGCCGTCCCTCAAGCGCTACGATACCTACAAGTTCGCCGTGACGGCACAATCGGGCGAAACGGTCCTCAAGGCCGACCCCTACGCCTTCCACGCCGAGACCCGCCCCGGTACGGCCAGCAAGCTCTATGACCTCGGCGGCTACCGCTGGGGGGATGACGAATGGCGCGCGAGCCGCGCAAAGGCACCCCTCGACCGCTCGCCGCTCAACATTTACGAGGTCCACCTCGGCTCATGGCGGCGGCACGAAAACGGCGATTTTTACGACTACCGCACGCTCGCGCGCGAGCTGGCGGATCACGTTCTGGACCTTGGCTACAACTGCGTCGAGCTCATGCCCGTCACCGAGTATCCGCTTGACGATTCCTGGGGCTATCAGTGCACCGGCTATTTTGCCGCAACGTCGCGCTACGGCACGCCCAGGGACTTTATGTACTTTGTCGACCATCTGCACCAAAAGGGCATTTCCGTCATTTTAGACTGGGTGCCGTCGCACTTCTGCAAGGACGCGCACGGCCTCATCGACTTTGACGGCACGCCCTGCTACGAATACGCCGACCCCAATAAGCGCGAGCACGAGGGCTGGGGAACGCGTGTGTTCGACTATGGCCGCGGCGAGGTGAAGAGCTTTCTCCTTTCCTCTGCTGCGTTCTGGCTGCGCGAGTTCCATGTGGACGGCCTGCGCGTGGACGCGGTCGCGTCGATGCTGTACCTCGACTATGGCCGCGAAAATGGCCGTTGGACGCCAAACATCAACGGCGGGCACGAGAATTTAGAGGCCATCGACTTCCTGCGCGCGCTCAACGAGACTGCGTTTTCCGTCGACCCGAACGCGCTGATGGTCGCCGAGGAGTCGACCGCGTGGCCGCTCGTCACACGGCCCGCCAAGGATGGCGGCCTCGGCTTCAACCTCAAGTGGAACATGGGCTGGATGAACGACATGTGCCACTATTTGAAGCTTGACCCCTGGTTCCGCCAGTTCCACCACAAGGACATCACGTTCTCGCTGATGTACGCCTTTTCGGAGAATTTCGTCCTGCCGATCTCGCATGACGAGGTCGTGCACATGAAGGGCTCGCTTCGCGGCAAGATGCCGGGCGACGACTGGCAGCAGCTGGCGGGGGTGCGCGCGTTTACGGCGTACCTGCTCGCCCATCCGGGCAAGAAGCTCACGTTCATGGGCGCGGAGCTCGGCCAGTGGCACGAGTGGGATTTTGCCTCTCAGCTCGACTGGTATTTGCTCGAAAATAAAGAAAATCAGCAGACTCAGCGGTTTTTCAAGGACATCAACCGCTTTTACCTGTCGCAGAGCCCGCTTTGGGACATTGACTTTTCGTGGGAGGGCTTTGAGTGGCTCGTCGCCGACGACAACCACAACAACGTCGTCGTCTTCGTCCGGCGCGACCGGAAAGGGCGCGAGCTCATCGCGGCGGTCAACTTCTCGCCCGTCGGACGCGCGGACTACCGCTTCGGCGTCCCGCCGAAAAAGACGTACCGCGAGGTGTTTACCACCGACCTTCCCGCATACGGCGGCACGGGCGACTGGCGCAACGAAGGAGAGCTTTTGACCGAGTCCATCCCCTCGCACGGCAAGCCCTGCTCGCTGTGCGTGACCATCCCACCGCTCGGCGCGGTGTTCTTCGCGGGCGAGGGCGAATGGCAGGAAGAGGAGAAAACCAACGAGCCGCCCGAGGTGTGACCGGACGGCAACGAAACAAGGAGGAGAGAACAAGCGTGAAGAAAGAATGTATCGCCATGCTGCTTGCCGGCGGCCAGGGCAGCCGTCTCTACGTGCTCACGGAGAATATGGCGAAGCCCGCCGTGCCGTTTGGCGGCAAGTTCCGCATCATTGACTTTCCGCTCTCAAACTGCGCCAACGCTGGCATCGACACCGTCGGCGTTCTGACGCAGTACCGCCCGCTGGAGCTCAACCGCTACATCGGCTCGGGCCAGCCGTGGGATCTCGACCGCGCGGACGGCGGCGTGCACATCCTGCCGCCGTATCAGAGCGCGGGCGGTGCGTCGTGGTATAAGGGCACGGCCAACGCCATCTTCCAGAACATCGGCTTTGTCGACATGTACGACCCCGAGTATGTGCTCATCCTCTCGGGCGACCACATCTACAAGATGAATTACGCCAAGATGCTCGCCCACCACAAAAAAGCGGGCGCGGACTGTACCATCTCCGTTATGGAGGTGCCCTGGGAGGATGCGCCGCGCTTTGGCATCATGAACGTGGACGAAAACGACACGATCACGGAATTCGAGGAAAAGCCCGCGCATCCCAAGAGCAACCTCGCGTCGATGGGCATTTACGTCTTCACGTGGAAAAAGCTGCGTGAGTACCTCATTGAGGACGAGAGCGACGAGGCGAGCAGCAACGACTTCGGCAAAAACATCATCCCCAAGATGCTCAAAAATGGGGAAAAGATGGCGGCGTACCGCTTCTCCGGCTACTGGAAGGATGTCGGCACGCTCGACTCTCTTTGGGATGCGAACATGGATATGCTCGCGACCGGCAGCGGGCTCGATCTTCTCGAAAAGGACTGGCCGATCTATGGCCGCTCCGTCTCCGCGCCGCCGGCGTACTTAGGCGTCAACGCGCGCGTGGAGCACAGCGTCGTCGCGCGCGGCTGCACGGTCGAGGGCGAGGCGGAGAACTCCGTCCTCTCTGAGCGCTGCACGGTGGAGGAGGGCGCAAGCGTCCAGTACTCCATCCTGATGCCCGGCGCGGTCGTCAAAAAGGACGCGCGCGTCTCCTACGCCATCATCGGCGAGAACGGCGTCGTCGGCGAGCACGCCTTTGTCGGCGCGCCGCCCGAGGCGGTGCCGCCGGAGCAGTGGGGCATCACGGTGCTCGGCCCCGGCGCGGCGGTCGCGGATGACTATGTGCTGCCTGCCAACCGCATGCGCAGCGTGGACGGAAAGGAGACGGTACGATGAACGGACTGCACGGCATCATCTTTGCCTATGAAAAGGCTCCCGGCCTTCGCGAGCTGACCGAAGCGCGCATGCCCGGCTCTGTGCCGTTCGGCGGGCGCTACCGCGTGGTCGACTTCATGCTCTCCAACATGGCGGGCGCGGGCATCACAGACGTCGGCGTTGTGCTGCACGGCAACTATCAAAGCCTGCTCGACCACATCGGCAGCGGCAAGACGTGGGACATGGCGCGCAAGAACGGCGGTCTCAAGCTGCTGCCGCCCTTTGCCGACGCGCGCAAGTTCGGCGTGGAGGAATTCCGCGGCAAGATGGAGGCGCTCTCGGGCGTGCGGTCGTATCTGCACGAGATCCGGCAGAAGTACGTCGTCCTGTCCGACAGCGACCTTATCATCAATCTGCCGCTGCAGAAGGTGCTGGACGCGCACATCGAAAGCGGCGCGGACATCACCTGCGTCTGCACCGAGAGCGGCCAGTTTGTGGAAAACGCCACGTATTTCACCGTCAACGAAGCGGGCCGCATCACCGAGACGCGCTGCGCGCCGCACAAGGCGAGCGGCTGCCGTAGCCTGGAGATCTACCTTCTGAGCCGCGACCTTCTTATCTCCCTTGTGGACGAGTGCGCCGCGCAGGACAAATACAGCTTCCGCAGCGATGTGCTCTGCGCCATGGGCGACAAGCTCGACCTGCGCGCTTTCCTGTGGGACGGCTTTGCCGCGCAGCTGCGCACGGTGCAGGAATACTATGAGCGCAGCATGCAGCTCTTAGATCCCGCCATCCGCTCCGAGCTCCTGTGTGCCGAGCGGCCCATCCTCGCTAAAGAGGATGACGAGGCGGCGTCGTACATCGCGCCCGACTCGCGCTGTGTCAATTCGCTGATCGCCGACGGCTGCCAGATCGAGGGCAACGTAGAGGGGAGCATCCTCTTCCCGGGCGTCAAGGTCGGCAAGGGGAGCCAAGTCAAAAACTGCATCCTCTTTAAGAATACCGTGGTGGAGGACGGCGTGACGCTCGGCTGCGTCATCGCCGACAAGGACGTCCACATCCGCCGCGGCGGCACGCTGATCGGACACGAGAGCTACCCGCTCGCCGTGAGCAAGGGCAGCATTGTATAAAAGCAGCAAACAGAAGAAAGGAGCTTGCAGATGAACATTTTGTATGTGACGAGCGAGGCGGTCCCCTTTTGCAAGACGGGCGGCCTTGCCGACGTGGCCGGCAGCCTTCCGCAGGCGCTCGCGGCAAACGGAGACCGCGTGAGCGTCATCCTGCCGCTTTACGAGCGCGTGAAGGACAAGTGGGGCGAGCAGCTCCACTTTGAAAAGTGGACGTTCGTGCGCCTTGCGTGGCGCAGCGTCTACTGCGGGCTCTTTTCGCTCGAGCGCGACGGCGTCACGTGGTACTTTGTCGACAATGAGACGTATTTCCGCCGCAGCGAGCTCTACGGCTACTATGACGACGGCGAGCGCTTTGGCTTTTTCTCCCGCGCGGTGACGGAACTGCTCAAGTCCCTGCCGCAAAAGCCCGACGTTGTCCACTGCAACGACTGGCAGAGCGCGCTTGTGCCCATCTACATCAGGGATGAAGCCGTGCGCGACGACTTTTATAAGGGAATCCGAACCGTCATTACGGTGCATAATATCGAATATCAGGGCCGCTACGGCAGCCGCACGGTCGAAGACCTGTTCGGCCTGGACCATGGCTGGTTTGACGGCGGTACGATCGAATTCGGCGGCGATGTGAACCTTTTAAAGGGCGCGATCGTCACGGCGGACGCCGTGACCGCCGTGAGCCCGACCTACGCGCAGGAGCTCAAGTACGCGTACTTTGCCCACGGGCTGGAAAACGTGATGAGCATGAACGCGCGCAAGCTCCACGGCGTGCTCAACGGCATCGACATGCAGCGCTATGACCCGTCGCGCGACAAGAGCCTCGCAGCGGCGTATTCGCCCGATGACCTTGCCGGAAAGAAGAAGGACAAGGCAGCGCTCCAGCGTGTGCTGGGATTGCAGGAACGGCCCGATACGCCCATTCTTGCGATGGTCACGCGCCTTGTCTCCCACAAGGGGCTTGACCTGGTGTGCGAAACGCTCGACGCATTTATGGGCAAGGACGTACAGTTCGTCGTGCTCGGCAAGGGCGACGCGAAGTACGAGACGTTTTTTGAGTACGCCAAGCAGCGCTACGGCGGACGCATGGCCGTCTACCTCGGCTATTCCGAGCAGCTCGCCATGCAGATCTACGCGGGCGCAGACCTCTTCCTGATGCCCTCGAAGAGCGAGCCGTGCGGGCTCTCGCAGATGATCGCGATGCGCTACGGCGCGGTGCCCATCGTGCGCGAGACCGGCGGATTAAAGGACACTGTCCACGCGTATGAAGCCTGGAACGGACAGGGCAACGGCTTCACCTTTGCCAACTACAACGCTGGCGACATGTGCCACGTGATCTGCGAGGCCATTGACCTTTACCATGACAACAAGGGCGCCTACGCGATGCTCCAGCAGCGCGGCATGACCGCAGATTTCAGCTGGACGCGCTCGGCGCAGGAATACCGCCACATTTACGAATCCATCTGCCGATAAAGAAAAGGAAAACGATCTATGACCATTGACTCTGTGAAGAAAATGAAAGACGCGCTGTGCGAAAAGCTGAAGGTTAGCTTCGGCAGCACCGTGGAGGAGGCGAGCGACGCGCAGATGATGCGCGCGAGCGCCCTTGTCCTGCGCGACGTGATGGCCGAGCGCAGCGTGGACACCATGCGCGAGACCCGCGAGGAACACCGCCGTCAGGTGCACTACCTGTCGATGGAATTTCTGATGGGCCGCAGCCTGATGAAAAACGCGTTCAATTTAGGCGTCGGCGAAATTCTGACCGAAGCGCTCGACGAGCTGGGCTTCCGCGCAGCGGACATCTTTGAAAGCGAGCCCGACGCGGGTCTCGGCAACGGCGGCCTCGGCCGTCTCGCCGCGTGCTATCTCGACTCGATGACGACGCTCGACATCCCCGCCGCGGGCTATTCCATCTGCTATGAGCTCGGCATTTTCCGCCAGCGCATCGTCGACGGCCAGCAGGTCGAGCTGCCGGACAACTGGAAGGACCTCGGCGGCGCGTGGCTGCTGCCCAAGCCGCAGGAGACCGAGACCGTCTGCTTCGGCGGCACGGTCCGCCAGTTCTGGGACGACGGGCGGCTGCATGTCGTGCCCGAGGGTGAGACCGAGGTGCTGGCTATCCCCTGCGACATGGAGATCGCGGGCTACGGCACGAAGCATGTCAACACGCTGCGCCTCTGGGACGCGAAGTCCCCCGTGCCGCTCGACATGTCGCTCTTTTCGCAGGGCGAGTATCTGCGCGCACAGGAGCAGCACGCGATGGCCGAGACCATCGCGAAGGTGCTCTATCCCGAGGACAACCATCCCGAGGGGAAGAGCCTGCGCTTAAAGCAGCAGTATTTCTTCGTCTCCGCGACCGTGCAGTCCATCGTGCGCAAGCACATCGAGGTCTACGGTACGGCGGCGAACTTCCACGAAAAGAATGTCATTCAGATCAACGACACGCACCCCGCGCTCGTCATCCCCGAGCTCATGCGCATCCTGATGGATGATGCGGGCCTCGACTGGGACACGGCGTGGAACATTACGACGCACTCCGTCGCTTACACGAACCACACGGTGCTTTCCGAGGCGCTGGAGCGCTGGCCGCAGGAGTTGATGCAGTCACTTCTGCCGCGCGTGTGGACGATCATCACCGAGATCGCGCGCCGCTATCAGGAAAAAATCGAAAACTACTACCACGACGAGGCCAAAACGCGTGAATTGGCCATCATCTGGGACGGTCAGGTCCGCATGGCAAACCTGTGCATCGCGGGCGGCATGGCCGTGAACGGCGTGAGCGCTCTGCACTCGGACATCCTGCGAAACGACGTTTTTAAATACCAGTGCGCGATGGAGCCGGAGAAGTTCAAGAATGTCACCAACGGCATCGACCACCGCCGCTGGCTCGCGCAGATCAACCCGCGGCTCG
>OLWL01001493.1_pt1 | contig 12859 bp, 10 predicted proteins | sample 1674151 | NCBI WGS metagenome assembly OLWL01 (sample SAMEA103958148, study PRJEB25191) | human gut metagenome
TTGATAATAATCCAGTTGACACCCACTTCCTTTGCCTTTTCAATGACTCTTTTCTTTTCCTGGTAAGAAACATGCCCGGTAGCCAGGATTCCATCGGCATCGGCAATCAGTTTCAGGATATCCACCAATTCAGGGACCACACAGCCTTCTTCATCCAGACAGGATATCCCTCCCGTTCCTCCCAGCAGTTCCCGTTCATACCGGGAAGAAACCGTGGGCAGCCAGACGAATTTGCCGCCGATCTGGAACATGGCTTCTACTGCTTTCGCATTGAACCCCCCCATCCATTCGTTCAAAGCAATGCCTCCAAAAGTCTTCAGTTCCGGATAGCGGTAATTCATCAGATAAGCCCGGGATGCCGTTTCAAACACATGGGATTTAATCACGATGGCCCGTGCTTTTACCGCCAGGGCATCTTTCGCCAGTTCATCATCATTGAATTTCCGTTTCCGATTGGGTTCCGGGCCTGTATGGATATGGGTATCCACGACCCCTTCCAATGCATTTTTATCCAGCATATTCATTCTTCCTTTCTCAGAACGGCCACAGCATGGGCAGCAGAACCATGACACAGAAATAATTGATCAGCAGGATGGGCGTTCCGACTTTAAAGAAATCCAGGAATTTATAGTGGCCAGGCTCCCAGACAACGGTCAGAGACTGTGTCCCGACAGGAGTAATCAACGCTGCGTTGACCCCTACGGCCACCATCATGGCAAAAGCAAAGGGATTCATGTGGAGCCCGTCTGCCACGAACATGGCCAAGGGTCCCATCAGTGCTGCTGTAGAAATGTTGGACAGGAACTGGGTCATAATCACCACAACCGTAAAGAATACGAACACCACCACATAGGGATTGGCGTTGTTTCCCAGGATCTGGACGATGGAATCAGCAATCATCTTGCCGCCTCCGGTTTTCATGATGGAAGTGCTGACCGCCATCATGCCGCCGCAAATGGCAATGGTGGACCAACTGATGCTCTGGATGGCCTGTTTTTCCGTAATGCAGCCGGTGAGGATCAGGATGATGGCCCCCACAGAAGAAATCACATAAAGAGGGATTCCTTTGGGTTTCAGGATCATGGTGCCCAGGATGCATACCAGGATCACAGCGGACAGCACCATTTTCCGGCTGCTTACCTGGGAATGGTCCACTTCGGCGATTTCATCAAAATCAAAATCATAATCGGGCAGGATTTTCCGTCCCAGGGTAGCCATGTACAATACGGACAACGCAGTCATGGGAATCCCGATATAGCCTACATCGATGAACCCGAAAGAGATTCCATGGGTGGCCTCCAAGGCCGTGCTGGTGATTACAGAGGTGGAAGTACCCACCAGCGTAATGATGCCCCCTACGGCAGCCCCATAGCCCAGAGGCATCAGCAGTCGGGAAGGAGATGTGTGGGTCCGTTTGCACATATCCATCACAATGGGATAGAGGGTGGTAACGACCCCTACGTTGTTACAGAAAGAAGACATCAGTGCAGACAGAGACATGACGGCAACAATCATTCCCCGTTCTGTGGTTCCGGTGACTTTCAGGAAGGCATTGCTCATCTTTTCGGCCAGACCGGTATGGAACAAAGATCCACCGATGATCATCATGCTCATCAGCAGTACAGCCGCTGTACCGGCCAGACCGGAAAACACCTCAGGATATTTGATGAAACCCAGCATCCCGCAAATCAGGGCACCGGTCATGGCAACAGTAGCCACAGGCAATTTATTGGACAACAGGACAACTCCAAGAACCGCCATCAAAATAAGCGACATAACAGCTGCAGACATAATGGTTCTCCTTTTCTAATCAATAAATTATAACTTACATTTCGTTTGCAAATCCACTCTAAAAAAACGAAGTGGACATCTGCAGATCATTTCTGTATCTGTCCACTTCTAGAGAGGGGTTACAAGCTTCTCCGGATCTGCATTATTTGTTGACCACGAACTTCAGCGGCTTTCCTTCTGCCATCAGTTTCAGGTTCTCCGCGATCATGGGAACGATGGCGTCGCCAATGTCGTTGGCGGTGCCTCCCACATGGGGCGTTACGATGATATTGGGATCCTGGAGCAGGGGATTTTCTTTGGTAATGGGGCTTTCTTCCGTGCAGTCCAGTCCGGCGCCGGCAATCAGTCCGGCTTTCCGGGCTTCCACAATGGCTTCATCTTCCACAATGCCGCTGCGGGCGGTATTGATGATGATGGCCCCGGGTTTTACAGTTTTGATGTTTTCTTTGTTCAGCATGTGACGGGTGCTGTCCAGAAGGGGTACATGGAAGGAAATCGCATCGGAAGTGGCCAGCAGGGTTTCATAATCCACATATTCCATCTGGAATTCCTTTTCCATTTCTGGTTTCAGCCGGAAGGGATCATAGTACTGGACCCTTGCCCCGAATGCTTGGACTTTCCGGGCCACCTGACGGCCGATGTTGCCGCCGCCTACAAGACCCACCACTTTGTGGTTCAGGCTGCGGGACTGGGCCGTATACATTTCCCGGCTCCAGACCCCATCCCGGAGCTGCAGGCTGTGGCACAGCAGGCTCCGGCCCACGGCCAGCATCAGCAGGACGGCCAGTTCGCTGACTGCATAGGCATTGGCGCCCGGGGTATTGCACACATCGATGCCCTGGGCCCGGGCCTGTTTTACATCCACTGCATCATAGCCCACACCCCAGCGCATGATCATCTTCAATTTGGGAGAAAAGCGCCGGATCACTTCCTGGGGCATCTTGATGATCCGCAGGATAATGGCGTCCACATCGTTTTCCTTGGCGAATTCTTCTTCGGTCAGGACGGCGCGGATGGAAATATCCGTCCCGGTCACTGCCTTTTGCATTTTTTCCAGGGTTCCTGCGGGATACGGTCCCGCCAGCAGTACATCGTACATGTTATCTGGCCTCCTTCAGTTTGACAGCTTCACTGCGAATCAGTTCTTCGGACGGGTTCTTCAGGTCGATTTTGCCCACATGGACCATCAACTGATACAGGTTCACGCCGGTTTCTTTGGCCACCTGTTTGAATACCTTCCCTTTGGAAGAATGGAGGCCGGTGATGCCCAGGACCAGGTCAAAGGGGGTGATGGCATTGTGATAGCCATACCGTTCCAGCATGGCCGGTTCCAGATCTTCGGCAATGTATTCCAACAGACCGTACAGGTTTACATGCTGGGCTTCCCCATACCGGTGCAGCAGGGCGATACCCGCTTCGGTGGGCAGGTTCCCGGCGCTCCGGGCCATGCCCATCAGTCCGCCGTCCAGGATGTCCACCCCGGCCCGATAGGCTGCCAGCGCATTGGCAGCGGACAGGGCCAGGTTGTTGTGGCAGTGGAAGGCGATGGGGATATTCACGGCTTTTTTCAAGACTTCCACGGTCCTGGCCACTTCTTCCGGCAGCATGCAGCCGGCGGAATCCATGACCGTAAATTCATCCAACCCTTCCGCTTCCAGCATCTTGGCCGATTCTGCCAGCTGTTCCGGCGTGACCAGATAGGCTTTCATGGCAGAATAGAAGGCTTTGATGCCCCTTTTCTTGATGGCATGGATGGGTTCCACCGCCAGCCGGGCTTCGTCCGCATCCACCCCTACCCGCAGGAAGGACAGGCCTTTGGAAGCCCCCAGTTCCACGTAATGGTCACGGAACCGTTTGGCATTCAGGAACATCCCCACTTTGCCGGTGCCCACATAGGGCTGGATCACTTCCAGGTATTTTTCATCGGTTTCCGCCTTGGTGAACCCGGCCACCTCGTAGGCACCGATGCCCCCGGCGTTCCCCACTTCGATGTAGTCCACATTGGCTTCCACCAGGGCTTTGACGATTCCCCCGGTCAGATCAGCGGGAAACCCTTTCCCCATTACATTGCCGCCATCTCTCAAGGTGCAGTCCATTACTTTTATCATTCTCGATTCCTCCAGGATTGATATTCTTTCTGGGATTATGGTATCATTGAGGAAATAAATAAAAAAGCAGTATTTTCTTCTATAATTCACAATCTTTTTATTGTACTTCAAGGAGGTGTCCTGATGAGTTTGCTGGGATTCGAGTATTTTGCGGTGGTGGCCCGGGAAGAGAACATCTCCCGGGCGGCGGAAAAACTGTTTGTAAGCCAGCAGTCCCTTTCCGCCCACATCAAGCGGCTGGAAGAGCAGTACGGGGTCCGGCTTTTTGAACGGAAGCCCGCCCTGCGGCTGACCCCGGCCGGCAAAGCCATGCTGTTCTATGTGGAACAGATTCTCAACAACGAACGGCAGATGACCGCCCGTTTCGCTGACCTGGTCAAGGAACACCATGGAGAACTGCGGATGGGGCTGTCCCGGCAGCGCAGCGAAGCTTTTTTCCCCCATATCTGGGAGCGGTACCATGAAAAATACCCCCAGATTGAAGTGCTGCTGAAGGAGCAGAACAGTGACCAGCTGCTGGAGCAGCTCCGGAACCACCAGCTGGATCTGTGCATTGCCGTCAACGCCGTCCCCGCCCGGGACCTTTACATCGAACCCCTGGTGGAAGAGGCCCTCTGCTGCAGCCTGAGCCGGTCCCTGCTGACCCGCTGCCGGCCGGATACCGGCAGCCGGGACTTTGACCGGTATGTGGAAAAGGGGGCGGACCTGCTGGATCTCCAGGACCTACCCTTCTTCCACCGGCCTCCGGAAAACCAGCTCCGCCAGGCAGTGGACCGGTTCTATGCCGCCCACGCCCTGTACCCCCAGTGCATCCTGGAAACCAACAACCAGAAGCTGATGCTGGAACTTTCTTCCTATGCGGTGGGGATCATCACCCCTCTGTATCTGTACAGCTGCTATGATACCCAGTCCCTGTCCCTGGGCATGCCCCCGGTGGTCCGGCTGGCCAATAACATCCTTTCCACCCGGGTCAGCATCGTCACCTGCCGGGATGTCCCCCTGCCGGATTATGCCCTAGCCATGAAGGACATGATCCGCCAGGAATTCCAGCGGTATCAGAGGACCTTGAGCCAGATCTTCCCCTTCTCCCTGGTGACGGCCCAATAAAAAAGACTGTGGAAATTCCGTTGGCCGTTTGACGGATTTCCACAGTCTTTTTTTATTTTGCTTTTTACGCCAGTTTCCGGTGGGTATTGAAGAACATGAACCCGATGACCAGGAAGGCCACCATGATGGCCGCACCCACTCCGGCGGTCAGCCCCACGCCGGTGCTGAGCCAGATGGGCGTCAGTCCCACAAAGATATCCTTCCAGGACATGAGGGTGGAATAGATCCCGTGACTGTCCCCGGCATGGGATTCAGAGTTGGGGTCGATGGAACGGACCAGGGCCAGACCGGTGGACGTATTGCCGGTGGCTGCCCCGAAGCACATGCAGGCTTTTTCGAACCATTCTTCCTTGGCGAACTTCCGGGCACAGAACAGCACCAGGGGCACGGTCAGGGCGGTCATCACCACACAGTAGATGGCCAGGGGCGCCGCATAAGTGGAAACGAACTTCAGGTTCAGGGTGGCCATGGCAGTAAACACCACCAGTTCCAGGAAGAATCCGGACAGCAGTTTGACGGTCTTCAGATCCACGAATTTTTCCAGATGGAGCTGCTCAATGACGGCCCACATCACCGCACCCCCTACCACACCGTGGAGCACGCTGGGCAGGTGCAGGGCCTTGAAGGCCGGGAAGGTGTTCAGGAAACCGAAGATCTGCTGCCCGATGAACAGGGCTCCCATGAGCCAGGCAAACTGCAGGGCCAGGTGGTTGATGCTGATGGAAGTGGTCACCGTGCTCCCTACGGATTTCCGCTGGTCAGCCGGCAGGGCGCCCCCGTAGAAGTAATCCGGCTGTTTGGTGGGTTCCTTCACATAGGTCCCCCAGCCTTTCCGGACCCCGTAGTTCACCAGGGCCATCCCCACTGTCATGGCCACAATCAGCCCCACCGTAGACAGCACCATGGCAATGGCCATATGGCCTTCATAGCCCAGTTTTTCGAAAGAAGCCGCAGCCGCCGCTGCCGTCCCGTGGCCCCCGTGGAAGGAGAAGACCCCCAGGACTCCCCAGCCTACCGGCAGGCCCGGCCAGGCGCCTCTCAGGAAAGCTCCCAGGAGCGTGCCCACGCACATCTGCATGCCGTAGGCCGGCATGGGCAGACACACATAGTCCAGGTAGGAGTGGAGCATTTTCCGGTTGAAGCTGACCCCGAACACCAGGGACACCATGACGATGTCGATCAGGACGCCGGGGACACTGCCCAACACTTTGGGTACGGTAATCAAACCTGCACCCTGCTGACCAAGTGCCAGCATAATCAGTCCTCCCACCAGGGAAGCAGGCAAAAACAGTTTCTGCAGGGGCTTTACAAATTCACGGACGAAGAACCCCAGCAGAATAAACATACTTACGGCCGTCATCATATTCATCAATGCTCTGATTGTCATATTGCACCTCGGACGTATCTTCCAGTTTCTATAAGTATAAAATTTCAGTCATCTTTTGAGAAAAGGGAAGGACGGGAACTGAAGGTTTCCGTCCTTCTCATGAGGGGTAGAGGGTTTGTCCTGCTGTTTCTTATTCGTTCCAGGCCTTGTCCAGGATCTCCACTTCTTTCTTTTCGATCAGGGCATCCACCCATTCCCGTTTGGCTCTGCCTTCCTGGGCGGCCAACAGCTTGGCTTCGTCTTTTTCCTGGAAAGCCCGGGCATTCTTCAGCACGGTTTCCGCTTCCTGGAGAGGGATCACGATGACACCGTCTTCATCCATCACGATGATATCCCCCGGGTTGATGCTGATGCCGCCGCAGGAGATGGGCACGTTGATTTCCCCGGGTCCTTCTTTATACGGGCCGGCCGGGTTGGTTCCCGTTGCATAAATCGGCATTTCCATTTTCCGGACGGCATCGATATCCCGGATGGGCCCATCGATGATGATGCCGGCAGCGCCCCGGGAAGCCAGGTAGGTGAACATAATTTCTCCGATCAGGGACCGGTAGCTTTCGCCGCCGTCATTGGAAAGGATGATCACGTCGCCGGGTTTGGCCATGTTCAGGGCTTTGTGGAGCATCAGGTTGTCCCCGCTGCGGGTCTTGATGGTGAGGGCGCGGCCCACGTTGATGGGGTTCTTGGGAGCGCTCTGGAGTTTGATCCGGGGATGCATCCCCACCAGACGGCCCATGGTGTCAGAAATGTTGGCGGCGGGAATGGTGCTGAAGGCATCCAGCAGTTCCTGGGGAGCTTCCGGTTTTTTCAGGAAAATACGGTTTCCAATAGACATAATCAATTCCTCCTCAAAGTATATCTTGAATGTTTTTTTCCATGACAGGTTATTTCGGTTTTTCTGTCATTTCCTTTTGACACCTGTATCATAAATCCTTGCGACAACAAAGTAAAACAGTTATAATTTGGATATATAACAAATTATTTTTGTAGCATAATCCATGCCTGTGCAAAGGAGGAATCTTCATGGATCTGGAAAGTCTCCACTATTTTGCCGAACTGACCAAGGACCTGAACATGACCCAGACGGCCAAACGGCTGTACCTGTCCCAGCAGACCCTGTCCAACCACATAGCCCGGCTGGAACGGTACTGCGGCACGGCCCTGTTCTACCGGAAGCCCCGGCTGTCCCTGACTCCCGCCGGCCTGGCCCTGCTGCATTTTTCCAGCAGCATCCTGACCCAGGAACGGGAATTCAAGGAGGTGCTTTCAGACCTGATCGACGAATCCAGCGGGGTCATCCGGTTCGGAGCCAGCTTCGTCCGGTACAACTACATGCTCCCCAGCATCCTGCCCACCTTTTCCCAGAGATACCCCCAGGTGTCCCTCCAGCTTACGGATGACACTTCCGGCCATCTGATGGCCAAACTGGACCAGGGGGAACTGGATGTGATCCTGTCCGTGCGGAACGAAAATCTTCCCGGTCTGTCCAGCACCCTGCTGTTGTCCAACCAGTTGTATCTGCTGGTTTCCGACCGGCTGCTGGAACAGTACTACGGCCCGGCGGCCCAGGCCATCAAGGAGCAGTCCCGCCGGGGAGCCCAGCTGGAGGATTTTGCCAAACTGCCCTTCCTGCTGATCACACCCCCCAACAAACTGGGTACCCTGATCGCCAACTGCTTCGAAGAAGCCGGGGTGATCCCCCGGGTGTACCTGTCCACCAGTTACATGCGGATGGGCGGGGCCCTGGCCTCCCAGGGGCTCTGTGCCGCCTTTTCCACCACCATGCCCCTGTACAAGCTCCAGCAGAATCTGGCGGAGGATGTGAACGTGTTCCCGGTGCTCTACAAACGGCACCCGGTGAGCCACGACCTGTACCTGGCCTACTACGAAAACCGCTACCACCCCCAGTACACCCAGTACTTCATCCAGCTGCTCCGGGAATATTACAGCCAGATCGACGCCCTGGATCTCACCAGGATTACGGAATAAGGAAAGGGGGTGTGAAAAAATGCTTTTTCACACCCCGTCACTAGTCTCTAATCACTAGCCGATGGAAGCCAGCTGACGCAAGCGAAATAAAGGCGCTGTGGATGATTTTTTCACAGCGCCTTCTTCCATATCATTTTCTCTTCTTTGCTTCTTCCAGCAGAGGATCCACGATCTGTTCCCATTTGGTGGGAGCAGCGTCCACGAATTTCTCGGCAAAGTCGAAGGGCACCAGCATTTCGTGGGAAGCCTTGGCAGCCACGGTCATCAGCGGTTCCACCCCGGCATCCTTCAGCAGGTCGATGGACCCTTCCAGTTCATGGCCTCTCCGTTTGGCATGGACACCGGTACCGGTGACCAGACGGTTCAGATGGGACACAAAGGGCGTGCCGTCCAGGGATTTGGACAGGGAATTCACCACTTCTTCGGCCACTCCGTAGGCATGGGCCCCTTCCAGCATTTCGATCATCAGGCTGGCAATCCCCTTCATGAAAATGCTGCGCACCAGTTTGATGGCGGAAGCGGAACCGGCTTTTTCCCCGGCCAGGGTGATGTCCATATGGTAGGGTGCCATGGTTTCCTTGAAGGCAGCGGCCCCGTTGCCGCTGGCGGTGATGGGCACCTGGTGTTTCTTTTTGGGCAGGGATCCCAGCATGGCCCCGTCGGTGAACAGGACGCCAGTGTCTTTGATCTTTTCCCAGATGGCCTGTTTGGTGGCCGGGGTGGAAGCGCTTACATCCACATACAGCTGGCCTTTCCGCAGATGGTCTTTGATTTCGTCACAGACCCCCATGGTGAAGGTGGAGGGAACCGCGGCAAAAACCACATCCGCCCAGTCCACCAGGTCCATGGAATCGTCCACCAGGGTAACATGGGCTTCTTCCGCCCGTTTGTGGACCAGTTTCCCCATGACTTCATGGTTCTGCATGGCGTCGTGGGCCTTGATGCCCCGGATGCCTTCCCCATACAACCCTTGTGCAATGTTGAATGCCGCTTCGCCGAAACCGATAAATCCAATATTCATATCCATATCCTCCCGAATCACAGATTCTCTTGTTTTCTCTTTGCAATTGTATGATACGGGATTTTACCAACAAAGTAAAACAGTTATAGTTTGAAATATTGACAAATTTTCTTTGTGAATGTTCCAGCAGCAAAAAACAAAAGGCAGCCGGAGACCGGCTGCCTTCCTTCGTCCAGTGACTAGTGACAGAAAGGCTGCTCAGGGCAGCCTTTCTCTTTACAGCGTTACGAAATCCGCGCTCTGGATACCGTCCAGGCCGGCGATCATCTGCAGGGTGGCTTTTTCCACCGGGCTGTCCACGGTCATGATCATCATGGCGTTGCCGGTCTTGGGCTTCCGGGCCACCTGCATGTTGGCGATATTCACATGGGCCGCCCCCAAGAGGGTCCCCATCTGGCCGATCATCCCGGGCTTGTCGTCGTTCTTGGCCAGGATCATGTAGTGTTCCGGCACCAGGTCATAGTGATAGCCCTGGACTTCCGTAATATGCGGGGTTTCGTCGGGAGCCACCATGCCGGCAGCGGTAAAGGTCTTGTTCCCGCTGGAAATCTTTACGGATACCCGGTTCATCCGTTCTTCCCCGTTCATCTTGCCTTCCACCACGGCTACGCCCCGGGTTTCCGCAGCCAGTTCGGCGTTGACCATGTTCACCCGTTCCTTCAGGATGGGATCGAACAGGCCCTTCAGGATGCTCCGGGTGATCAGGGTAGTTTCCAGGTTGGCGGCCGGCCCTTCGTAGACCACTTCCACCTTGTCCACCGGGTCTTTTTCCATCTGGTAGTACAGTTTGCCCAGGCATTCACCCAGCTGCAGGTAGCCCATCATCCCTTCCAGTTCCTGAGGATGGAGAGCCGGCAGGTTCACCGCATTGGGCACCATCTGGCCGTTGAGCACATTCACCACTTCCTGGGCAATGGAAATGCCCACCTTGTCCTGGGCTTCCACGGTATCCGCGCCCAGGTGAGGTGTCAGCACGCACTGTTCCAGCCCGATCAGGGGAGAAATGGGTTTGGGTTCATCCACCAGCACATCCAGACCAATGCTGGCCACCTGGCCTTCCTTGATGGCATCGGCCACAGCCTGTTCGTTGTACAGGCCGCCCCGGGCACAGTTCACCAGCCGGACGCCCTTCTTGCATTTCTTCAGTTCTTCCTTGCCGATCATGTTGATGGTTTCTTCGGTCTTGGGAGTGTGGATGGTAATCACATCGGCCTTGGCCAGCAGATCATCCAGGGTTTCGCATTTTTCCACTCCCAGCCGTTTGAACCGGGAATCAGGGATATAGGGATCGTAGGCGATGACTTTCATTTCAAAAGCCTGCATCCGTTTGGTCACCAGGGTACCGATCCGGCCCAGGCCGATGATGCCCAGAGTCTTGTGGTACAGTTCCACGCCCTTCAGGTTCTTCCGGTCCCACACCCGGCTTTCGATCATTTTCTGGGCTTTCACCGTGTTCCGGCAGGAAGCCAGCATCAGGCCGATGGTGTGTTCGGCAGCGGAAATCACATTGGCTTCCGGGGTGTTCACCACAATGATCCCCCGTTTGGTGGCCCCTTCGATATCGATGTTGTCCACCCCGTTGCCGGCGCGGCCCACCACTTTCAGGTTCCTGGCGGCCTGGTAGAATTCTTCGTTGACTTTGGTTACGCTGCGGACGATGATGGCATCATAATCCCCCACAATTTTCAGCAGCTCTTCCCGAGGAATGTCGAATTTTACAGTTACTTCCAGATCCGGCTGGGCTTTCAGCATTTCCACGCCTTTGTCGGAAATCCGTTCCACCACGATGACTTTTTTCTTGTCCATGTTTTTTCTCTCCTTGTTCCCTGTAGGGATAAAATAAAAACTCCCGTGCCTGACCCCCTAAACGGGTATGTCAAGGACGGGAGAACCTCTCACGTGGTGCCACCTTATTTCGCTGCACTGCAGCCTCATTTCCAGGGTAACGGCTTGGCCGGGTGGGTTGCTGCCCCCACCGTCTCAGGAGTGGATTCCACAGGGTCTTCCGCTGCTTCCCACAGCCAGCAGCTCTCTGAAAGAAAAGGCCTTGTGTACTTGGTTCCTTCATGGACACTTTTTTCGGTATATCTATTTAGGTACATCAAGCACTTGCTTACGATTTTACTCATTCTCCCCTGTATTGTCAAGAGCTTTCGTAAATTTTTCCGCCCGGTCCAGGTGTTTTTTCAGAATCCGCGTACGGTCTCCCACGGACTCCATGGCGGACTGGGCTTCCGCCAGCTTCTTTTCCGCCCGTTCCACTGCCGTCTGGAAAGCCCCCAGGTCCGTGTTGATCTGGGCCACCAGCCGCCACACCTGGCTGGTCTGTTTCTGGATCACCAGGGTCCGGAAGCCCATCTGGAGGCTGTTCACCACGGCCGCCAGGGTGGTGGGTCCCACCAGGGTCACCCGGTATTTCCGCTGGAGCTCGCTGACAAGCCCCGGCCGGGACACCGCTTCTGCAAAAAGCCCTTCCAGGGGCAGATAGAGCAGCCCGAAATCTGTGGAATAAGGAGGCGCGATGTATTTGTCCCGGATGTCCTTTGCCTCGCTTTTCAGCCGGATTTCCAGCTGTTTCAGGGCCAGTGTCTCCCCATCGGCATCCCCGTCTTCCCGGGCCTGGACCAGGCGCTGGTAGTCCTCCAGGGGGAATTTGGCATCGATGGGCAGCCATACCGGGGCATCCCCGGTACGTCCCGGAAGACGGATGGCGAATTCCACCCGTTCCTGGCTCCGGGGACGGATGGCCACATTGGTTCCGTACTGTTCCGGAGCCAGCATATCCCCCAGCAGGTTCCCCAGCTGCATTTCGCCCCAGATCCCCCGGTTCTTCACATTGGTCAGGACCTTTTTCAGGTCTCCCACACCCTGGGCCAGGGACTGCATGGACCCCAGCCCCCGGTTCACCATGGCCAGCCGGTCGCTGACCACGCTCATGGACAGGGTCACCTTCTGATCCAGGCTGTCCCGGAGCCGGTCCGCCTCTTCCCGGGCCTGTTGGGCCCGGATTTCTTCCTGGGCCCCCAGGGATTTCTGGAGCTGGACCAGAAGCACGATGAGCACAAGGAGGGCGCACAATACCGCCCCCAGCAAGATGGTTTCCATGACAGTTTCCGCCTTTCGTAAAATTCTCATTCCATTATAGCAAAAAAGAAGATATGCGAACAGGTGTTTTTACCTTTACCCTCTCTCATTTCTGCGCTATAATTAAATTAATCGCATAACTAATTAACTGTAAAGAGGGGAAGGCTTATGCACAGACGGAATTCGGAAGAAACCATGCAGCGGCTCAGGGATGCTGGAGCGGAACTGTTCGATAAAAAAGGATATCACAATGTCTCCATCAAAGAAATCGGCCGGCTGGCCGGTTGCAACAGCGCTTTGATTTCCTACCATTTCGGCAGCAAGCAGGCTCTGTACCAGGCTATCATCGACAGCCAGCTGGACGTCCTCCACCAG
>OLWL01001494.1_pt1 | contig 12847 bp, 7 predicted proteins | sample 1674151 | NCBI WGS metagenome assembly OLWL01 (sample SAMEA103958148, study PRJEB25191) | human gut metagenome
GGAGGCAGCTGAAAAAATTTCGAGAAAAATTGTATGTCTATCTTGACACAACCAGAGGGCATCATCACCGGCATGGCGGCGAAGATGTTTGTCATTGCAGGACCGGTGATCGTGTTCGGCACGCTCGCGAGCGTCGTGTACGGCGTGGTGCTGATGCTGATGGGATAGGAAAAAGCGCGGCGGGGCCGCGCTTTTCTCTTGCGCCGCGCCGCACGATATTCTATAATGTTGCCATCGAATCAAACAACGGAGGATGGCACGATGTACGAAAACGGTAAGATCTACATGGGACTTGCGGACGGCGCGCGCGTGGAGCTTGCGCTCAATATGTGCAACCGCCACGGCCTGATCGCGGGCGCGAGCGGCACGGGCAAGACCATCATGATGAAAGTGATGGCCGAAAGCTTTTCCGACGCGGGCGTGCCGGTGTTCCTGTGCGACGTCAAGGGCGACGTCGCGGGCATCTGCGCCCCCGGCGTGAGCAGCGAGGGCATGGAAAAGCGCATCGACCGCTTCGGTCTGCGCGGCAGCTTTGCCTACAAGGGCTATCCCACGACCTTCTGGGACATTTATCAGACCGGCGGCCACGCCGTCCGCGCGACGGTGAGCGACATGGGGCCTGAGCTTTTGTCCCGCATCCTCAGCCTCACGCCCGCGCAGGAGGGCATCCTGCACATCATGTTCCGCATCGCGGATGACAAGGGGCTGCTACTCCTCGATCTCAAGGACCTGCGCGCCATGCTGAACTACGTCAGTGAGCACCGCGCGGAGTACATGATGACCTACGGCAACATCACGCCGCAGTCCGTCGCGGCGATCCTGCGCGCGCTGCTGCCGCTTGAGCAGCAGGGCGGCGACCTCTTTTTCGGCGAGCCGGCGCTCGACATCTATGACTGGATGCGCACCGACGCGGACGGCCGCGGCATGGTCAACGTGCTCGACTGCGTGAAGCTGGTGCAGAACCCGACGCTCTACGCGAGCTTCCTTTTGTGGATGCTCTCGGAGCTGTTTGAGAGCCTGCCCGAGGCGGGCGATCTGGAAAAGCCCAAGCTGGTGTTCTTCTTCGACGAGGCGCACACGCTCTTCCGCGACGCGCCGGCGGTCCTCGTGCAGAAGATCGAGCAGACCGTTAAGCTCATCCGCTCGAAGGGCGTGGGCGTGTTCTTCGTGACGCAGAGCCCGAGCGACATTCCCGACGCGGTGCTCGCGCAGCTCTCCAACCGCGTGCAGCACGCGCTGCGCGCCTATACGCCCGCCGAGCTGAAGGCGGTGCGCGTTGCGGCGCAGGCCTTCCGCGCCAACCCCGCCTTCCGCGCGGAGGATGCCATCATGGAGCTTGGCGTCGGCGAGGCGCTGACCTCGTTTTTAGATGAACAGGGCGTGCCGACCATCGTGCAGCGCACGAAGATCGTCTGCCCGCAGAGCCTCATGGGTGCGCCCGAGCCGATGGCGCGCATGAAGGCCATGCTGCATGACGGCATGGAGAAGTACGACGACGCGGCGGATAATCTCTCCGCCTACGAGGTGCTGACCGAGCAGGCTGATGCCGCGGCGCTGGAAAAGCAGCGGGAGGAGGAGCGTCTTGCGCAGGAAAGGCTGGCTGCGGAGCAGGAAAAGCAGCGCGCCAAGGAGGAGGCCGCGGCGGAAAAGCAGCGGGCGAAGGAGGAAGCTGCCGAGGAAAAGCGCCGCCAGAAGCTGGAGGATGAGGAGCGCCGCCGCGCACAAAAGCTGGAGGACGAGGCGCGCCGGAGGGCGGAGAGGGCCGCCGAGGCCGAGCAGAAAAAGCTCGAGCGGCAGCGCGAGCGTGAGGCTGCCGCGGCAAAGAAAAAGGCCGAGCGGCTCCAGTCCAAAATCGAGACGCAGCTCATCTCCGCGGGCGGGCGGATCCTCAGGCGCGGGCTTCTGGGCATTTTGAAACGGTAAATAGAGAGAAAGGCGTGCCGGACGGCACGCCTTTCCTTTGTGCGGTTTACTTGTTTGCCATGCGGTAGACGGCGAGGATGCCGTCGTAATCGAGCGGGCAGAACTTGCCGACAACGCGGGTGTGAAAGAAGGTGCAGCGCTCGGCAAGCTCACGCAGCTGCTCCTCGCTGAGCACGCCGATGCCGAGCTCGGTGAAGGTGGTCGGCATATCAATGGAGCGGAAAAACTCCTCGGTCGTGTCGATGGCGCGGAGGGCAAGGTCACGGTCGCTCTCGCCGTCCTTGCGGGTAAGGCGCCAAACGGCCTCGCCGTAGTGCGCGAAGCGCGCGGGATCGGTGTCCACCACATAGCGCGCCCACTGCGGCCACATGACCGAGAGCGTCGCGCCGTGCGCGGCGTCAAACATACCGGAGAGCTCGTGACCGAACTGGTGCACGGAGAAGTCCTTCACGCCGCCGAGGCCCGTGAGGTTGTTGTGCGAGAGGGAGCCGGCCCACATGATCTCGCTCATGGCGTCATAATTGTGACTGTCCTGCATGGCGACGCGGCCCGCGTCGATCACCGTGCGCAGCAGGCCCTCGGCGATCTCGTCGGTCATGCGGTTGGAGGGATGGCCGGGGTTGAAGTAGCGCTCAAGCGTGTGCATCATGATGTCCACCACGCCGCAGCCGACCTGATAGCGTGGGAGCGTATAGGTCAGCTCGGGGTCCATGATGGCGAAGAGCGGACGCTGCAGATCGGTGTTCAGACCGCGCTTGAGCGTGGTCTCATCGTTCGTGAGTACGGCGCTGTCGCTCGTCTCGCTGCCGGCGGCGGAGATGGTCAGCACCGCGCCGAGCTTGCTCGTTTTGGTGAGCGCCGCCTTCTTGCTCCAGAAATCCCAGATGTCCGTTTCGGGGTTGGCGACGCCATGGGCGATGGCCTTGGACGTGTCCATCACGCTGCCGCCGCCGACGCCGAGAATGAAGTCCGCGCCGAAGGCGAGCGCCTTCTGCACGCCCTCGCGCGCGTGGGACAGGCGCGGGTTGGGCTGCACGCCGCCGAAGCTCATGTGCTCAAGCCCCGCGTCGGTGAGCGTTTGCTCAATGCGCGCGATAAGCCCGCTCTTCACGGCGCTGTGGCCGCCGTAGACGATAAAGACCTTCGTGCCGCCGAAGTGCTTGACCGCCTCGCCGACGCGGGCCTCCGCGCCCTTGCCGAAATAGATTTTAGTCGGGCAGTAAAATTCAAATGCCTGCATGGAATGGGTCCTCCTTGCCTGTGTGCGGAATGGAGCGCACACGGATTTTCTGCGCCTATGGTAGCACACCTGCGCGCACATTGCAAGAGGTCGAAGGGGAGAGAAAAAGCACATTTTTTGCGTGATTTTGTGTTGACATAATGAATGTGGATAACTCTGTGGAAACTGTGAATAACCTTGATTTTACAAGAAATTTACAGGTTGACGCTCGATTATTTTTTGACCGATACGAAAACTATTTGAGAATGCTGCGCGACTTTTTAACAAGCGCGGAGCGCGGCGCGGGAGCGCATCAAAACACTTGCTATTGTGGGACGGAGCGGCTATAATATACAAGGAATAGTATCCTATGGAAACGGAGAAGACAAATGGCAAAGGCAGGAAAGAATTACGGCAACGAGAGCATTTCCTTACTCGAGGGCGCGGAGCGCGTGCGCAAGCGCCCGGGCGTTATTTTCGGCTCGGACGGACTGGACGGCTGCGAGCACGCGGTGTTCGAGATCCTCTCGAACTCCATCGACGAGGCGCGCGAGGGGCACGGCAAGGTCATCACGCTCACGCATTACGCCGACGGCAGCATCGAGGTGGAGGACAACGGGCGCGGCTGTCCCGTGGACTGGAACCCCAAGGAAAAGCGCTACAACTGGGAGCTCGTGTACTGCGAGCTCTACGCCGGCGGCAAGTACAACAATCTCGACGGCGACAACTATGAATATTCCCTCGGCCTCAACGGCCTCGGCGCCTGCGCGACGCAGTACGCCTCGCGCTACATGGATGTGACCGTCTGGCGCGACGGGAACAAATATTCCCTGCACTTTGAGCGCGGGCAGATCACCGGCAAAAAGGGCGAGGAGCTGAAGATCGAGCCGACCGACCGCGGCAAGAAGACCGGCACGCTCACGCGCTGGCTGCCCGATCTCGACGTGTTTACCGACATCAACATCCCCGCGTCGTATTTTACCGACGTGCTGCGCCGACAGGCGGTCGTCAACGCGGGCATCACGTTCCGCTTCCGCGACCAAGTGGGCGGAAAATTTGAGACGCAGGAGTTCCTCTACGAAAACGGCATTGTGGACTATGTGACCGAGCTGGCGGGCGAGGGCGCGCTGACCACGCCCGTCTTCTGGGAGACCGAGCGCCGCGGACGTGACCGCGAGGATAAACCGGAGTACAAGGTCAAGCTCTCCTGCGCGTGCTGCTTCTCAAACCGCGTGAACGTCATCGAGCATTACCACAACTCCTCGTGGCTCGAGCACGGCGGCGCGCCGGAAAAGGCGACTAAGACCGCCTTCGTCTACGCCATCGACAAATATCTCAAGGACAGCGGCAAGTATCAGAAGAACGAGAGCAAGATCACCTGGCAGGACGTGGAGGACTGCCTCGTGCTTGTGTCCAACAACTTCTCCACGCAGACGAGCTACGAGAACCAGACGAAGAAGTCCATCACGAACAAATTCGTGCAGGAGGCCATGACGGACTTTTTGAAGTCCCGCCTGGAGACCTACTTCATCGAGAACCGCGTCGAGGCGCTCAAGATCGCCGAGCAGGTGCTCATCAACAAAAGAAGCCGCGAGAGCGCGGAAAAGCAGCGGCTGAACATCAAGAAAAAGCTCTCCGGCAATATCGACATTTCCAACCGCGTGCAGAAGTTCGTGGACTGCCGCACGCGCGACGTGTCCCGCCGCGAAATTTATATCGTTGAGGGCGACAGTGCTCTCGGCAGCGTCAAGCTCTCGCGCGACGCGGAGTTTCAGGGCATCATGCCCGTGCGCGGCAAGATTCTGAACTGCCTCAAGGCCGACTACGCCCGTATTTTCAAGAGCGAGATCATCACCGATCTTCTGAAGGTGCTCGGCTGCGGCGTGGAGGTGCAGGGCAAGGCGGTCAAGGAGCTCAACGCCTTCGACCTCAACAATCTACGCTGGAGCAAGGTCGTCATCTGCACCGATGCGGACGTGGACGGCTTCCAGATCCGCACGCTGATCCTGACGATGATCTACCGTCTCTGCCCCACGCTCATCCGCGAGGGCTACGTCTACATCGCGGAAACGCCGCTCTTTGAGATCAACTGCGGCGACAAGACGTGGTTCGCCTACTCCGACAAGGAGAAGAACGACATCGTAAAAACGCTTGAGGGCAAGCGCTATAAGGTCGACCGCTCCAAGGGCCTCGGCGAGAACGACCCGGAGATGATGTGGCTGACGACCATGAACCCCGAAACGCGCCGCCTCATCAAGGTCATGCCCGAGGACGCGGAGGCGACCGCGCAGGTATTCGATCTGCTCCTCGGCGACAATCTGCAGGGCCGCAAGGACCATATCGCAGAGAACGGCTACAAGTATCTGGAACTGGCGGACATTTCGTAGGAGGGCGGAAAACGGGGCAAAGCCCTTGCAAAAGAGCGGCGTTTATGGTACGCTGAAGGAACAGGATACCCAATGGACCCACACAGGGAAGGAGAATGGAAAAATGAAAAAACTGATCGCTCTTCTGCTGGCGCTGATGTTGGCGCTGGCGCTGGCCGTCCCCGCAAGCGCGGCGGGCGAGGATATTGGCATCATCGGCGGAGCCGACGGTCCGACCTATATTCTCGTCAGCGCCGATCCGAAGGCTGCCGCGACGGTTTCAAAGGAACAGCGCGAGCAGAACATCAAGGCGCTCGGCGGCGTGGTCGGGCAGGTCAATGTGCTGCTGGGCGACCGATGCATTGCTTTCACCGACGCGGTGCCCGAGGTGAAGAACGGGCGCACGATGGTGCCGCTGCGCGCCGCGCTGGAGGCCATGGGCGCAAGGATCGAATTTGACCAGGCCACCAAGACCGCTATCGTAACGGGTGAGAAGGCGAGCTTTACCCATGTTGTCGGCAGCGACGTCATCACGCGCGCCGACGGCTCGACGGTGAAGATGGACGTCCACTCCTATGTGACGCCCTCCAACCGCACGATGGTGCCGGTACGCTTCTTCTCGCAGGTGCTCGGCTACGACGTGTTCTGGGACAACGGCTACCGCATGGCGTTCCTGCTCGACGAGGAGACCTTCGCGGAGAAGGTGGACAGCCGTCTCACCATTCTCAACGGCTATCTGGCCGGAAATGCGAAGCGCTTTGACGCCTCCAAGAATTATAAGGAGGATGTGACCCTCTCCGGCACGGTCAAGGTCATCGACTCCATCAAGGGCGACCGCAGCTATCCGTATTCCGGCAAGGCGTCCGTGCTGCTGGGCAAGGACGGCATGAGCATGAGCCTGAGCGCCGACCTCGGCGATCTGGCGGAGCTCCTCGAGGGGCTTGGCGGAAAGCTGCCGGAGGCGTACCGCGCCTTGACCGTCAAGCCCGAGCTGGAGGCTATATTCTCTGATAAGCTCTACTTTAGGTCCCCGCTCCTTGACGCGGCGATGGCGAAGGTAGACGGCACGCAGGCCGTTTCCGGCGCATGGTACGCGACGGACGCCGTGATGAGCTTCCCCGACCTCTACGAGTCGATGTACGGCAGCAATGAGGACTACACCGTCGGCAAAGCCCTCTATGCCATGATGAAGCAAGGCGACGCGAACCGATTCTATGAGAGCTGGAGCGGTACGGAGCAGCTTGCCGCCGCCGCGGTCGAGATGTTCGGCGACGAGACCTTTACGAAGTCCGCCGGCAGCTATAAGTGGCACCTCGGTATCGACGAGCTGACAAAGCTGATGGGTCGGAGAACCGGCGGCGGGACGCTTACCGCACAGACCGCCAAGGACGAGGGGCTTGAGGAGCTGAGCATAGATCTCATGCTGCGCAGCGACGGCAGCGTGGAGCTCAAGTACACGGCGGCGATGAACGCGAAGGAGGAGGCGGCGTTCCGCATCGACTATACACTCACGGGGAACAGCAGCCGCATGACCGTCAAGGGAGCGGTCCAGCTGCGCAATATCTGTGATGTGCGCTTTGATGCGGCGATCAGCGTTCGCACGACGAGCGAAAAGCCGCTCACGGCTCCGCCCGCAGGCGCGACGATCATCACGCTCCCCCCGGTAATGCCGATCGCGGCATAAAGAAAAGAGAGAAGGAAGGCGCACTCGGATCCGAGCGCGCTTTCCTTCTCTTTTGCCTTATTCGATGCCGAGGACCTTGTAGTCCTTGTCCTCCACCGCCTTCTTGAGCGCGGCGTCGTCCACGGGGGACTGCAGCGTCACGACGGCGGTGCCGGCGGTGTGGCTGACCTCAGCGTCCACGACCTCGGGAATGGCCTCGAGCGCCTTTTTGACGGTCGCCTCGCAATGGGCGCACATCATGCCTTCGATCTTCATCGTCTTTTTCATGGGTTCCTTCTCCTTTTTCGTTGTAGCTTTTTCTTCTGCCGGTGCTGTGTTTGCAGAGGCAGGCTTTTTTCTGCGCTTGTGGTCGTGCTTTGGGTCGCGGAGCTTGAAGAGATTCAGCCGCAGGGCGTTGGACACCACGCAGAAGCTCGACAGGCTCATCGCCGCTGCGCCGAACATGGGGTTGAGCGTCAGCCCCAGCGGGACGAACACGCCCGCGGCCAGCGGGATGCCGAGCGTGTTGTAGAAAAACGCCCAGAAGAGGTTCTGGTGGATGTTGCGCAGCGTCGCGCGGCTCAGACGGATGGCGGCGGGCACGTCGCTCAGACGGCTCTTCATCAGCACCACATCCGCCGCGTCGAGCGCTACGTCCGCGCCCGCGCCGATGGCGATGCCCACGTCCGCGCGGGTGAGCGCGGGAGCGTCGTTGATGCCGTCGCCGACCATAGCGACCTTGCCGCGCTCGCGCAGGCAGCGGATCTCCGCTTCCTTGCCGTCGGGCAGTACGCCGGCGATCACGCGGTCCACGCCCGCGGCGGCGCCGATGGCGCGCGCCGTGCGTTCGTTGTCGCCCGTGAGCATGACGACCTCGATGCCCATATTCCGCAGCTCGCGCATGGCCTGCGGGCTGTCGGGCTTGATGACGTCCGCCACGGCGATGACGCCGAGGAGTCTGCCGTTTTCGCTGAAGAGCAGCGGCGTTTTGCCGTCCTCCGCGAGCGCCTCGCAGCGCGCCCGCATGGCGGGGGAGACCTCCGCCGCGGCGGAAACGTAGGCGAGACTGCCGCCGCAGAGCGTCTGCCCGTTCCGCACGGCGGTCAGGCCGCTGCCGGAGAGCGCCCGGAAGTCCGTGACCTCATCCGCGGTCAGGCCGTCGGCTTGCGCCCTGGCGAGGATCGCGCGGGCGAGCGGATGCTCGCTCTTCTGCTCGAGCGCAAGCGCCGCGCGAAGCAGCTCCGATGCGCGCACGCCGTCCGCGGGAAGAAGCTCGGTGACCTGCGGCTCGCCTGCGGTGATGGTGCCGGTCTTGTCCAGCGCGACGATGTCCACGCGGCCCGTCTCCTCCAGCGACGCGGCGGTTTTGAACAGAATGCCGTTCTTCGCGCCCAGTCCGCTGCCGACCATGATGGCGACGGGCGTGGCGAGCCCCAGCGCGCAGGGACAGCTGATGACGAGCACGGAAATGCCGCGCGCGAGGGCGAAGCCGACGCTCTGACCGAGCAGCAGCCACACGGCGGTCGTCACCGCCGCGATGGCAATGACGGCCGGCACGAATATGCCGGAGACCCTGTCCGCGATCTTTGCGATGGGGGCCTTGGTCGCGGCGGCGTCGCTGACCATCTGAATGATCTGCGAAAGCGTGGTGTCCTCGCCGACGCGCGTGGCGCGGCAGCGCAGGAAGCCGGACTGGTTGACCGTCGCGGCGGAGACCATGTCGCCCGCGGCCTTGTCCACCGGCAGGCTCTCGCCCGTCAGCGCCGCCTCGTTGACGGCGCTTGCGCCGTCAAGCACCACGCCGTCCACGGGGATGCTCTCGCCCGGGCGGACCACGAAGATGTCGTCCTTTTGCACCTGCTCGATGGGGACCTCAAGCTCCCGGCCGTCGCGTTCGACCGTCGCGGTCTGCGGCGCGAGCTTCATCAGGCCCTTGAGCGCGTCGGTCGTGCGGCCCTTGGAGCGGGCCTCGAGCATCTTGCCGACGGTGATGAGCGTGAGGATCATGGCGGCGGACTCGAAGTAGAAGTCCATCATGTAGGCCATCACGACCTCCGTGTCGCCGCGCACCTGCGCGCCGGTCATGGCGAAGAGGGCGTAGGTGCTGTAGCCGAAGGCTGCCGTCGCGCCGAGGGCGACGAGCGTATCCATGTTCGGCGCGCGGCGCCACAGGCTCTGGAAGCCGCTGATGAAGAATTTCTGGTTGATGACCATGACGGCGACCGTTAAAAGCAGCTGGGTCAGGCCCATCGCCACATGGTTGTCCGTGTAGAACGTGGGCAGCGGCCAGCCCCACATCATGTGTCCCATCGAAAAATACATCAGCACGAGCAGGAAACCGAGCGACCAGAGCAGCCGGCGCTTCAGCTTCGGCGTTTCGTGATCCTCCAGCGCGGCCTCCGCCTCGGCGGCGCTCGGCGCGGCTTTGCCCGCGCCCTTTAAGGACGCGCCGTAGCCCGCCGCCTGCACGGCGGCGATGATGTCCTGCGGCGCGGCGGAACCCTCCACGCCCATCGAGTTCGTCAGCAGGCTCACCGAGCAGGACGTGACGCCCGGGACCCTGCTCACCGCCTTTTCGACCCGGGCCGAGCAGGCGGCGCAGCTCATGCCGGTCACATTGTATTGTGTCATTGCGTGTTCCTCGGTTCTGTGAAATTGCGGTTAGGTTGTGCGCTTTTCACTCATTTCATGAGCTTTTGAAGCGTCGTCACCAGCTCATCGATCGTCTCGTCCCTGCCGGCGCGGATATCCTCCGCCACGCAGGTGCGGATGTGTGCGGCAAGCAGCTCCTTGTTGAAGGCGTTGACCGCCGCGTTGACCGCCGCGGCCTGCACTAAAATGTCGGGACAGTACGCGCCGGACTCCACCATGCTGCGGATGCCGCGGATCTGACCCTCAATGCGGTTGAGCCGGTGAATGAGCTTTTTGTACTCCTCCGGCGAGCGCTCCTTTTTGCGCTGCGAGCAGCGGCAGCATTCCGATCGGTCCATATACCGTGCCTCCCTGATAGCGATATACCCCTTGGGGGTATCTGCACTATATACCCCTACGGGGTATTTGTCAAGAGAAAAAAGAGAAAAGGTCTCAGGACCCTTTCTCTTCCTTTTTGTCAATGATGGTCGCGGTGGCGCGCACGCGGCGCAGATCGAAGTCCCGCACGTTCCAGCGCTCGATGAGGTCACTGATCTGCCCCTCGGCCTCGGTGACCTCCTCCTCGAACGCGCGGGCGGAGATGCGCAGCGCGCCGTGACCGAGGATGATGACCTGCTCCATGTTGTCCGACGTGGCGACGCGGACGCGGTGGTTTTTGCCGAGGTCGTAGGTCGCGCGCTCGATGTAGCTGTCGGCGGTCTGCGCCTCCTTGGTGTAGACGATGTAGATGCCGTTTTTCTTTTCCATCGAGCCGGGATTGCCCTTGACCTTGTAAGCGTCGAAGACCAGAATGATCTCGCATCTGCGCCAGCCGCGGTAGTTGGCGAGGATGCCCGCGAGCGCCTCGCGCGCGGCGGCGACGTCCTGCGCGGCGAGCTTTTTGAGCGCGTCCCACGCGAAGATGATGTTATAGCCGTCCACGAGCAGATACTCGGGACCGGTCTTCTGATTTTTGATGTTATAGCGCGTCTCGTCGAGCGCGGTGCGCGCGGGCGCGCGCTTTGGCTCGAACGCGCGGCGCTCGACCTTGCCGTAGGTGCTCTCGAAGATGGCGAGCAGCTCCTTGTCCTCGGCGGCGGAGCCGGAGGACGCGCGGCTGCGTGTCGGCATGGGTTCGGCGGCTTCGGTGGGGTGCTCCTGTAGGACGCAGGGGACGTGCGCGCGGGCCTTGACCTCGTTCCACGGAACGTAGACGCCCGCGCCGTGCTCGCAGAACACCGAGCCGGTGGGGTTTTCCGCGTCGCGCTCGGGATCGTAGCCGATGGCGGCGATGACGCTCTCCGCGTCCGCGCAGGGCTCGTAGCCGCGCAGGGTGCAGCTCAGACGTCCGCGTCCGCGGGTGTAGGCCGCGACCTCACGCGCGTAGCTGCGCAGTCCCTTGACCGGCGCGAAGCCGGTGAGCACCGCTTCTCCGCCGACCGTTTCCGGCGCGTCCGCCGAGCCGCCCATCGCGGCAAGGTCGGTCATCGCACGTCCCACGCATTCCGGCGGCAGCTCGAGACGAAAATCATAGAACGGCTCGAGCAGCACGCTCTCGGCCTGCATCAGACCCTGGCGCACGGCGCGGTAGGTCGCCTGCCGGAAATCGCCGCCCTCGGTGTGCTTGAGGTGCGCGCGGCCCGCAAGGAGCGTCATTTTTACGTCTGTCAGCGCGCTGCCCGTCAGCACGCCGGGATGCGCGCGCTCGGCAAGGTGCGTGAGAATGAGACGCTGCCAGTTGAGGTCCAGCTCGTCCGTCGGACAGGCGGAGGCAAGCTGAACACCGCTCCCGCGCGGGGCGGGCTCGAGCAGCAGATGCACCTCGGCGTAGTGGCGCAGCGGCTCGAAGTGCCCGACGCCCTCGACGGTGTTGGCAATGGTCTCCTTGTAAACGATGCCGCCCTCGCCGAACGTGACGGAGAGGCCGAAGCGGTCGGATATGAGTCGCTGCAAAATTTCCAGCTGCACCTCGCCCATCAGCTCGGCGTGCAGCTCGCCGGACGCTTCCTCCCACACGATGCGGAGCATCGGGTCCTCGTCCTCCAGCTCGCGCAGCTTCGGGAGGACGGTGTGCGCGTCTGTGCCGTCGGGCAGGAGGATGCGGTAGGTCAGAACGCTTTGCAGCACCGGCTTTTCGCCGTCCGCCTCCGCCCCGAGCCCCTGCCCGGGATAGGTGTCCGCAAGGCCCGTGACCGCCACGACCTCGCCCGCGCCCGCCGCGTCGAGCGGACGGAACTTCGCGCCGGAGTAAAGCCGAAGCTGGTCGGCCTTGCCGCAGGGAAGCTGCGTTTTTGCCCGCAGCGTCCCGCCGGTGACCTTCAGGTGCGTGAGCCGTGTGCCCTGCGCGTCGCGGGAGATCTTAAAGACGCGCGCGCCGAAGTCCGCGCCGCGCGCCGGCTCGCGCGTGAAGCGCGTGAGCAGCTGCAAAAACTCCGCCACGCCCTCGTTTTTGAGCGCGGAGCCGAAGCAGCAGGGGAAAATTTTCCGCGCGGAGATCAAAGCGGCGAGCGTGTCGTCCGAAAGCGCGCCGCGTTCCAGCAGCTCCTCGAGAGCCGCTTCGTCGGTCAGCGCGGCGTGCTCGTCGCGCTCGTTCGGCTCCGCGCCGAGATCGACGCACGCGCCGAAGCTCTTTTGCAGATCCGTCAGCAGCGCCGCGCGGTCCGCGCCCGCAAGGTCCATCTTGTTGATGAAGAGGAACGTCGGTACGCCGTAGCGCTCCAGCAGCCGCCAGAGCGTGCGGGTGTGGCCCTGCACGCCGTCCGTGCCGCTGATGACAAGGATCGCGTAGTCGAGCACCTGTAGGGTGCGCTCCGCTTCGGCGGAGAAATCGACGTGGCCCGGCGTATCGAGCAGCGTGATGTGCGTGCCGCCGCAGTCGAGCACCGCCTGCTTGGCAAAGATGGTGATGCCGCGCTCGCGTTCGAGCGCTTCGGTGTCCAGAAAGGCGTCGCCGTGATCGACGCGGCCGAGCGTGCGCAACGCGCCCGCGGCATATAAAAGGCCCTCGGAGAGGGTCGTTTTGCCCGCGTCGACATGGGCGAGTAT
>OLWL01001505.1_pt1 | contig 12752 bp, 10 predicted proteins | sample 1674151 | NCBI WGS metagenome assembly OLWL01 (sample SAMEA103958148, study PRJEB25191) | human gut metagenome
TAAAAGCATTTTATGTATCACCATTGGGACGGGCACAGGATACTGCCGGATGTACTTTGAAAAAAATGAACCGGACGGCAGAGACACTAGACTGGCTCCGTGAGTTTGAAGCACACATTGACAGGCCGGATGTGAAAAATGAAAAGTCGATCTGCTGGGACTGGCTTCCACAGGACATGGAAAAGGATCTGGATCTTTATGACAGGGAGCGCTGGAATAAGACAGACATCATGCGAAAAGGAAATGTGGAGGAAGCTTACCGGTGGGTCTGCGATGGTCTGGATGCACTACTGAAAAAGCATGGTTATGAGCGGGATGATATGTATTACCGCGTGAATGAGCCAAATCATGACACGATCGTTCTGTTCTGTCATTTCGGGGTAGAGTGTGTGATGTTAAGCCATCTGTTAAATGTATCCCCAATGGTTTTGTGGCATGGACTGTGTGCGGCGCCGAGCTCGATCACCAGTATTTACACGGAAGAACGCAGAAAAGGGATCGCAAGTTTTCGTGTGAATGAATTTGGCAGCACGGCGCATCTGTATGTGGCAGGGGAAAAACCGTCCTTTGCAGCGCGGTTTTGTGAGTGTTATGGGGACGGAGACAGACAGGATTAAAAATCTGAATATCTATTGACAAAACGTTTCACCTGTTTTATTATCCACTTAGCATATAGAAATACTAGGAAATAAAATGGGGTGAGGTTTTGTCTATTAAGAAAATTGCAAAGGAAGCGGGCGTTTCCACTGCGACAGTCTCGCGGGTATTGAATAATCCGGGGTATAAATGTTCTTCGGAAGAACTGCGGGAACGTATTTGGAAGATTGCCAGGGAACTCAATTATATGCCGAACGAAGCGGCAAGGAATTTAAAAAAGGGAATTACGAATACCAGTCAGAAAGTATGGTATCTGGATGTACTGATGACCAGAACCGGCAATCTTGAGACAGATCCGTTTTTCAGCGAACTGCTGCGTGTCATTGAGAGTGAAATCCACAGGCAGGGATGCATACTGATGCATATTTTTCATCAGCCGTTGTTTTCGAATGACAGAAAATGCCGGACGGAAAATATTGATAAGGTCATTGCGCAGATGGAGCCGGATGGGGAGATCCGCAGTGATGGACTGATCATCATTGGAAAATGCAATGACAATGTATTGAAAAAGTTATCGGCAAAATACCGGAGCATCGTCTCCGTCAACCGCAATTCGACCAACTATCTGGTGGATGAGGTCATCTGCGACGGAAAGCGGATCGCAGCGATGGCGGTGGAATATCTGATCGGTTTAGGACACCGGAAGATCGGTTATGTGGGAGACTGCCATAATGAGTCGCGTTATAAGGGATATCAGGATACGTTGTTTCAGTATGGAATTGATATGGATATCAGTTTTGTGATTGAGGCAGAGCACACCGAGGCGGAAGGTTATGCCGTGATGGAACGCCTGATCCAGAGAGGAGACGCGCCGACTGCCATTTATTGTGCGAATGATATGATCGCCATCGGCATGTTAAAATGCCTGAATAAATATAAAAACCGCTATTACGTTCCATCCATTATTTCCAGTGACGATATTGAGGAGGCACAGTATACCAAACCGATGCTCACCACAGTGCGCCTTCCAAAGGAAGAGATGGGAAAGTTTGCTCTTTATCTTCTGATCGACCGCCTGGGCGGCGGACATAAGGGAATCGTCCGGACGGAGTTAGAAGGAAAGCTGATGATCCGGGAGAGTTGTACATTAGTGGAGAACGCAAACCGGATGGAATATTATATCTGAGAGAAAACAGGAGAAAGCTAAAATAGCCATTGAACAAACAAAAGGAAAGGTAAAAAGGAGCCGGATAAAAAGGTAAGTTAAGGCTTCAAAAGGAGAAAATCCACAGTGGGATGTCGTGTGGATCGATTCCATGCAGGCAGGTGTGCTTGTATACCGCAAGATGTGTGGAGCGAGGCAGATGTAACAAAAACAACAGAGAACTCTTTCTGTATGGTTTAAAACCGTCAGGAGGAGTTCTTTTTTATTTAAAGCTTGTAAACGTTTGCATGAAAATGAAAATAATTGCAAAATTACGAATAAAAACATACATAAAAAACGAAACAAACAATGGAAAAACGACAGTGTATACGTTTTCGCGAAAACTGAAAAACAATAAACCCAAACAGGGAAGGACAGAAGAAAAGCAGCTCTTTTTACTGGAAAAATAAGGAAAATACCATCTGCCATGCAAACGATTACACAATCCGTCGTGGAATCTCATACAAAACTGGTATATAAATACATCAAGCAAGACGTCGAAGCAGAAAACAATCACACAGCAAAAGGAAAGGAGATCGGATATGTATATCGAATTAAAAGACATAAACAAAACATTTGGGAATTATAAAGCATCCGATCATGTAGAGTTTGGCATTGAAAAAGGAAAGCTGGTTGCCCTGTTAGGACCGAGCGGCAGCGGAAAAACGACGATTCTCCGCATGATCGCAGGACTGGAACATCAGGACAGTGGAGATATTTACATCGATGGAAAATGCGTCAATGAACTTCTGGTAAGAGAGCGCGGGATTGGATTTGTGTTTCAGAATTATGCACTGTTTCCTTATATGACGGTATTTGACAATGTGGCATATGGACTTAAGGTCCGCAAGGAAGATAAAAAAGTCATTGAGAAGAGAGTAGAGGAACTTTTAGAACTTGTGGATCTGAAAGGACTCGAAAAACGTTATCCGACGCAGTTGTCCGGCGGTCAGAGACAGCGTGTGGCATTTGCGAGGGCGCTTGCACCAAATCCGCAGGTACTTTTGTTAGATGAACCGTTTGCAGCGATCGATGCCAAAGTAAGAAAGGAACTGCGGAGCTGGTTAAAAGATATGATCGATAAGATCGGCATTACCAGTATTTTTGTGACACATGACCAGGATGAGGCCGTGGAGGTGGCGGATGAGATCATCGTGACCAATCAGGGAAGGGTCGAGCAGATGGGAACGCCGACAGAGATTTATAAAAATCCGAAGACACCCTTTGTGGCGCAGTTTATCGGAGAATCAGCAGTTATTACGGATTATGACAGACTGAAAGGATTTCATCTGTATTCGGGATGCAGCAGGGCAATCATACGGCCGGAATTTGTAAAGGCGGTCAGATATGGAACAGAAAAGAGATACCAGAGCCTGTATGCGGAAGGTATCGTGGAACAGGTTTCATTTCGAGGCAGCTGCTTAGAACTTTTAGTCAATGTCAATGGCATTTTATTAAAAACGGTACAGTCCTTTGAGGAGGAGCCGTTTCAAAAAGGGGAAAAAGTAGAGGTCATTGTATACCGTCTGTATGCGGTGGATGAGAAAGAGGCGCATCTGATACAGAATGAAGGATTCCAGGAAAATGAGATGTTTTATATATAGGAAAAAATTCTGTCCGGAGTGGCGGGCATTGTAAAGATGACGCAGGTTGTAGTTTTTGTTGGAAAACAGGGAGGATTCGTGATGAAGAAAGAAAAAAGAATCATACAGGTAATTGTAAAAAGTGGTCTGATCACATGGGTTCTGCTGCTTTTGATCTGGCAGATCGGTTCCCTGTTTTACAGTGATGATTTTCTGCCGGGACCTTTCACAACCTTTGCAGGGGCAGGAAAATTAGTGGCGAGCGGAGATCTTTTCCGGGATATTCTGATCAGTATGCAGCGTGTATTAAAAGGCTGGCTGCTAGGGATTTTGTTTGCGATTCCGGCGGGACTCTGCATCGGGCACTTTAAAAAGATCGGGGCGATTTTTGAACCATTTTTAAACTTTTTCCGGTTCGTTCCGGCGATCGGCTTTATCACACTGTTTCTGATGTGGTTCGGAGTCGGCGAAAAATCAAAGGTGGCACTGATCTTTTATGCAGTGATCTTTCCGGTAATGATCAATACGATCGCAGGTGTACGGACGGTGGATGATGCACTGATCGAGGCTTCGGAATCGCTTGGTGCAGACGGAGCGAAAACTTTTTTTACGGTGATCATCCCGTCTGCAGTTCCAAATATTTTTACCGGTGTGCGTTTAGGATTAAGCGGTGCGATCATCTGCATCGTGGCGGCAGAAATGTTAGCAGCCTCCGAAGGAATCGGTTATCTGATCTATACATCAAGACTTTATTATAAAACAGACTGGATCTTTATCGGTATTTTTACACTGGGTATCATCGGCTTTCTCGCAGACAGACTGTTACAGTTTGTGGGAAGAAAAGCATTGAAAAGATTTGGCGTGAGATAGGAAGGAGAAGCAGGATGCTTGAAAAATTGACGCAGGATAATTATGAAAAAATTATCGCCGGAAAAGATAAACCGGTGGTAATAGATTTCTTTTCACCGGAATGCAGACATTGCAAAATGACAGAGGTGGGACTTTTAGAACTGGCAGAAGAACAGAAAGATGCAGCAGTTTATGCAGCCTGTGATATCACAGAGGAGCAGGCTCTTGCAGAAAGATTTGATATTACGACACTGCCGACACTTTTATTTATAAAAAACGGAGACATCAAAAATAAACTGACCGGTTTTACACACAAACTGATCATAGCAGAAGAAATAAAAAAATTAGTATAAGGAGTGGAGCGCATATGGGTTATCCAAGTATTTTTCCAACAGGAACAACAATTTATCAGAAAGAAAAAACATACAATGGTTATACGATTTTTCCATCAGCAAAAGGAGCACTTTTAATCGATATGAACGGAAATGAAGTGCAGCTCTGGGCTGGACTTGGCGGATTCCCGAATAAGATCCTGCCGGGTGGATATGTGATGGGAACAACCGGAACAAGGGGCGGAAAATATGCCTATCAGGATCAGACAGATTTGGTACAGGTAGACTGGGATGGAAATATCGTCTGGAAGTTTGACCATACGGAACTGGTCGCAGATCCGGGAAAAGAGCCGGTTTATATGGCAAGACAGCATCATGATTATCAGAGGGAAGGCTCGACGGTGGGATATTATTATCCGGGCGGCGAACCGAAAACAGACAGCGGAAATACACTGATCCTTACGCATGAGAATCTGTACAATCACGAAATATCGGATAAGAGACTGATCGATGATAAGATTATCGAAGTGGACTGGGACGGAAATATTTTATGGAGCTGGAGAGCGAGTGATCATTTTTCACAGCTTGGTTTTGATGAGGCGGCAAAAAACGCACTTTACCGGAATCCGGGACTGCATGGGGAAGCAGGCGGTGACTGGATGCACATCAATAATATTGCAACGCTGGGAGAAAACAAATGGTATGACGGCGGGGATGAGAGATTCCATCCGGATAATATTATTTTTGATGCGAGAAATTCCAACATACTTGGAATTATTTCAAAGAAAACAGGAGATATCGTCTGGCGGCTCGGTCCGGATTTCAATGAAAATGAGGCGACAAGAAAACTTGGCTGGATCATTGGACAGCATCATTTACATATGATCCCGAAAGGACTTCCGGGGGAGGGAGACCTGCTGGTATTTGACAATGGAGGAGAAGGCGGATACGGTGTACCAAACCCGGCATCGCCGGCGGGAGTCAACAATGCACACAGGGATTATTCCCGCGTGCTGCAGTTTAACCCGGTAACACTTGAGATCACCTGGCAGTATACGCCGCTTGAGGCGGGAGCACTGTTATTTACGGATGCATCCAGATTTTACAGTTCCTATATCAGTGCTGCGCAGAGACTTCCAAATGGCAATACATTGATCACGGAAGGCTCTGACGGAAGGCTGATCGAGGTGACGCCGGAACATGAGATCGTATGGGAATATATCAACCCGTATTTTAACCGGTTCCTGGGTACTTTTACCAATAACATGGTGTACCGTGCTTACCGTGTGCCATATGAGTGGATCCCACAGTTAGAAAAGCCGGAGGAAGTTTCCATTAAACCTGTGGATATCGAACATTTCCGCGTGCCGGGTTCACCGGATGGAACCGGAACAGGAAAGATCACGGTGATCGATGGTGTAGATCCTAAGAAGAGACAGATGACAGGCGGCGGAGATGAGGAAGACGAGGAAGAGAGAATTGATTTCTGTGTTGCGAGTGTGAAAAAGAAAGACTTAAAACAGTGAAAATAAGGAGGAATCGTTATGAAGAAGAGATGGATATCATTTTTGGTCATACTGGGACTGACAGCGGGGCTGGCAGGCTGCGGCACACAGTCGTCACAGGCGGCAGGAGATACGAAAAAAGAAGATACACAGACAGCAGGGGATGCCAAAACGCAAGAGGTACAGACGGTCAGACTGGGTGTGATGACGGGAAACAGTGACCACTGGGTTGCGGAGGTTGGAACAGAGCAGGGAATTTTTGAAAAATATGGCATTGAGCTGAAAGTGACCGAATTTGCAGCCGGGATCAATACGATTGATGCGATCGTGACAGATCAGGTGGATATCGGGAATCTGGCAGACTATGCAGCGATCAACCGTCTGGGAAACACACAGGATGATACAGATTTACGCCTGATCGCTAATTTTTCATCCTCTTCCACCGGAAAATTGTATGTGAATCCGAAGGAAGTCACATCACTGACGGATCTTTCCGGAAAGGGTCTTGTGACGTTAGCCGGAACCGTATGGGATTACTGGAATGCAAAGACGTTAGAGCAGGCTGGAATTGAGGGGGATCAGCAGGTGCTTGTAAATGTGGACAGTGCACAGGCAGCCCTCGGAGTGATGACAACAGGTGAGGGTGTGGCATTCTGGGCATCCGGGACGAATGCAAAAAAACTTGAGGAAGCAGGGATGGAACCGCTTCTTACGATGGATGAACTGGGACTTCGCACGGATGCGTATTTTATCACGACAGAAAAATATATAGAGGACAACAAAGAACTGCTCACAAATTATTTAAAGGCATTTCAGGAGACACAGGACTGGGTTTTGGAGAATCAGGAGGAAGCTGCTAAAATCGTGGAAGAAAAAACAGGGATTCCGCAGGATCAGTTTTTAGAGAATCTGAAACAGGAAAAACTGCTGATGGGATTTTCACAGGATACGAAGGAGCATCTGAATGAGATCAAAGACTGGGCACTGAAAGCGGGACGGTTTGAAAAAGACTTTAATCTGGATGACTTTGTGGATACAACGCTGTTGGAAAATGGAGGATTTATGTGAGATAAAACCTTGACGTTTCCCGCAAATTGCGCTATAGTACTCTCTACTTTACAAAAAACAGTGTAGAAATGGAGAGTACTATGACATTTTATCAGGAACTTCAGCTCAGTTCGACAGGTTCAAAACAGCTCATCAAAAATACAACAGACAAAAAAGAAAAGAGACGTCATATCTTAATCTATAACTTTAAGGTCTATCTGGTGATGGTATTCTGTGTGGCGGTTGTGACCTTATACAGTAAACTGACCGGATCGGAAAACAGTGTGGTCGGAGTGACCGTTCTTTTGGCAGTGCTGGTGCTGCGCCAGGCAGATTTTGGGATCAAAACCACGCATGGACTGCTATCAATCGCCGGTATTTTTGGAATACTGATCGCGGGACCAAGGCTTAGCAATATGCTTTCGCCCATCCCGGCATTCTTTGTAAACGTATTCTGTATCATGCTTCTGATGATCTTAGGATGTCACAATGTGATCATGTACAACCATTCTACGTTTGTACTCGGTTATCTGCTGTTACAGGGATATGACGTGAGCGGACATGCGTATCTGCTGCGCGTGGAGGGACTGCTTGCTGGAATGGTGATCTGTATGGCGATTTTCTATAAGAACCAGAAAAACAGACCATACCGGAGAACTTTTTTGGATCTGTTCCGGGAATTTGATCTTTCCTCTGCCAGAAACCGCTGGTATGTAAAACTGACTTTCATTGTTTCCTCTGCGATGCTTGTGATGTCTCTTCTGGGACTTCCAAGAGCGATGTGGGCGGGGATAGCCTGTATGTCAGTCTGCCTGCCGTTTACCGGTGACTGCATGGGAAGGGCAGAAAAAAGAGGTCTTTTTAATATCGTGGGAAGCCTTGTTTTTGTGGCATTATATCTGATCCTTCCGGAATCCATGTATCCGTATATCGGCATGATCGGAGGAATCGGAGTTGGTTATTCTGCCGGCTATGCATGGCAGACGGCGTTCAATACGTTTGGGGCGTTGTCGATCGCGGCAGGATTGTTTGGACTGCAGAATGCAGTGATTCTGCGTATCGGGGCAAACATTTTTGGAAGTGTGTATACTGTGATCTGCAATAAAGGTCTGGACCGGCTGGCACAGGTGGTGGAACAGCGGAAAAAAGTAACTGCATAGAGGGCACTCACAAAAAATAAAAATCAAAGAATGAATCAAAGAAAATCCCCGTATACTGGAACAAGGGCATCCGTATACGGGGATTTTAGTGTGCTATGCAAAAAATCAGTCAGCTTGCTGCCACGGGGCAGATCCTGCTTCTTCTGGGGACACATCTGTATTTTACATTTCGTCTGCGGTTTATCCAGCGTAAGATCCCATGTGGGATCAGGCTTAGTTTTTCCGGGAAAAATAATACTTCCTACTCGGCACTTGCGACAGCGTTGGCGGCGACGATCGGGACGGGAAATATTATCGGTATCTCCACGGCGATCGCAGTCGGCGGGGCAGGTGCGGTGTTCTGGTGCTGGATCACCGGTGTGCTTGGAATTGCAACCTGTTATGGAGAATGTTTTTTGTCCATGAAATACCGCAAAACGGAAAAAGATGGAAAGAGGATCGGCGGTCCGATGTATGTGTTGGAGAGAGGCATGCAGCAGAAAGGACTTGCGGTCTTATTTTCTGTGTTTACGATATTAGCGTCGCTTGGGATCGGCAGCAGTGTGCAGGCACATTCGATCAGTGCGGCGATAACGGAACAGATACCGGTATCGCCGCATATCATCGGCATGGCAGCGGGGGTGCTTGCGGGGAAGGTGATCATCGGTGGCAGCCGGCAGATTGGAAAAGTATGTACCTGGCTGGTTCCTGTGATGAGTGCATTTTATTTAGGCGGATGTATTTTTATCCTTATGAAAAATTATACGGTGATCCCGGAGGCAGTAAAAATGATCGTGACCTCTGCGTTTGTGCCGGAGGCTGCCGCAGGGGGGGTGGTTGGGACAACGGTGATGGCGGGGTTAAGAACCGGGATTTCCAGAGGGCTTTTTACAAATGAGGCGGGACTTGGCTCAATTCCAATGGCAGCGGCGACGGCGCAGCATGCATCACCGAGGGATCAGGCTCTTGTCTCCATGACAGGGCCTTTTTGGGATACGGTCGTCATGTGTGCAATCACAGGAATTGCTTCGGTTTCAAGTATGATTGCCCATCCGGGCAATTATGCGGGGGTGCCGGGGGAGCGGATGTGTTTTGCCGTATTCCGGGAACTGCCGGTGTGGGGCGATGAGATGCTGTCGGTTTCATTGGTCTTGTTTGCGTTTGCGACGATCATCGGATGGAATGTCTATGGCGAGTGCGCCGTGCGGTATCTGTTTGGGGAAAAGGGTGTCCGCATTTACCAGGTCGTTTATATGATGTGCGTTTATTTCGGCGCAGTGATTACTCTTGATGTGGTGTGGGGCATTTCGGATTTGTTTAATTTTCTGATGGCAGTGCCAAATCTGATCTGTCTTTTGGGACTGCACCGGGAAATTGAAATAAAAGATACAAAAAAGAAATATTAATGTTTACGATACTAGACAAAACAGAAGCCGAAAGATTATAATAGGCAGTATGGTGTGCAGACAGCACATGTAAATATTAATAAGGAAGAAAGAGGTAACCGTATGTACATAATACAGTTTATCAGAGGATTTTGTATGGCACTCGCAGATAGTGTCCCGGGAGTATCCGGTGGAACCGTGGCATTTCTGCTTGGGTTTTACGATCAGTTTATCGACTCGATCGATGATCTGATCACCGGAAATATGGAAAAAAAGAAAACAGCGTTTTTCTTTCTGATCAAGCTCGGTATCGGCTGGGTAACAGGAATGATCCTTGCGATTCTGATCCTTGCAAATGTTTTTGAATCTCATATTTATGCGATCAGTTCATTATTTATCGGATTTATAATTTTTGCAATTCCGATTGTAGTCCGTGAAGAATTGGACACACTAAAAGGGAAATATGCATATTGCCCGTTTGTACTGGTTGGGGCAGCCATCGTGTGTGCCATCACCTATTTTAATCCGGTTGGCGGCGGAAACAGTGTAAATCTGGAACATCTGACAGTCACAACAGGAATTTATGTATTCATAGCAGGCGCAGTTGCAATCTGCGCAATGGTGCTTCCTGGTATTTCCGGTTCCACACTGCTTTTAATTATGGGACTTTACCTGCCGATCGTGACGGCGATCAAGGATATCCTGCATTTAAACTTAAAAAGTTTTCCGACAGTATTCGTATTCGGATGTGGTGTGTTAGTCGGTATTTTCAGTATTGTAAAGCTGATCCGTAAGGCATTAGAGCGTTTTCGGGCGCAGATGATCTTTCTGATCGTCGGACTGATGCTTGGTTCTATTTATGCTGTGATCATGGGACCAACAACACTGGATACCCCACAGCCTGCAATGACGATCCACAATTTTTCCATCCTGTTCTTTATTATCGGTGGGGTAGTGATCTTTGGTTTGCAGCAGATGAAAAAAATTAAAAAATAAACATTTGAGGGCAGTGTGAAAATAAGATTTTCACACTCAAGTTTGTGCTTACGCCCAAACTTGTCATGCGTAAAGTGCAGCGTAAAAATGGAGAATACTATGAAAAAGTTACTGGTTTATTTAAAAGACTATAAAAAGGAAAGTGTATTAGGTCCGCTTTTTAAACTGCTCGAGGCAACCTTTGAACTGATCGTGCCGCTGGTTATGGCGGCCATCATTGATACCGGTGTTGCGACCGGGGACAAGTCCTATATTATGAAAATGTGTATGGTGCTGGTACTGCTTGCAGTGATCGGTCTGACCTGCTCGATCACCGCACAGTATTTCGCGGCAAAGGCGGCAGTCGGGTTTGCAACAAAACTGCGCCATGCGCTGTTTGCACACATTGAGCGCCTCTCTTTTACAGAGATGGATACTGTTGGAACGGCAACACTGATCACGAGAATGACAAGTGATGTCAATCAGGTGCAGAACGGCGTGAACCTTGTGCTGCGTCTGTTTCTGCGTTCCCCGTTTATCGTGTTCGGCGCAATGGTCATGGCATTTACCATCGATGTCAAAGCGGCACTGGTGTTTGTCGTTACGATCCCGCTTCTTTCCATAATCGTATTCGGTATCATGCTGATCAGTATTCCGCTTTATAAAAAGGTACAGTCAGCGCTCGATAAGGTGCTTGGGATCACAAGAGAAAATTTAACAGGAAGCAGGGTGATCCGTGCTTTTAATAAGGAAGATGATGAAAAAGTACATTTTAATGAAAATAATGATCTTCTGACAAGGGCGCAGATCTATGTCGGAAAGATATCAGCACTAATGAATCCGCTTACCTATGTGATCATCAACGGTGCGATCGTGGTGCTTGTCTGGACCGGTGCAGTCCGTGTTGATAACGGATATATCACACAGGGTGAGGTGGTTGCGCTGATCAACTATATGTCACAGATCTTAGTGGAGTTAGTGAAGCTTGCAAACCTGATCATCAATATCAATAAATCCATTGCAGGTGGAAACCGTATCCAGTCCATTTTTGAGATGCAGCCATCCATCACGGACGGATCAGGCCAGAAAGTGGATAAGGTGCAGACGGATACCGCTGACAGATCAGAAGAAGCAGAGTATGCCGTGGAATTTTCACATGTAGGATTAACCTATGCGGGTGCCGGAGACGAATCTTTAACGGATATTGATTTTAAGGTAAAAAAAGGCGAGACGATCGGTATCATCGGAGGAACCGGTTCCGGAAAATCTTCGGTAGTCAACCTGATCCCGCGGTTTTATGACGTGACGTCCGGTTTTATTAAAGTGGACGGAAAAGACGTCAAAGATTATCCGCTTGAGGAGCTGCGTGGAAAGATCGGTACGGTTTTACAGAAAGCCGTGTTGTTCCATGGAACGATCCGCGAGAACTTAAAATGGGGAAACCCGGATGCGACAGAAGAAGATCTGAACCGTGCCATCACAGTTGCGCAGGCAAAAGAGTTTGTCGACAACAAAGAGGGCAGACTTGATTTTGAAATCGAACAGGGCGGAAAAAACCTTTCCGGCGGACAGCGCCAGCGTTTAACGATCGCACGTGCAGTCGTAAAGAAACCGGAGATACTCATTTTAGACGACAGTGCATCCGCACTTGATTTTGCAACGGATGCAGCTCTTCGAAAAGCCATCCGCGAAATGGAAGGAGAGACGACCGTCTTTATCGTTTCCCAGCGAGCTGCTTCAATCCAGCATGCAGACCGCATCGTTGTGCTTGATGATGGAAAGATCGTCGGACTTGGAACCAGCGAAGAGCTGTTAGAAAGCTGTGAGGTATATCAGGAAATCTACAACTCACAGTTTAAGAAACAGGAAGGAGGTAAGACGGCATGAAAAAAGTAGTGACAGACCAGCAGAAGACAACAGTAAAAAAAGTGCTTGATTACATCCGGAGATACTGGTTTTACCTTGGCTTATCGATCGTGCTTGCGGCAGTTACCGTGGCACTGACTCTTTATATCCCGATCTTAACAGGACGTGCAGTCGACCTGATTATCACGAAGGGACAGGTTGATTTTGCAGGAATCCTTGTGATCTTAGAGCGTATGGTAGTGGTGATTTTGCTCACGGCAGCCGCGCAGT
>OLWL01001512.1_pt1 | contig 12725 bp, 11 predicted proteins | sample 1674151 | NCBI WGS metagenome assembly OLWL01 (sample SAMEA103958148, study PRJEB25191) | human gut metagenome
ACAGCGCAGCGGCAACCGGGGCGCCTGCGCCCAGCCCTGCCGTCTGCCCTACGGCTTTTCCGGCAGGGCGGACGGCCATCCGCTGAGCTTGAAGGACGCGAACCTCGCGCCCTTCGTGCCGGAGATGATGGATATGGGCGTTGCCTGCCTCAAGATCGAAGGGCGCATGAAGCGGCCGGAGTATGTCGCCGCCGTGACGGAAATATACGCGCGCCTTCTGCGCGAGCATCGCACGCCGACGAAGGACGAGCAGAAAAAGCTCGCCCTCGCCTTCTCGCGCGACGGCTTTACCGAGGGGTACTACCGCGGTGTGCGCGGACGCGAGATGTTCGGCACGCGGCCCGAAAATGCAAGATGGCCCGAGGACTGGTTCAGCGAGATTCGCGCGCGCTATGAAAAGGAAAATCTGCGGCTCGTGCCGCTCACATTGGAATGCACCATCCGCGCCGGAGAGCCGATGCACCTGACAGCCGAGGACGCAGACGGCCATGCTGTGACCGTCACCGGCACAGTGCCCGAGGCGGCGCGCAGCCGCGCCGTCACCGCGGAAGAGGTCGAAACGCGCCTCAGGAAAACCGGCGGCACGGCATTTTCGGCGGCGCAGTGCGCCGTCGCACTCGACGGCGGTCTCGCCGTCAGCGCAGGTGCGCTCAATGCCCTGCGCCGCGAAGCGCTTGCGCAGATGGAAGCGCTTCGCACCGCCGTGCCGGAACGCCGCGTATTCGACTTTGTTCCGCCAACAATCGTCAAAAACAGCGCGGACAAGCCGCTTTTGACCGTCTCCCTCCACAGGGCCGAGCAGCTAAGCGAAGAGCTTGTCGCCCTCGTCCCCGCGCGAGTGTATGTGCCCGTCGAGCTGCTGCCCCAGCTTGACCTTTCGCCACATCTCGGCAGAACCGAATTTTTCGCGGTGCTGCCGCGCATCTACCGCACGCAGGACGAGCCTATTTTGCGCGCGCTGCTCGAGGACGCCGCCAAAAAAGGCGTCACGGGCGTGTCGATCGGCAACCTCGGCCACCTGCCGCTCGCGCGTGGACTTGATGCAGCGCTCCATGGCGACTGGGCGCTGAACCTCTACAACTCCGCCGCGCTCGCTTTCTGGAAAGAACAGGGACTTTCGAGCGCGTGCGTCTCGTTCGAGCTGCGCGACGCGCAGATTCGTGACCTCAGCAAGTGTCTCCCGTGCGAGGCCATCGTCTATGGCCGCCTTCCCCTGATGCTCACGGAAAACTGCCTGAATGCGAACGCGTTCGGCTGTCGATACTTTACCGAGCGCCCCGCCTCCGTTCCCTGCGACGGCGCGTACGCAAGCGCCCCCGAGCTGACCGACCGGCGCGGCGAGCACTTCCCCGTGCTGCGCGCATGGGGCTGCCGCAGCGAGATCGAGAACGGAAAGATTCTTTATCTCGCGGACAAATCGAAGGACTGGCAGACGCTCGGTCTGCGCTTTGCTCAACTCCGTTTCACGACCGAGAGCGCCTCTGAATGCGTCCGCGTGCTGCGCGCGTATCAGGGTGAGACGGTCGAAGCGCCGGAGAATATCACCCGTGGTCTCTTCTATCGCGGCGCAGAATAAATTCCAAATTGTAATTTTTTATCTTGATTATACTTTTTATTATCAAATAGTGAGGCAATATCATGGCAATCGTTTTGGCATCTCAATCCCCGCGCCGTCAGGAGCTGCTCGCCCGCATCGGCGTGGAGGACTTTAAGACCCTCTCGCTCGACATCGACGAGAGCTATCCGGAAGGTCTTTCTCCCGAGGACACGGTGCGCTACATTGCAAAGAAGAAGTGTGACGCTGCCGCCGCGCTCTGCGCGCCCGACGATCTCATCATCACGGCGGACACGATGGTCTTTTTGGGCAATGACCGCCTCGGAAAACCGCGCGACGAGGAGGACGCGCTGCGCATGCTGCGCGCGCTTTCCGGCCGCGCTCACACGGTCTGCACGGGCGTGAGCGTTCGCCGCGGCGCGCAGGAAGAGCGCTTCGCCGTGTCCACGCGCGTCTTTTTCCGCCCGATGACGGACGACGAGATCCGTGCCTACATCAAAACCGGCGAGCCGATGGACAAAGCCGGCGCCTACGGCGTGCAGAGCCGCGGCGCACTCTTTGTCGAGCGCATCGACGGCGACTTTTTCAACGTCATGGGACTTCCCGTCGAGCAGCTTGGCTTAGTGCTCGCGCGCTTTGGCGTCAAGCTCCTCTAACCTCTCCCCTGCCCTACGATGAAAGGAGGGTAAGCCTTGAAAGAATTTTTCCGTCAGCACGGGCTGCGCATTCTGGCCATCGCCGCGGCGGTCGCCGTGGCATTGAGCCTTTTGACCTACTTTTCCTCGACGTCCTCGGTGCTTGAAAACATCGCGGGCGTGCTGACGTACCCGTTCCGCGCCGCCGCCACCGCCGTGAGCGACTGGGCGGCCGACAAGCGCCAGTATTACGAGGACACGACCACACTCAAGGAGGAAAACGCGGCGCTCAAAAAAGAGATCGCGGACCTTCGCGCCCAGCAGCGTCAGGCGCAGGCCGACAGCGAGGAAAATAAGCTCCTGCGCGAGCTTTTGAAGCTCCAGCAGCAGCGGCGCGACTTCACGTTCGTCTCCACCGCCGTGCTCGCCCACAGCGAGAGCAGCTGGACGTCGTCGCTGTCTCTCAACCACGGCACCGATCAGGACATCGCCGTGGGCGACTGCGTCGTCAGCGCCGAGGGGTATCTCGTCGGCGTCATTTCCGAGGTCGGTCTCAACTGGTCGACAGTGCTGACCGTCATCGACACGGACACTGAGCTCGGCGCGCGCATCTTCCGCACCGGCGAGGTCGCCGTGGCGGAGGGCGACTTCTCCCTGATGGGTCAGGGCAAACTGAAGCTCTCGTACCTCACGTCGGACGACGAGGTGCTCATCGGCGACCAGATCGTCACGTCGGGCCTTGGCGGATATTACCCGAGCGGCCTTGTCATCGGCTCGGTCGAATCGCTCCAGACCGGCGACGACGGCCTTGCCCGCTACGCGGTCCTCACGCCCATGATGGACTTTAACGCCCTGACCGAGGTGTTCGTCATCACGGACTACGACATTGTCGACTGAGGGAGGCGCGCATGAATCTCACCCAAACCACCGCGCTTAAGTGGACGTTTTACGCGCTCGCCGCCGCGGCGCTCTTTTTCCTGCGGCGACTGCTTCTCGGGTCGATGACGTTTTTCGGCGTCATCCCCTTTCTGCCGCCCGTCATTTTGGCGGTCATGGCATCGTTCGAGCTGCCGCGCTCGTCCGTCATCGCGGGCATCGTCTTCGGCGCGCTGTGCGACCTTGTGCTCCCCGCACCGTTTCCGTGCCTGTACACGGTTGCATTTACGCTTGCGGCTCTGCTCATTTCGACCGTTGTCAGCAGCTTATTGCAGCAGGGCTTCGCCCGCGCGCTGCTCTCGACCGTGCTGGCCTTTCTGATCGTCGACCTCTTGCAGGCGTTCGCGCTGCTGCCGCGCAGCGGCTCGACCGCCATTTTGCCAATGCTACACCTGTTCGCGCGCGAAACGGCGCTCTCGTGCCTGCTTCTTCTGCCGGTCTATCCGGCGCTGCGCGCCATCCGCCGCATCTTCCCCGACTGATTTTCCCCATTTTCCCCAAGCCTCAAGGAAAGGAGGCCGCTATGGATCCCAAACGCTTTACCCGCCGCCTGATCGCGCTCGGCGCGGCGATGTTTCTCTGCGCGCTCGTATTCGTCGTCACGCTCTTTGACGCACAGATCGTCAACGGCGACGATTACCTCGACAAGTCCATCCGCACGAACGCCAAGACCGAGACCGTCAAGGCCTCGCGCGGCATCCTCACCGACCGCAACGGCAAGGTGCTCGTGTCGAACCGCGCGGTCTACACGCTGAATTTTGATTCCTCGCTCGTCTCTTCCGACGAGCTCAACGACGCGCTGCTGCGCGTCATCGGACTGATGAACGCGCAGGGCGTTGAAATTAAGGACGCGCTTCCGCTCGCCAGGACCTCGCCCTACGCCTACGACACCGCGAACGGCAGCGCGAAAACGCTCGTCAAATACCTCGTCTCGCTCAAGTGGATCAATGAAAAGAACGTCGGCGACGACGGCCTCCCCACTACGCTGACAGGCTCTGCGCTGTATCTGAAGCTGCGCAGCGAGTATGGGATCGACGAAACGCTCCCGAATTCCACGGTGCGCACGCTCATCGGGCTGCGCTACTCCCTCGCCTCCGCCAAGATGAACGGCTCCACGACCTTCGAATTTGCGAGCGACGTGGATGTTTCGCTCATTTCCCTCATCAAGGATGGCAACTATGCCGGCGTGCAGGTGGATACCTCGTCCGTGCGCGTTTACGAGACCGACTACGCCGCCCACGTCCTCGGCTACACCGGCAGCATTCAGGACTGGGACGATTATAAGGATAAGGACGGCTACACGCTCGCGAGCACCGTCGGCATCTCCGGCGTGGAGAGCGCCTTTGAAGAATATCTCCACGGCAACGCAGGCAAGCGCCTTGTGACCTTCGACAACGACTCCGGCAAGATCACCGGCGAGCTCTACTCCGTGGAGCCCAAGCCCGGCTCCACCGTGGCGCTGACGATCGACATCGACTTTCAGGCTCAGGTGGAGGAGGCGCTTAAAAATACCGTCTCTTCCATGACAAAATCCGACGGCATCGACCGCGGCGCGGCCGTGGCCGTCGTGCAGGTCGGCACGGGCGACGTGCTGGCGCTCGCGTCGTATCCGACCTATTCCCTCTCGACGTTCCGTCAGGACCTTGCAGAGCTCTCCACCGACCCCTTGCAGCCGATGTGGAATCGTGCCACGCAGGGAAAATACGCCCCCGGCTCGACCTTGAAGCCGCTGACGGCCATCGCCGCGCTCGAATCCGGCGCGACGACCGTGCGCGAAAAGATCTACGACTCCGGCAAGTGGACGTACCCCGGCTACTCCGCGAGCTACACCTACTGCTGGAAGCGCAGCGGCCATGGCTCGCTCAACGTCCGCGGCGCGATCATGAATTCCTGCAACTATTTCTTCGCCGAAATGGGCTACCGCATGGGCATGGACACGCTGCGCGAGTATTACGCGAAATTCGGCCTCGGCTCCCCGACCGGCATTGAGATCGGCGACACCGCAGGCCGCCTTCCCTCGCAGAACGAGGGCGAGAACCTTGCCCCGTGGGCGGCGTTCGGTCAGGCGAATCAGGAATACTCCCCCCTCCAGCTCGCAAATTACATCGCGACGCTCTGCGGCGGGGGTGACCGCTACGCCACGCACCTTTTGAAAAACGTCCGCTCCAGCGGCTCCGGCGCGCTCGAATACGTCTATGACGCCGAGCCGGTCGAGACGATCGCCATGAGCAGCGAAAATCTCTCCGCCGTCCTCGCCGGTATGCACGACCTCGCGACTGACGGCGCGGTGTCGCAGTATTTCAAGGACTGTATCGTCGACGCCGCGGCCAAGACCGGTACGATCCAGACCGGCGACACGAAGAACAACAACGGCGCGTTCGTCTGCTTCGCCCCCTACGACGATCCGCAGATCGCCGTCGCCATCGTCATCGAAAAGGGCGGCTCCGGCGCAGCGTTGGCCTCCACCGCCGTGCAGGTGCTCAACGCTTACTTCTCCAACACGTCCGCGTCCTCCGCGATCACGGGCGAAAATACACTGCTGGGTTAAGCGCGCCGTTTCGGCGCGCTTTTGCCTGTTTCAGCCGCTTTATTTGGCAGAAAGGAATGTGTTATGTCAACTAAATGGTTTGATCCTCGCGATCTTCTCTTCAAGTCTCCCTTTGGCGCGGTGCCCTGCGGCGCCGATGTCTCGTTCTGCTTTCGCCCCGAGCGCGGCGCGGCGGTCACGCGCTGTGAGCTGCTTGCTCACGGCGAGTTTGCCGACCAATGGACGACGGTGGAGCTTACTCCCGCGCAGGAGGACGGCCACGTCGTCTATCGCGGCATCTTCACCGCGCCGGATGACGTGGAGCTCGTCTGGTACCACTTCCGCCTCTCGTGGGCGGACGGCGGCACGAGCTGCTACGGCAAAAAAGGCCTCTGCGCGTGGGACGCGGTCGAGCCCTGGCAGCTCACGGTCTACGACGACACACACAAAACGCCCGCGTGGTTCGGCCGCGGCGTGACGTATCAGATCTTCCCCGACCGCTTCCGCCGCGCTAAATCTCGTGATGTTGCAGGCCTAGTCGGCCCGCGCACGCTGCACGAAAATTGGGACGAGCTTCCCGAATACCGCCCGAACGCCGAGGGCGAGATCACGTGCAGCGACTTTTTCGGCGGTGACTTGCAGGGGATCACGGAAAAGCTCGACTACCTCGCCTCTCTCGGTGTGACGACACTCTACCTCTGCCCGATCTTCGAGGCCTCGACCAACCACCGCTACGACACGGCCTGTTATGAGCGCATTGACCCGCTGCTCGGCGATGAAGCGGACTTCCGCACGCTCTGCGCGGAGGCGAAAAAGCGCGGCATCTACGTGATGCTCGACGGTGTCTTCAACCATACGGGGCGAAAGAGCGTCTACTTTAATGCCGACAGCTTTTACGACGACCTCGGTGCGGCGCAGGGCGAGCAGTCGCCCTACTACCGCTGGTACAACTTCCACCCCTTCCCCGACGAGTACGACGCCTGGTGGGGCATCAAGAACCTGCCCGCAGTCAACGAGCTGGAAAAGAGCTATGTTGACTACATCATCGAGGGTGATAACTCCATCATCAAGCGCTGGCTGCGCGCGGGCGCATCCGGCTGGCGGCTCGACGTCGCCGACGAGCTCCCCGACGAGTTCATTGTCAAAATTCGCGCGGCGATGAACGAGGAGAACCCCGACACTTATCTTCTCGGCGAGGTCTGGGAGGACGGCACGACGAAGATCGCCTACTCCCAGCGCCGCAAGTACCTTTTGGGCCGCGAGACGAACGGCCTGATGAACTACCCGTTCCGCACGGCGCTGATGGCCTATTTGCTCGGCGGCGGCGCGGAATACTTCCGCGACAGCATGGAGGAGCTGCGCGAAAACTATCCTGCACCCGCGTTCTACGGCGCGATGAATTTCCTCTCGACCCACGACACGCCAAGGCTTTTGACGATCTTAGGCCTCACCTCCCCCGCGCCGCAGACGCGCGACGAGCGCGCGGTCTATCACCTCAGCCATTCCGACCTTGCGCGCGGCATGTCGCTCCTCAAGCTCGCAGCTCTGATCCTCTACACCTTCCCCGGCTCGCCGATGCTCTACTACGGCGACGAGGCCGGCATGCAGGGCTTTGAAGACCCGTTCAACCGCGGAACCTACCCGTGGGGACGCGAGAATGCCGAATTGGTGCAATACTTCCAACAGCTCGGCGCGCTGCGCAAATCGCACGAGGCGCTGCAAAGCGGCACGATCGTCTACCATGCCGCGCAGGGCCGCGCGCTGGCGTTCTCGCGCCGCACGGAGCACGACCACTGCCTCACGGCAGTCAATGCAGGCGACGAGCCCGTCACGCTCACCCTTCCGTGGGACGGCACGCTCGCCGAGGACGCCCTGTCCCATCAGGAGTTCTTCTGCGGCAACGGCCTGCTCCGCCTGACGCTCGAGCCCTACGGTACGATGCTGCTGACCCAGCCGCAGGAGTGATTTGTTTCACGTGAAACACTGATTTCAGGTCATGGTAAAGGTCAGCGCCTTTACCATGACCTTTTCCTGTCCTCAGCACTGCCCCAGCGGTGATACCCCATCACCGGCCCAAGCAGGGGTAGATCGGGACGTAAAGGTCTGTGCCTTGTCATGTTTCACGTGAAACAAATTTGCAAAATTTGAGCTTCCCTGTTGAAATTGAGCCGTTTTGTGCTATACTGAACAAGAATGAAAATGGATCAATGCTTCTATGACTAAGGTGGGTGTTTTTTTGGCTAAAATCGTTGCAATCGTCAATCAAAAGGGCGGCGTCGGCAAAACGACGACCTGTGTCAACCTGACCTCCTCCCTCAAGGAGAAAGGCAATCGCGTCCTGCTGTGTGACTTCGACCCGCAGGCCAACTCCACCTCCGGCATGGGTGTGGACAAGGCGGCCTCGCGCGGCGTTTACGACGTGCTCATCAACGGTGCGGACGTCACGGCCAGCGTGGCGCACACGCGTTACGGCGACGTGCTCCCCTCCTCGAAAGCCTTGGCGGGCGCGGGTATTGAGATGATCGACCGCGAAAACCGCGAATTCCTGCTCAAGCAGGCGCTCGATATTCTCTCGCCCAATTACGACTTTATCCTCATCGACTGCCCGCCGTCGCTCGAACTCTTAACGGTCAACGCCCTCTGCGCCGCGAATTCCCTGATCGTTCCCGTGCAGGGCGAATATTTCGCGCTCGAAGGCCTGTCCGACCTGATGCACACGGTTCGCATGGTGCGGCGCAGTCTGAATCCCGGCCTTGAGCTCGAAGGCGTGCTGCTCACGATGTTCGACGGGCGCACGAATCTCGCCCTCCAAGTTGCGGAAGAGGTCAAGCGCTACTTCCCCGGCAAGGTGTATTCGACCGTCATCCCCCGCAACGTGCGTCTTTCCGAGGCACCGAGCCACGGCAAGCCGATCAACTACTACGACCGCACCTCCCGCGGCGCGGAAGCGTACAGCGACCTCGCCAACGAGTTTTTGAAGCAGAATCGCTGATACATTAAATATAAGGGCGCATTCCGCCCGCTTCATCCCACAGAAAGGAGAAGTTTCCATGGCAAATGCAAACCGCGGGCTCGGCAAGGGGCTCGGCGCGCTGCTGGGCGACGCCGCCCTGCGCACCGACACGTCCGACAACCTCTACCTCCCCATCTCGCAGATCGAACCCTATGCCAATCAGCCGCGCCGCCACTTCGATGAAGAGGCTCTGCAGGATCTGGCCGATTCCATCCGCGAGCACGGCATTATCCAGCCGTTGACGGTCCGCCGCCTTTCTTCCGGCTACTATCAGATCATCGCGGGCGAGCGCCGCTGGCGCGCCGCGCGCATCGCCGGTCTTGCCGAAGTGCCCGCCATCGTCATCGAGGCAGATGACCGCAAGATGACCGAGCTCTCGCTCATCGAAAACCTCCAGCGCGAAGACCTTGACCCCATCGAAGAAGCCGAGGGCTACAAAACGCTGATGGACAACTACCATCTCACGCAGGAGGAGGCCGCCGAGCGTGTCGGCAAGTCCCGCTCCGCCGTGGCAAACAGTCTGAGATTGTTAGGGCTTTGCCCCGAAGTGCGGCAAATGCTGCAAAACGGCGACCTCTCCGGCGGTCATGCCCGCGCGCTGCTGCCGCTCAAGGCCGATTTGCAGCTCGACGCGGCAAACCTGATCGTCAAGCAGGGCCTCAGCGTCCGCCAGACCGAGGCGCTCGCCAAGCGCCTGAGTAACCCTAAGGAAGAGCGCAAACCCACGAACGACGAGCTCATCGCCGAGAGCTACGGCCGTCTGGCCGCGCAGGAGCTCAGCGATAAGATCGGCCGCACCTGCCGCATCGTGTCCGGCAAGAAAAAAGGCCGCATTGAGCTCGACTATTACGGCATCGACGACTTAAACGATCTGCTCGAAGCGCTCGCAGCCATCAAACGCAGAAAAAACGGAGGCGAATAACCATGTCCGATTTGATTCACGAGGGCCCCAAGGACCCGAATAAGCCGCCCGTGCCCGGCGAAGAAAAGCCCACCACTGAGCGCGAGCGCATGAAAAAAGTATATACTTACGTTGCGATCCTCTTCACCGTGGCATTTTTGCTGATTTTGTGGACATTTCTCATGAATCAGCGCAGCATCAACGAGATCAAGGACGGCAACACCGCCCTGCAAAGCACCTTGCAGCAGAAGGACTCGCTCGAAGCGCACATCGCTGAGCTTGAAGAGCAGCTTGCGACCGCGGAAGAGGACAAAAAGGCGCTCGACGAGACCGTCGGCGTGCAGTCCAACCAACTGCGCGCGCTCGACTGGCTGCTTGAGATCGAAAACGCCTACAACACCGGCGATCTCGACGCCGCGAAAGACAACATCCGCTCGTTCGAGGAGACCGGCACGGTGGAATTCCTGCCCAAGGAGCCGCTGCGTACCGGTATCACCGGCGACGACGCCCCCTCCCCCGCCGCGCGCTACCAGTCCATTGTGGACAAGCTGTTTCCGGACGGCGTAAAATAAGAAGTCAAATGGTCATTTACTTTACAACGATAACGAGGTAAATCATTATGCTGGATATGAAATTCCTGCGGGAAAATCCCGATCAGGTCAAGGAAAACATCAAGAAGAAGTTCCAGGACGAAAAGCTCCCCCTCGTCGACGAGGTCATCGAGCTCGACGCCAAGAACCGCGCCGCCATCACCGAGGCGAGCGAGCTGCGCGCCAGCCGCAACGCCCTCTCGAAGCAGATCGGCATGCTGATGGGTCAGGCGAAGAAGGACCCGAGCAAGCTCGAAGAAGCCGAAAAGATCAAGGCAACCGTCAAGGCGAACGCCGACCGCCTGGCCGAGCTTGAAAAGCTCGAAGAGGAGTATGAGCAGAAGATCCACAAGATCATGCTGCTGATTCCGAACATCATCGACCCCAGCGTCCCCATCGGCCCGGACGACAGCTGCAATGTCGAGGTCGAGCGTTTCGGCGAGCCGAAGGTCCCCGATTTTGAAATTCCCTACCACACGCAGATCATGGAGAGCTTCGACGGCGTCGACATGGACGCCGCGGGCCGCGTCTCCGGCGCGGGCTTCTACTACCTGCTCGGCGACATCGCGCGCCTGCACGAGGGCGTGCTCGCCTACGCGCGCGACTTTATGATCGACAAGGGCTTCACATTCTGCATCCCACCGTTCATGATCCACGGCAACGTGGTCGAGGGCGTCATGAGCCAGAACGACATGGATGCCATGATGTACAAGATCGAGGGCGAGGACCTCTACCTCATCGGCACGAGCGAGCACTCGATGGTCGGCCGCTTCATCGGCGAAATTCTGCCCGAGAGCAGCCTTCCTCAGACGCTCACGTCCTACTCCCCCTGCTTCCGCAAGGAGAAGGGCTCGCACGGCATCGAGGAGCGCGGCGTTTACCGCATCCACCAGTTTGAAAAGCAGGAGATGATCGTCGTCTGCAAGCCCGAGGACAGCATGGACTGGTACAACAGAATGTGGAAGTGGAGCGTCGAGCTGTTCCGCTCGATGGACATTCCCGTCCGCCAGCTCGAGTGCTGCTCCGGCGACCTCGCCGACCTCAAGGTCAAGTCCTGCGACATCGAGGCCTGGTCCCCGCGCCAGAAGAAGTATTTCGAGGTCTGCTCCTGCTCGAACCTCGGTGACGCGCAGGCCCGCCGCCTGAAAATTCGCGTCAAGGGCGAGGACGGCAAGATGTACCTGCCGCACACGCTGAACAACACCGTCGTCGCACCCCCGCGTATGCTCATCGCCTTCCTCGAGAACAATCTGCAGGCCGACGGCAGCGTGCTGATCCCCAAGGTCCTCCAGCCCTACATGGGCGGCAAGGCCGTTCTCATTCCCAAAAAGTAAATCCAATCCGCAATATTATTCCGTTTTTACACGATAAGTTTTCGTTTTTCGCACATTTTCAGCAAAGAGGTGCTTCCCGTGAAGAAGTTTTTTGAAGAGTTCAAGGCCTTTGCCATGCGCGGCAACGTGCTCGATATGGCCGTCGGCGTCGTCATCGGCGGCGCGTTCGGCAAGATCACGACCTCGCTCGTCAATGATATCATCATGCCGCTCATCTCCATGCTGACCGGCGGCGTCGACTTCTCCGCGTGGAAATGGGTGCTCAAGGAAGCCGTCATGGAGGGCAGCAAAGTCGTCACACCCGAGGTCGCCGTCAACTACGGCAATCTGATCGCCGTCATCCTTGACTTCATCATCATCCCATCTATCTTTTTACTCCATGTCTCAAATGCTTGTCCTTTGTCCGGAAAAGCCACAGTCTTTCTATTTTTCAAAACATCTATAACTTCCGGCCTTAGGTTATGCAACCCTCCGGTGGCTACAAATAACTCATCTGGTTTATTCACAGCGCATATAATAGCTGTCTTTTCTGATTCCACCAGATTAACCACCTTATCCGGATACTGGCTTAGAAGATGCTCTCCGAACAAGCATTGCCTAAACAAGAAGTCTCTTGCATGCAACGAGTGATAAAACATAACATGAGGCCGCTCATTGTCACCGTCTTTTTCTTTCACTCTTTTTACATCAATCTCATTCCCCTGGCTGTCGGTCTTTATATAAAAGTCCATGATCTTGCCGGTTCTACATACAAAATCTTTGTCTATCTGCCAGAATATACAACACCCTTTCCATCCCCATAAATCCATTGTTCCGACATGATACCTCCTGAATACATCAGATACCCTTTCTTTTCCCCATAGAGACGATAAAAATCTAAATACGGTGTTTCTATCGTCTGGAACCACAGTCCTCTCAAACTCGCTAAAAGGTATGTAATTTACAACGTCAGGATTTACAGGAGGACGATAAGCTCTTATACACTTATTTCCCGAAATCCAAAGATCTTTGTCACCTACATCCTTGCCGGTAGGTCGTTTATCATAACCGCAAGTTCGTTCATGATCGCATCTTCCAAACTCATTGCCAACGACCTGACCGGTCGCCACATCAATATAAGGGGTAAGGCACCGGCTTTTCCCGCAAGCGGGGCAGGTTAGCTTCAGTCGGCTCCTGCCAGGTCTGCGGTCAAGTTGAAACCGGGGTACGTTTTCGTATCTTCTGAAATCAAGCA
>OLWL01001517.1_pt1 | contig 12700 bp, 17 predicted proteins | sample 1674151 | NCBI WGS metagenome assembly OLWL01 (sample SAMEA103958148, study PRJEB25191) | human gut metagenome
CTCCCCATACCCTCACATCGTGCAAAATCACATGATTTTGCCTGTTGGTGGCCTGTCGCAGCAGGTCACAGCCGGAGTGCAGATGCACTGCCGGGAAAATCAAATTCTTGATTTTGGAAAGGAGACCCCATGCCACGAACAAAGAGAAAAGTGAAATCTATCGTAAAGACAAAAGTAATCTCCGCACGAGTACCTTGCGGCGAATACCTGTGATTTCTGTTTTTTGCTGCAATATCTGTTTGACATGCCGATGCGAGTGGACGTTGTTACGGATGATGACGACCAGAGAATTGACACGATTCTCAATGTTGATAACCAACGGCGGAGTCTAAAAGAATTGGCCGAAAAATATACATCGATCCGAAGAAAAGATTATCTTGAGTGGAGAATCCGACTGGAACATGAAATGACAAAGGCTGAAGAAAAATGAACGTGGATGGACAGTATAATCCAAAAGACGTAGAGTGTATTTCGGTAGAAAACCTTGAAGTGCTGCCGAGTGGAGCGGATTGGCAGAGCCGACATCTGGAATCTGAAAGGCGAAAAGCAGAGATTCGTGACAGAATCCATAAGCAGGCAGAACAGGGCCAGAAAACGGCAAAAGACTACTTTCGTCCGGCGAAACCGACACCGTCGATTTACGACAGCGACCTGAAGCGTGTAGCCGTTTATGCCCGTGTCAGCACTTCCAGCGAAGAACAGATTTCTTCCATTGAAAACCAGACTCTATATTACACCAAAAAGATTGCAGAAACGGAAAACTGGAATTTGCAGGATATTTACAGCGATGAAGGAAAATCGGGTACTTCACTGCGGAAACGGGATGCGTTTAAGCGCATGATGCGAGATGCCAAAGACCAGAAGATGGATTTGATTATCTGTGCCAGCATTTCACGTTTTGCTCGGAATTTTTCAGATTGCATGACGCAGATCGCGGCCCTGAAAACCATGCACCCGGCGCATCCCATTGGCGTGTACTTTGAAACGGAAAACATCTACACGCTGAATCCAAGCAGTCAATACAGTCTTGACATTCAGGCTCTTTTGGCAGACTGGGAATCGGGCAACAAGAGCCGCCGGATGATCCTTTCGTATGATCAGCGCATTATGACAGGCCAGTACCCGGTGGCTGACATCTGCGTTTTGCAGAGGAAAGATCGGAAGGCTATTGCAATCACGCCGTGTGCTGCGGAGCATCCCATGTCCTTTAAGGTCCCGGGCAGGCTACTGACCGATGGGCAGTGTCGGATGATGATTAACGGAATACAGTTCATTCAGGTGTTGCTGGAAGCAAATGGTCTGGCGGCAGGAAAAGACCATCAGTTTAAAGGACGGTATGATGCTGAGAAAAATGCGGTTGTTATTTCGCTCGAAGAAAATGAATTTGAGAACGAATGTTAATCGAAAATAGGCTTGAACCTCTAAAAGTATTTGACTTGACATTACGTCCAATTGGTCGTACAATATGACCAAATGGACGTAATGGAGGGGGCGATTCCTATGAGTGGTGGAATTTTAGATGGTTTTCAAACGATAATTCCAACAGCAGCGGCTGTCTTATCGGAAAGACGACAAATGTTAAGGATGACGTAACAAGAGGTTGCTGATTGCGCAAAAATAACCTTGCGTCAATATCAAAGGTTGGAATCTGGGGAAAGAAGTATTTTGACCTGTTCTTTTGGCTTGGCGTGCCGAGTAATTGAAGCTCTTGATATGGATGTTTCTAAATTCTATCATGGTGACTATTGCCTTGAAGAAGAAGTGAAGACAATGAGAGACAAAGGGATTGCCAGCAGAAAAAAGTCATCGATTTAAAGGACGGCATGATGCCAAGAAAGAGCAATATGGACAAATCTATGTTGAAAAGTTTACATCTGCCAGCTTGATATGCAAGGCGTTTTATGGTAAGATGAAAGCATAATAGGGAGATTATGAAGCTCGGAGAGAGGCGGTGAGGCCGATGGAAGATAACAGGATGGTTAGTTTCTCACTGGGAGGAATGGCCTTTGAATACGATGATAATAAAAATCAGATAAATATTAAAAAACACGGAATTTCATTTAAGAGTGCAGCGCGTATCTTCTTTGACTATGACCGAATCGAGTTTTATGATGAGGATCATAGCTATGACGAAGATCGATATAACACCATAGGCGATACTTCTGCTGGACGGATTTCTCAAAAAACAGAGGGTGCATTGATTGGCAATATAGACCAGTTCATCGGAAAGGTGAATGAAATACTATTTGTCGTATATACTGAACGAGTAAGAATTGAAGAAAGCGGTACAAAAACAGATGTGACAAGATTGATTTCGGCACGAATGGCTACCGAATTTGAAAGGGGGCTTTATTATGGTAAAAACGAGTGAAATGTCTATGGAACTGAAACAGGAACTTGCATTTACAAGAGAAGAACTCGCAGAACTGGAAGCGGCAAAGAAAATGCCAATTACGTTTGATGCGGATTGCCCTGAAACCACACCTGAGCGGGCGGTTAAATTTAGAAGAGTTAATCCGCCGCGTAACAGAATGGATGCCCATGGGGCATAATCATAATCAAGAAAAGAACATATAGAGTGTAGGTAAGCCCCACAAGGCTCAGATCGGTTCGGAACCGACTGAAACCCTTGTAGGGCTTATTTTTTTGTAAATTTTTTTTGTCCCTTACTTGACAACCGCATATGGACAACCAGAGAAAAGCCTGATTTCATGCGGGTTTACGCGGCTTGACCTTTTCACCTCAACTTGTTTCTGCTTGTCATGGTGCGTTAGGGCTAGCGTGTTTTCAGGGGTTAATGGCTTCTGGTTGCGCTCTATACTTAACCCACCACAGCGAAAGCTGATAGAGCAGAAAACAGAATAAGGAGGTACGAAGGCGAGCCTGCGTATAGATTGCTACTGCAATCTGTATACAGGCTTGTTGTCGTGCAATGAAGTAAGCAGGGGATTCAACAAGAAATTGTGATGTAGGCAAGGGGAATTATTATGATTATTACACAAACACCGTTTCGCATGTCTTTCTTTGGTGGCGGAACAGACATGGAAAGTTTTTTTAGAGAGAATGGCGGAGCAGTTCTCTCTACAACGTTTGATAAATCCACCGCTGATGGAAAAGCCGATGAACCAGAAGCCGTCACTACACCAGATGGAACATTATCAGAAGTTCTATGAGAACGGGGAATATGTTCGGGCCGTAGAATCAACTACGGAACAGAACTACAATATGATTGATGGCTGTGCCAACAATCTCCCTAAGCCCCGCATAATCAACGGACGGGAATCCGTTCTTGATAAATTGCGAATCAGGCAGATGGCACGGGAAAAGCAAAAGAGTAGCCAAGAGCAGTCGGCTGATATGGAACGGAACAGGAAGTGATGAACAAGTCCTATCCTGGAGATATAGTAATCTCTGGGATAGGACTTGTTTCCACTTTGGCAACAAAAAAGTAAAATATTTAATACATAAATCTCTCTAATGTTGACAACAATGCAGAATAAGCATATAATGAAAGTACACCAAAGGAGGGATTTGAATGCTGGATGTAAACATGATGATTGCGAACAATATTCAGAATCAACTGAAAAAGGAAAACAAGAAACAAATTGATCTGGCAGAAGGAATTGGAGTATCCCGGCAGACTATGAGCAAAATTATGAATGGAGCAAGGGCAATCAATGCGATTGAGCTTCATAAAATTTCGGAATACCTTCATGTTCCGATGGAAACCCTCATGAAAATGCCGGAACATTCGGTAGACACAAATGTTATCCATGCTTTCATGGGGCGGGTTAAGACACCGGAAGCACGAAGAGGAATCCAGATTGCAGATGAACTTTCAGATATGATTCTTTTCCATACAAAAGTGTATGAGAACGGAAAAAGAATGGAACAACCATGGGAGGATAACGAATGAAAGGTGTTTTAGAAAACAGCTTGTTTGAAACCCAGCCGCACAAGTTTGAACACCTGAATGAGTTGGCACGGCAGTTTGCAACAATCTACTGCGGAAATTCTATTGTGAAAGACAATATTTTTGCTGTAATAGAAAATTATGCACGGAAAAAGGAAATCCCTTTGGAAATTCTGAGATTTCCTATCCATGATGAAGAACTATGGGCAATGACGTTCCTGAAAAAAGGAACGATTTTTGTATGTGTTAATTCAGAACTGGCGTTATGCAAACAGTTCTTTGCGGCAGCACATGAACTATATCACATTTATTGCTATGTCGAAGATGCTGACCAAAGTTATATAAAAAATGGCTCGATGCTGGATTCTGATACGGCGAATGAGACGGGAAAGACACAGGAAGATGTAGAGGCAAACGCATTTGCAGGATTGCTCCTGATGCCAGATCAGCTTTTATCGAATCAAATCGACCTGTTTGGCATAGATAAAGATGACATGGATACGGATTCTGTGCTGTCCTTGATGGATATGTTTGCGATTCCCTACAAAGCAACCGTACTGAGATTGTATGAGAGCAACTGTATCAAACGGCATAAGGCGGAAGAACTTTTTCGTGTTACAGCGGAAGATGTGGCAAAAAGGGTAGAACTGACCGGAAAAGCAAAGCGTTGGCAGCTTGATGGATCGGGGACAGAATCTTTTGGGACACTTTTAGAAAAAGCGGATTATAATACTGAGCATGACTATTTGACAGAGAGCAGAGAAAAGGAAGATTGGAAATACATCTCTGAACTGAAAAAAGAGCTTGGTATGGATTGAGAGGTGTCCGATGAAGATAGAAAAATATGCCTTGCTGGACACCGACTTTATTTCAAAGACGCATTTTATTCACGGTGACACAGAAAAATGTCTGGTAGACCTTGTCGTGGAAATGCCTGGATATTGCTTTTTCTGTCACAGCCAAATCATCAAAGAGTTGAGCCGTCATAATCAGCAGGCAATTGGTTGGTTACAACACAAAATCAGCGAGCAAAAAATACAGTGTTATACAGATGAAGAAATTCTGAATGAACTTGTAAAGATTCGTGGCGATTTCGCTTGTAGCACATATACGTTGATGTTGAAGGACGCTTGCGATGCTTTTTCAAAATCGTATTTCAAAGAACACTATCAAACGCTTGAAAATTTTGATGTTGTGACTTCTACGAAACAGGATTATTTGGAAACTCTTCAAAAAGCGGATGATGAGATTGGAAAACATAACAGCTTGGGCGAAATAAAGTCGTATGTTTTGTTACAGTTACTTTCTTTGCTGAAAGGCGAGCAGGTGTATGTGTTCTGCTCTGATGATAAGGCAGCACGAAATGGAGCTATCAGCTTCAACAATGTACGGTGTATCAGTGCATTATCGGCATTCTTGAGGTTGAAGAAAGAAATCTCGTGGACATTTGATGCAGCGGAACCATACATAAATTCTTATGTTCAGTTCTGTGGAGAACATAATCAGCAGACATTCAGAGTAATGGAAGCATCTGTTGTTGCCCGGATGCAGAGGGTTCCCTGCAAACAGGCGTTGGAAGAAATATTTCAGGATCGCTTTGTGGAATTACAAAATGGTTTCTTGAAATACAGGTACGCTTAAAGACTGAAAATAGTGCAAGAGCCACCATAGGCTTACCCAACAAAAGGGTAGCGTATGGTGGCTCTTTTTTGCTTAAAGGGTCTGTTCTGTTCGCTGAGTGTGATCTCGAATGTGGTGCTGCCCCAAGATGTTGTCAACATTGGCGCAGGCTGTTCGTAATTCTTTCTGATAATCTTTATAATAGGTATAGGTGTCGTACTGAGCCGCTTTCAAGGCAAGCAACCGTTCTTTTTCAAACTTCAAATCTTTCATCTTCGGAAGTGAGTCGTCTGGATTTTGTGCTTTCAGAATCTGGACGGCTTTTTCATGCTTCTCAATTTCATCGGCATGATCCTTGCGGAATTTTCCTTTGAAGCAAGCTTTCAAAAATTCATTGTAGGTGGATTTTGTGGAAAGGTACTGACCCAGATAGTGAATCTGCTCGTTTACAGATTTGATTTGTGCTTCAGTGTCCTTTGCCTTTTGCCGTGCATCGTGCATCTGTGAGGTGATGCTATCGTAGGTTGACTGTAAATTTTCTCTGGTGTCAAATCCGTTTTCCTGAATGTAAGCTACGGTCTTTGCCATCTGCTGAAGATTGGAAATTTTAACTTTTTGAGCATAAGCCCTACTTTGCTGAGCCTTGATGCAATTCTGCAAGTCCACAACAAGACGCAAATCAGAGCGAATGAAGAGAATACCTGATTCTTGATGAGGGCGGCTATCAGGTGGCAGGACAAAAAGGCACATGGATGGTATCGGATGAAGTAGAGGTCGATGGTCAGCGGTTTGTTCAGATGAGAAGTGAACAAACGAAGAATCCACCGCCGAGCATTATTCTTCACGAGAGTGGAGCCTTTGTGACGCAGACAGCTTTAGGTTTCGATGGAGAAGCTACCAGAAAGATGAGTGCTTTTTTACAAGGCCCAAAGCCTGAACTGCTGCACCATCAGAAGCTCTTTGAAAACGGTACAGCGGAACGCGCCAAAGAATCCGGCACAGAGCAAAACTACAATATGATAGATGGCTGCGTCAACAATGCACCGAAAAAGCCCCGGCGCATTGGCGGCAGGTGGTCGGTGCTTGATCGGCTGCATATTAAGCAGGCTGAGCGGCGACAAAAAGACAATGCGCCGCAACAGGAGCAGGAAGGAAGCCGAAAAAATTAACAATAAGTTCTTTCAAAGAGGTGGCTCCAAAAAGGGGCCACCTTTTTACTTTAGAATGAATAGACATCGAGCTAAATGTACAAGATATTTGTAAAGCAAAAGTCAAAAACAGAGCGGATAAAAACGATAAAAATGTATTGAATATGCTTTTCTATTGACAAAAACGTGCGAGATGATATAATGAAATAGAAAGGGAGGGGTTTCAATGAAACATAACATCGTGCGAATCAATAAAATTGTGCTGAGCAATTTTAAGAATGTGAAAAAGGGCATTGTTGAGATGCCTGCATACAGTGGAAAAGAACTGTTTTCAGAAAAGGCGGATGTTTTAGGTCTGTATGGGCAGAACGGATCAGGAAAAACATCTGTTGTTGAGGCTCTTCGCTTTGTGAAAATGCTTTTGAGCGGAGAAGAACTTCCTGCGGATACAAAAGAGTACATTGCTCAAGGCGAAGAAGAGTGCGAAATTGACGTGAGCTTTTCTGTAGCGGAGGAAGTACAAAAAGAAACTGTGAACTACAGTGTGGCTTTAAAAAAAGATGCGGATGGATTTGTGATTTCACATGAACGCATGACAGTTGTTCCGAGAAAAGAGAACATCCGTGCTGTTGAATCCACCTTAATTGATTATCAGTATGATAATGAGGATGTTACGTTTGCACCAGAGTATCGTTATAAGAAGCTGGTTGCAAATGATAAGAAAGTGCGAGTTGCCCTAAATGTTGCACAGGCAATCTCTATCAAATCCCATCAGTCTTTTATTTTCGGAGAAGAGGGATACCGGGTATTTTCTCAGAGCAAGGAAGATGTAATGGGAGAATATAGTGGCCTATTTGCAATATTACAAAAGTATGCTCTGGTAAATTTGTTCGTAATCAACAATGAACACTCTGGCCCAATCAGTATGAATCTGGTACTGCCTGTTGCATTTTATCTGAGGGATGGAGAGCATATTACAACGGGAGATTTGCCCATACGGATTGATGAACCATCCGTTGTGACCCAAAGACAGTTTCGGCTTGCGCAGACAATTATTGATGGTATGAACATTGTACTGAAAAATGTTATCCCAGGCATGGAAGTAGAGGTTCATAACTTCGGAGAGCAGCTGTTGGACAATGGAGATACTGGGTATAAAATTGAATTATTGTCTAAACGCGGAGATATTTCCATTCCGCTTAAATATGAATCAGAGGGTATTGTAAAAATTGTTTCTTTCTTAAATGTTCTGATTTGCGTTTATAACAATCCATCTATGTGTCTGGTAATCGATGAATTGGATTCCGGGGTGTTTGAGTATCTTCTCGGAGAATTACTAGCGGTTTTTTCTGACGGAGGAAAAGGACAACTGATTTTTACCTCACACAATCTGAGAGCATTGGAAATGCTTGGAAAGAAGAGTATTCTGTTCTCAACAACAAATCCTTGTAACCGATATATCCGCCTGCAGAATGTACAGACAAATAATAATCTTCGTGACCTGTATTTGCGCAGCCTGACGCTGGGGGGCCAGAAAGAAGAAATGTATGAAGAAACGGATAGTGTGGCGATTGGTCGCGCCTTCCGTCGTGCAGGAAAGGCGGTGGAAGCTCATGTCGAAAGCTAAGAAAGTTATCTTCGTTATTGTGGAAGGCCCGACCGACGAGGATGCGCTTAGTTCTGTGCTAAAACAAATTTTTTCATCTGCAGAAGTTCATTTCCATGTGATTCATGGAGATATTACAACGGAAGATGCGATTACTGCAAATAATGCGAAAAGTTATGTAGCAAAGCGAATTGCAGCGGAGATGAAAAAGTACGCATATAAAGAAAGCGATATTTTGCAGATTGTTCATTTGATAGATACGGATGGGGCTTTTATTCCTGATAATTTGGTAAAGGCCAGAAAGGAAAAAGGCGTTCAGTATTTTGAGGATCACATTGAAACAGGCGAGGTCAAGTATATTCAGGAACGGAATCAAAAGAAAAGCAGTGTAGTGGCTTCTTTGTGCTCCACTGGAAAAATGAAGTCGAGTATCCCTTATTCAATTTACTATTTCTCAAGAAATATGGAACACGTTCTGCATAATGTGGAAACTGAACTGACTGACGATCAAAAAGTAGCCTTGGCCGATGCTTTTGCAGAACGATATGAAGAAAATCCAAAAGACTTTGTTGACTTTATAGAATCTGATGAGGTCGCAGTTGCCGGAACCTATACACAGACATGGACGTTTATTCGAGAGAAAACGAATTCACTGAATCGCCATAGCAATCTTCGGATTCTTTTTGAACAGGAAAATTTGAAAGGCACAGATTAAAAATGGCATCGTTATAAAGCAGGGATGAGCTGCTTCTTGTTAAAAGGGTGTTGTTGCAATGAATGCAAAAAGCTGCGTAGAGTTTGTTCTTCAGGCCATGAATAATGTTGATGACGAATACTTAAATGTTAAAATAGCGGTGGATTATGTGAGACACAAGGAAATAAAAAGAAGGGAAAGAGTTTATGCCTATGAGCTTTATCATCAAATGAGATTGATACAAGAGCAGAAATTCAGAAGTGAGTTTACTATCAATGGTGAGATAGATAAAAGTGGACACAAGATTATTAAAGAACCATTTAACCCTGATTTTGTGATTCATCAGCAAGGTAAGATGGGGGAAAATTTCTGTGTGGTTGAATTGAAGACAATAAATAAGAAAAGTGGCATTCAAAAGGATTTTCATACGATAACCTGTATGATGCACTACTATCGGTACAAAATTGGGATTTTTGCGATCGCGGGAGTTTTGCTATCTGATATAAAATCTATATTAGTAGAAGTTTGGAATACACAGGAACATCTTCAAGAGCATGGTGAGAAAATTTATGTGATTGCACAAGATGATAATGGAAAACTCTGTGCAAAGAGTATGGCCAATATTATACATAGTGTGTAAGAAATAGCCAGCGTGTTGTGTGGAATGTACCACATGATACGCTGGCCGTTTTTGCTTGTGTCCGATTTAGAAAGACTGATTAGAGAGAAGGCTCATGTTTGCGAGTATGTTGCTGTTCTCGCTGCTGAATTTGCGCATTACCAAGAATGCTGTCAACATTGGAGCATACGGTCTGAAGTTCATTATAGTAATCTCTGAAATAGTGGTATGTGTCATACTGCGCATCTTTCTGAACGGTAAGCTGCTCCTTTTCGGCCCGGAGGTCTTTCATAGTCGGGAACTTTCCATCTGGGGAGTGCTGCTTTAGGATGCGAAGGGCTTCTTCATGGCCAGAGGATCATTTACCGTCCAATGAGAATTGTTCTGTTCTCTGTTCCGAGCATTTTCTGCAAAAATGCGAAGAAGCCTATCACGGTCATAATTAGAACCGAGGGCGCGGGCAGAAATAAATTTCTGTCGGTCAGCAGGAAGATAGCTGAATCGTCCGCGATGGTCTTTTACCAAAATTCCGTATTCTGCTTTTAATAATCGCTGAAACTCCTCAAAAGATGTGGCACGTTCCGCAATATCAGAAATGGCATTCAGTTGTTGCTGGAAGCAAATGGTCTGGCGGAAGGAAAAGACCATCAGTTTAAAGGACGGTATGATGCCGAGAAAAATGCAGTTATCATTTCGCTTGAAAAAGATGAACAAAGTGCCCTCTCGGCTCAAAAGTGTACAACTTGACATCACGTCCACTTGGTCGTATAATACGTCCAAATGGACGTGATGAAGGAAACCAATATTATGAGTGGTGGAATTTTAGATAGTTTTCAAACGATAATTCCAACAGCAGCGGCTGTCTTATCGGAAAGACGACAAATGTTAAGGATGACGTAACAAGAGGTTGCTGATTGCGCAAAAATAACCTTGCGTCAATATCAAAGGTTGGAATCTGGGGAAAGAAGTATTTTGACCTGTTCTTTTGGCTTGGCGTGCCGAGTAATTGAAGCTCTTGATATGGATGTTTCTAAATTCTATCATGGTGACTATTACCTTGAAGAACTGAAAACTATTGAAGGCAAATGATTGGTGGCAGGGTAAAATGCCAATTTAGGGGATGATATGACGCGGAGAAAATGCTGCTATAATTTCGCTCGAAAAGATGAAAGGGAATGTTAGTACAGACAAAGAAAAAAGAGCCTGCTGAATGAAGCAGACTCCGTGATAAGAAATTACACGGTAGGATTGACGGGAGAAACAGTAAGCGTTAGTCCGAGGTGCTGGAAAATATTCAAGAGGGTTCCGAGATTAGGCGTTGTTTTGCAGGACTCGATTCTTGCAACAGAGGATTGCGGCAGACCGCACATGGCGGCAAGTTCGCGTTGGCTTAGGCCAAGAGCATTCCGCTGCTCAACCATGGCAGTGACAATTGCAGCCACTTCCTCTGTTTCTTTGATGTCCTTTGCTGTTTCAGGGTCTACAGTACGAACGTATTCTTTGTAATCATTCCATGTTTTCATAATTTAGCAGTCTCCTTTCTGCGAAGATAGTCGTTGCGCTCTGCTTTTGCTTTCTCAATTTCGCGTTTAGGCGTTTTTTGAGATTTCTTTCGAAACTGATGAAGTAGTACATAAGTATCATTTTGATAGAAAAAGTAGAATACGCGATTGTTTCCAGGTCGAAGCTCCCAAATGCCATCGTCAAGATGCTTCGTAATCTCTGCATTCATGTGGGTTCCATTTTGCTGAAGTAGCTCAATGTAGAGGCTTGCCTGTTTGTGCTGTATCCGTGCATCTTTATTGGTAGGAGCCTTGAGGCGTAAAGCTTCAAGAAAATCCCAGATAGGACACTTTCCATCTTCTGTTTCGTAAAATTCAATCTCATACATTAGAATATTGTCTCCAAAGTGGCAATGTGATTTTCTATTTATATGATAGCACAAATGCTATCACGCGTCAAGAAGGAGAGAAAAGCTCAAATCGAAAAAATAACAAGAGAAGTCTTTCTGAGTTTGAAACCGTATCGGTTTCGGCTCGGAAAGGCTTATTTTTTTGCAAAAATTTTTGTTCCTTACTTGACAACCGCATATGGGTAACCAGAAAAAATCCTGATTTCATCCTGCTCATCCCGCGGTTCCGGGAGAATGCGGCGGCCTTTACCACCCTGCTGGCAGAGCTGTGCTCCATGATGCTCTGTATCCGCTGCTCCAGGGGTCTGGTCACGGTCTCAGCTGACCGGCGCACCGTTGGCTCGGTGCTCTGCGGCTGTGTGGGCATCGTTCTTGTCTGTACCGGGGTCAAGGCACTGGCTCTGCCCAATCTCATCTGCATTCTGGCGGCGGTGCTGGGCTCAGTGGCTGCATACGCAGCCATCCTGCTGGGTATGAAAAATCCGCTGGTGCTGGAATATCTGGAAAAAGCGAAGCAGAAGTTCCGGAAAACATCCTGAATGGACAGGACCCGCTGCGGGGGCGAACACTCCCTGCAGCGGGTCCTTTTTGGAGAAAACGGCGTTTTTTGGTGCGTTCCGGCAAAATCACCACATTTCTTTGCTTCTGCAACAAATGTTTGTTAATAAATTATCCATCCCCCGTCCTTGCAATACACACGCTTTTTGTTTATAATAAGGATGTACGGGGAAGTTCGCAGTGCGCGGCCCCCGATGAAGAGCAAAATTCGATTCCGAACGAAAAGAATTTGAGAGGAGTTTGTTACCATGGGTTTAGGTAAGAAAACGATCGACGATCAGAATTACTGCGGCAAGAAGGTCCTTGTCCGCTGCGATTTCAATGTCCCGATGAAGGACGGCGTGATCACCAACGAGAACCGCATCAATGCGGCTCTGCCCACCATCCAGAAGCTGGTCAACGATGGTGCTAAGGTCATCCTGTGCAGCCACCTGGGCAAACCCAAGAACGGCCCTGAGGCAAAGTTCAGCCTGGCACCCGTTGCTGTGGCTCTGAGCGCAAAGCTGGGCAAGACCGTTGTGTTCGCTGATGACGACAACGTTGTGGGCGAGAACGCAAAGGCTGCTGTTGCCGCAATGAACAACGGCGATGTCGTTCTGCTGCAGAACACCCGTTTCCGCAAGGAAGAGA